>Ga0194135_10001046_pt1 | contig 16208 bp, 10 predicted proteins | sample LitLau_LLRF_2013_FD_134024 | JGI IMG/M metagenome (GOLD analysis project Ga0194135, IMG submission 134024) | Freshwater sediment microbial communities in response to fracking from North America - Little Laurel Run_MetaG_LLRF_2013 (version 2) | ecosystem: Environmental > Aquatic > Freshwater >...
CTTCTAATGCAACCACAAGTTACTTGCCCTACTCCGCAAAGCGTAAGTTCAACGTATATGTGCTTTTTATTTTTAACTTCTCTTACTAAACTAAGATACTGTATTTTGTAGTACGCGCTGCAAAGCCTTGTCCAAAACATCCTACGGATGCCATAGAATCTGCTACGTTGGCAGCAATTTCACTTCCAAAAGTTAGATACTCCGCTAGTCCATCAGTAGCAAAATGTCAAGGCATATCCCAACTTCAAATGGAAGCGATAATTCTTGCAGGACATACACACAGCACATCACACCAGGGAATATGCAATGCGTTCTTGTTGGGTAAGAAGAGTTAAATTTCCATATCTCACAACTAAAACTCGACAGTTAAACTTTAGTTATAATTTTATCATTTAAGGTGACGGCCCAGGTGTTGGGAAGGGTCGAGAAATTAGTGGTATCATCAAGGACAACTATCATCACAATAGAAAAAAATCAATTTGGATGTCCAAAAGCCGAAGCCTTTTCAAAAATGCAACTAAAGACTTCAACGATGTCAATCACTCGTCCGCATACCTGGTGGAATTCCATAAATGTTTCAGTCTTCGCAAGCCGGTTTTGCAACTAGGAAGGGCTTGTTGCCTGTTTGTGACATATTCTGCCTTTAATAAGAACAAAGATGTAAAGTTGAAGGCAATCTGTGATTGGATGGGAGCAGAATTTGATGGACCGGTAAGGATACATTTATGTTTATTCAATTAACTCAAAACATCATCATATAACAAACGAAACTTTATTTGCTTTAATTTCACTAATTTTATGCAGATTATTTTGGACGAATCACACTGCCTTAGAAATCCCAAAACGAATGCGGCAATAGCTGTAGCAGTGCTAGACCACAAGTATCCGAAGGCCAAATTTGTTTACTCATCAGCTACAGTTGCAGAATCTGCAAAGGGACTTGGATATCTTTCACGTCTGAACCTTTGGGGACCCGAAACTGCATATCCATTCGGATTTAAGCAATTTGTGTCTGTTATCGAAGATATGTAAGCTTGTCTGTTATTTTGTTGGTTAACTACCTAACCTGTGTGCATAACTAACTATATATAACTTTTGTAGTGGCATACTAGGAATGGAAACAATTGCCATGGAGCTAAAAAGCAGGGGTTCATACGTTGCTCGTAGGTTGGACTTCTCTAAATCCACATTTTCAGTGCGGCAGATTGAAACAACCAGCAAAGACAAAGCAGTTTACAATTCTTGCGTTGACGTATGGAATTTCCTTAAGTCACATATCGATGAATTTAAGGACAAGGACTCACAAAGGGAGCTCTACAAATTTTACTGGAAAGAACATCAAATTTTTTTCAAACTGTTATGCCTGAGCTTCAAAACTAAACCATTGGTAGCAGCAGTCAAGTAAGTTGTCTTGGCTACTTCTCTTTTATAAGCTACATTTATAACCTAGCACAACGTAAGTTATACATTTTTATTTCAGGGAACACATTTCCCAAAACAAGTCGGTTATCATAGGATTACAGTCAACTGGGTTCAGCCTTACTTCGAAGAAAAAAGGTTCAAGACGAAAACACCTCATTTCAACTTTGCGGCAAAAATTGATAAACGTTTATGCTCAATTTCGTAAATGTAAGAAATTTAGCCAATTTTTGCAAATATTATATCTATCTTCAGTTTCAATTTAAATTGTATGTTTAACTATAGTGGGATTGCCATCCAACAAACGAATTATTTCAGCGATTGAGGGATTGAGACTACCACCGAATTCATTGGATTATATTGTTAACGCCCTTGGACCACACAATGTGACTGAGGTAAAAATTTCAACAGCTTATTTCATAAAATACTCTTGGACCATAAGCCTAAAGAACCTAAACATTATGTTTACATACAGCTTACTGGTCGAAATGGCAGATTTGTCAAAGTTGGAAAAGACTACGCATGGCGACCTATTCCCAAAACACGAAACAAGCGAATCCAGGATTTCATGGACGGGAGAACAAACATTTGCATCGTTTCTGAAGCTTGCTCAACAGGAATCAGCTTACATGCCGATAAAGATGCTATAAACAATCTTCAACGGATTCACATTACTCTTGAGCTTCCTTGGACTATAGAAGCAGTAATGCAAATTTTTCTTACTTAACCTAACCTAACCTAACCTAACCCAACCTAACGTAAACAAAAAAATACTCTACCTGAACTTATCTATTTAATCTTACATGTTTATAGGTGATTCAGCAATGTGGTAGAACACTTCGTAGTCACCAATCGTCTTCGCCGGTTTATGAGCTGTACACTGTTGACGTTGCTGGGGAAATTAGATTTGGATATGGCGTCGCAGAAAAAATGAAAGCACTTGGAGCATTGACTGACGGAGACCGAAAATATTCAATCAACGGATTAGATTCATTTTACATGAATTCAATTTACACTACCGATGCAGTCACATACACTTTGGAGTCGATTGGAAAAATTACGCCTCCCAAGGTTCTCTACCCTGGACGACAAATGAATCAGCTATTCAAGGAGGCATATGTACAGCTCGTCCCCGTCGGATTGCTAAAAACAGGGACAGTAAAACCTCAACTAGGCAGTATAAAAAAACTTGAGCCATTTTTAAACAGGTACACATTAACGAGAAGTATAAACTAACCTAAGCTGATACTTGTATCCTAACTATATTATTACTAGGTTGCTTGGCGTCAAACTGCCTATTCAAAATGAAATCTACGACTACTTTTTGGCCATCTACCAGAAGGTTGTAAACACCCACAAAAACGCCGGAGTTTACGAGGAAGGAGTGATTGGTTAGTTGTTCATGCGATTGTATCTACATATTGAAGTCAAACCCAAATTTAAGTTAGCCTGAAATTCACTACCATGTTTAATATATAGATTTGGGATCTGGCGAGTTGATGACTAAACAACATTTTCACATTGGCGATAAATCTCGTGTGGCAATTTACTCTATCAAACACGATGGTGGAGTATCATTTCAACGGGCAACCGATATTCGTGATTCGTCGTCCCAAATCCAGTTTTACACGTCCAGAATCAACAACATTGAAACTGTATATCTCTGCATTCCTGAGGCTGGAACACACAAGTACTCGATGTTGTTCCCGTTTGGAATGTTGCCTAACAAGAAAATGGATCCAAAACTAAACTCTTCCTTTCATGTTGCAACTGTTTCCACCGCAAAGAGAATATGGGAGGAACAATTCAAATTTCCAAGTTGCTACCACTTGTTCCAGTAAGATATCTTTCAAGCTCGATTATTTTAATAAGTTTGCGCCACTATATTAATTATAAGGCTGCTTATTTTCTTGCCCGAACTTTTAACCAAAAGTGCCCGAAATTTTGATCAAAAATGCCCGAACTATTTAACAAAAAACCAATTTAAATTATAAAAAGTTAACTTTCGAACCTAACCTAACCTAATATAACTTCATCTAGCCTAGCCTGACAGAATATATACTGTTGCGACTTTGCCTGAACTCAAGGCAGACGCAATAGGCAGGACGGAAAGAATCGTAGACAAGACGAGAGTGGATAATAAATGGGTATTTATTAAGCAAAAGGGATCTGACAGAGACAAGATCTGGAATCGGACTGAGATCTGGTGGCTGAAGTGGGAGGCTTATTTATAGCCTCTGACTGGGGGACTAACTCTAAGGGAGGTTGAATGTGACCTTCAACTAGTCTGGCAGACAGGTGAACTGAGCGGTATTTACAAGAGTCAAGGTTGGTTGTGTAATCGACTGAAGGTCGATACACGTAAGGGAAATAGGCAAATCTAGGAGACAGGCTTCCTAACAGATTAGAGACGGAGACAGTTCAAGGAGACGGATACAATTAGGGAATATCGTATTCGTAACAATACTAATACAGCCTTAAAATTCGAAATTTTAGTTTTTTAGTTCGGGCATTTTTGGTCAAAAGTTCGGGCAAAAAAAATATTTCCCAAAATTAATATCGCTTGATATAAATTAATATATTCTGTTTTGAGTTTGTAAATCGAGATGAGGAACATCTTAATAAACTCGTTCCAGTATTCTTTCCACCATTCAGCGAAGCAAGCAGAGCTAGTTTTCTTAGATTCGTTCTAAAGTAATACGAAGACGTGAAAAACGGAAATTAAAATTGAGAGATTCTAAAAATACTGCGTGGAATGTGTATTGAAGAGTTCTTCGTCAATCCCGTTATATTCGGGTGGAAGTCCTATTGTTAAACTTCCAAGAAATCCATTTCAGAAACAGACCGTTTTTGTGTCACTTCGATCACTCTAATTCGTCTCCTTTACTCGACACGTTTGAGTTCAAAATGTATAAAACTAGGGCAAGAATATCATTGTCGGCTACAGCGCTCATTTTTCTGATTTGGATTGCATTTCTTAATATCGGCAAAACGTCTGGTCTGGTGGTAAGTGACAATCTAAAGTGAACCCCAAGTTATATTTCCTTTGAATTTATATTTAATCCAAGTCGCTCTTTTGTCGGCAGTGTTACAAAACGGGAAGAATTGAATGCAGTCGCACCCTTGGTGTCTTAGGAAATGGGTGTCCTTTGGGAATGCTCTGCTCCGTTGTCGGCTGTTGTGAAAATATGTGCGTAATAATTCCTTTAATTCAAAGTGCCAAGTTAGCCAATTACTTTCTCATTCTTTCTAATTTACAGAGTGAATTCAATTTTATTGAAATCCTCCAATGTAACACAACCTTCAGCGTCTTTCAACTCTGCAGTTGGGAATCACGCTGCTAATGAAGTTCGTTTAAAAAAGGAAATTGACCAAACAGGATTTATACAAAAAGAATTTATAAATGTAATTGCCAATCTTGCTATCAATATTTGTAAAAATTCGACTTGTCAATACCCATCTCAAAAGGATTAAGGTGGAATGCGTTCTTCTGAATATAAAAATTGGATTTCCATGAAAATATATTTGGGGGAGAAATGGTGGAAAGTGATTTGATAAATTCGATATTGTGAGGTCAGTTTTAAGTATGACGAGAAAAGTCTCTGTGTCTTGCCGTGCAAATTTATTTAAATAATTCTCATTTATCAAATTTAAAAAACTGTAAAGCAAGAAAGGTGAGGCAGTTACTTCGGTTTCCGTTCTTCCTATCGAAATAAAAATTAAATTCAATAAATAATTTTCTTTTTAGTTTTGTGCCGTCTCGAAAATGGCAAACTTTTCATGTCGTTTTTCATTGATAATTGAGAATGAAATCTAAATCCTCTACTGTAGTGTTGCTACCTTGCCTTGGTGTATCGACAATTATTCAATCGGGCTCGTTTACCTAAAGATGATTTGCCTAGGTGAAATCATGATTACTTTGGGTAAGAAATGACGTTGAAATGGAAATGGTAAGAAATGATTTCAAGTCATTTCATCTCTTCCCACAACTTAAAAAGCCAACTTCGTCTTTCTATAAAGTTCCCTGGGTTAATTGCTTAAATTGACTCCCAAAGAAGAGCAAGACGGAGGATCGACCTGTGCGTGCGGCTGTTCCGAAAATCCAGGTTAGGAAAAGAAGACTCCCATTCCCTTTTCAACAGAATTAGTTGCAATGTCCTCTTGTAATCAAACATTAATCAGATCCAAGGATATGAATCTTTATTCCAATAATTCCAGTCATCGAGTTAATAGATTCAGTACAATTAAATCCGCAACTCAACTTTCCCATCGAGTGAATCTTGATATTTGGCAAGAACCGGCTCAACTTCCTCAGCAATAAACTCGGTGACCTGAAAATCAAAACAATTGATTATTACACAGAAGTAAGGTGAAGTTGAACTTCCAGAGATTGAGATTGAGAGTGAAACTTGGTGTTTTAGAGATTATGAATTACATAACTCTCAAAGGGTTATAAATTATGCATAAATCAAATACCTGCTCTGGTGCGCGTCCAATGAAGCTTTTTGGATCCAACAAACTTTCCAATTCATCCCAAATCGGTGAAAAGTATTCCGTGTTTCGGATACGTTCAACTAAATCGTTGTCCTTTCCTTCCTCCTTTACCACTTTAGCAGCCTGGTGAGACAAGACTCGAATTTGCTCATGACATTCCTATCGAAAAATAAGAAATCGTATCAATTTCATAAATTACTAATTAAGTTTCATTCCTTGCATCTTTCCAAAATCTCAACTTGAACAGAAACGTACCTGACGATCTCCACCTTTTTTGCAGATGGCCATAATGATATTCTCAGTTGCCATGAATGGAAGTTCGTATCCGATTCTTCTTTTGATAATTTGAGGATAAGGAACCAGACCTTCGAAAATATTTTGCAGAGTTTGCAGAATAGCATCCGCCGTAAGGAAGGCCTCGGATAATGTGATTCTTCGATTTGCTGAATCATCCAAAGTCCTTTCCAACCATTGCGTAGAGGCAGTCGCATAGGCGTTCGTCGTAAGTGTAGTCAAGTGACGGGACAACGAGCAAACCTGGAATTTAGAAGGTTTGCTTTTCAACTTATTTGTTCATGTCCAAAACCAACCTAGCTGAACCAAGGGCAAATAGAGTTATAGACTTGTATTGGAAGAATTGAGATTGATTATACGAACCCTCTCACTTCTCATAGGATTCCGTTTGTAGGCCATGGCTGATGACCCGATCTGAGATTTTTCAAATGGCTCTTCAAGTTCCTTCATGTTTGCCAACAATCGAATGTCAGTGCAAATCTGTCATCACCATGAAACAACAAACATCAAAATTCTTTTCATTTGAATTTTGTTAATAAAAAAGCGTTCATACCTTGTGAGCACTAGCACCTAAACCAGCAACGGCGTTAAGAACATCAACGTCCACACGGCGACTGTAAGTTTGACCGGTGACCCCATATGTTTTGTCAAATCCAGAATCCTTCGTGACCAACTTGTCCAGTTCCTTAACTTTGTCGTGATCATTATTGAAGAGTTGAAGGAAGCTGGCTTGGGTGCCCGTGGTCCCCTTGACACCTCGGAAGCGTAGGTCACTTATACCACGTGCCATGTTTCGTTCATCGAACAGCAGATCCTGAACCCATAACGTTGCACGTTTTCCAAGAGTTGTAAGTTGTGCCGGTCTGGAGGAATTTTAAAGTGCAACGTAAAATAAATATTACTAGAACATGAAAAAATAAAGTTTTTGGAAAATTATTCTGAAACTACTTACTGCAAGTGTGTAAATCCCAAAACAGCCAGATCCTTATTCTCCTGTGCGAACTTCGAGAGTCTATGGATACACCTTGCCAATTTTGGCAAAAGAATTTCAAATCCATCACGAATGATAATTAGATCCTAAAAATAAAAGAACTAAACATAATGAATGAACTTTACTACAAATGAAGGAATTCGGAACCAAGATAAAAGTTTACACGTGTTCATGATTACGATCATGATTATACCGTATTATCTGCTACGAAGCAACTAGTTGCTCCAAGATGAATGATGGGGGCAGCTGTTGGACAGCAATGGCCAAACGTATGGACATGAGCCATGACATCATGACGAACTTTCCTCTCCTCCTCAGCGGCTCTTTGAAAGTCAATGTTGTAGATATTGGCAGACATTTCATCAATTTGTGATTGTGTGATAGGTTGACCCAATTTCTTCAAATGATATAAAACAATAATATGTTACTATAATAATCCTGCCAAGCACACATCCATCCACCAGAAAGCATCCTAATTCATTCAAATGCGTACCATTTCATTTGTGGCTAAAATGACCCAAAGTTTCCGCCAGGTTGCAAATTTCTTGAGGTCACTCCAATTGTACAACATCTCATCGGAGGCATAGCGAGTGCTGAGAGGGGACCTGTAAGTACCTTCTCGGGGATACTTCTTTTTAGCTTCCGATTCTCCATGGAAAGAGGACAAGAGAGACATTTTGTGGAGCTACAAAGGAAAACTATACAATTTATTGTAAATTGTAAGGAATAAAAAAACTGATATTATATGTAGTATGAATAAGGTTTTGAATTAAACACTAATATGTTTGGTTACTTTACCTACCTTGGATGAATTGAAATAGGACAAGATGTAATGGAGAAGGAAGAGAAAATGTGGGACGCCCCTTTAATTCGCCGGCTGAAAGAAGAAGAAAAATAAAATTACAGACAGACAGCAGCGGATAATGAGCATGGATTGGATGAAAGGATTTCACAAGTTAAAAGTTAAACATCTTTACTTACTGTAGGCTTAGGAAGTGAAGGAGATTAAGAACATATGACCCATGTGCTATCAATGACCTTGATGTTGCGTAAGTAACTCATTCAGTCAGCTTTTTCATCAAGAAAGAGAGAACTACTAAAGAAATCTTTTAAATCCTCGTCCTCACATGCGATAATCAGCTGCCGCCGCTGGGCTATAAATTTTCAACTATACTTTCCCCTCCCTTAACCAATCTCCAGAATTTCAATAGTTTTTTTTTAAACTTTAAGAGTTTTATTAATTGGAAATGATGGAGATAAAAGCCAAACGTCAAGTAACGACTCTGCATATAAATTTTTTAAGTTTTGTTTGCCAGACAGAGAGCAGAGCACAAGAGCCCAACAAAGCACATCTTATTCTTATACCTTGGGCGGGAACTATTTTAAACTTGTCATTACTTTCTTTTATTTTTTGGATTCTGAATACAATAATACACGAAAGGGTTCATCATTTTTACGTTATCTTTCTTCAATTAAATCCTGCCGCTTGTTGTAGAGATTATTAATTAGAAGTAGGACCAAGTAGACGGCGGTTCGTGCTCGTGTCGTAATGACGGAATCTGCTCCCAGTTCTTACCCCGCACCAAAAACCCAGGAGTTGTCACTTTTAGCCAAGAAGATCCAGCAGAGTGACAATGCCTATGTCCTGGTTGAGATTAGGAAGAATCCTCGACTCCTTTCAGCCAGTACTGATGCACCGACTATACTACAAGAAGGATTCCGTTACAACGCACTCCATGTAGCAGCACGGTGGGGAAATTCTCAGGCCGCTCAAATTATTCTCTCCACTGTCAACGGAACCTCTTACATGAAGTCTCTCTACCCTGATGATCCGAAACCTATACGAGAGTAAGCTTAACATAACATATTGTAGATGTTGTTTTCTTTCCAGTATACGCAGGTACTCATTGGATTTGGATTTCTTCCTCATTCCAGGGATCGGACAAAGTTTTTGACTGACATGTACCTGAATACTCCTGACAAAGGAGCCTTGGAGACTCCTCTCCACTTTGCCTGCAAGTTTGGATTCTATGATGTCGCCAAACTTCTTTTAGGACATCCTCTCTGTGACACATCTTTGATGAATAGAGATATGCAGACAGCAAAGCAGGTAAATTGATACGGACGGGGAACGTGGAACAGCATAACATGCTAACAAACTACTCATGCTCGTCTTTTTCAATTGTAGGTGATTGGTAGCCGGGCTACTGGGAGCAATGCAGCAAACAATGAAAGACTAGAGAAACTGTTTCTTGAGACTCAAATAGTTCCCATCTGGCGTGATCTCACACATGACTCACCTCCGGTCGTCGGACGTCCTGTTAATTTCAAGTACCTTGGCAGTCATACTCCAAAGACTTTTACGTTCAAGTACGGTGATGTAACTGTAAGTGGCTACATAAGGGAAAAGAAGAGGATTCTGGGTTGGTCGCTATAATTCTTTGATTAATACTTGAAACTTTATTCATTTTAGCTCAACCATTTCGGACCAGTTGATACCTCATGTATCCCCAAAAGTAGATTAGGAACCGATTGGGAAATCCGTGCCTATGCGGGACCGACAGATGAACAGACGGCGGCTCGATTCTATGAAACAATGAAGGGAACCTCAACAGTGACTTATGCCACTCAGGATCAGGATCAGTTTTCTCTCAACGGTTCACCAGACCTCCGCACGTTATACAACGACAGAAGCCATGCACCAAACCGCCCGATTCCAACTACATCAACATCTTTCCTTCGGAAATCCATCCATGTGACTCCGACTAGGGCTTCGACCCTGGCCCCGACGTTTACCACACCGGAACGAAAGTCCACAGGTGATTCCCGTAACTTTACACCAGGACTCAAGACTCCCAAGGACCCATTGTCCTCCACCTTGCTCTCTCCTTTGGAATTCAGATACACTCCGGAAACGTTGTCCCTCCTTCTGACGTCTCAGGTCGGTTTTAATACACCGACCCGAAATGGCACGGTGGAAGACCGACAGGTGCGACGGCGGGATCCTTGGAAAGGAGTTGAGCGCGTAGCCAGGAAATACACGGGTGAATTGGGAATCCCCTGGAAGGAATACTGGAACTTTTTAGGAGAGTTTGTTGACTTATCCTCAGAGACTGGATTAGTATTTCTTGAAGATCATTTGTACCGTGCGAGAGAAAACCAAATTGAAGAAGAAGAACTACTAAGAGAGAATCTCAAATCCCTTGCTGAATCAACCCCAGTTAGTGCCATGTGCAATGGAATGCAGAACCTGAACTTGGGTTCCAGTGGAGTCTCAGTCAAACAAGAGTTTTCCCCTGACTGGAGAACTAGACTGACAGGAATCCACCAGCAAGCTGAATCACAAGATCCTACTGACAACGCGAATACACCTGAAATGAATTTTATGCGATATTCTATCTATACGAAGAAAATTCATAGCGGAGGAGCTGTGTCATTCATTTCTGTACCGCCGGAGGAGACAAGGAAATTCAAATTGGGTATTCGGAAGCTCTTCCCAGTGGAACGTGAAGAAATGGAAATGGATGGGGATTCGATCAGCCCCAAGTCCAGTCCTCCAGTAACAGAATCCTGGATGACCGCCGATGCCAATGAGGAACTTGCATGGAGAACTCCACTCTCTTCGTCCGCATCCTCTTCGGAATCTGATTCAGAAGACTCTGCCGAAGAATTCGAAGACTGTCCTACCTACTCTCTCTACATTAACGGGTAAATTATAATTCACTAATTTTAATTTTGTGAATTACTTTTTTTTAATAAGTTCTTGGTTTTAATTTGTTTCTGTAGGCCGCAACCGAGCAGGGAAGACGTCCAAGCAATGCATGCAGTTTCGAATGTCGTCGAAAATCTCTCTCCAACTAAATATCCGCAAATTACGGCATGGTACAACTGTCTCAAAGCCACTGCCACGAACCTCAAAAAGTAATTTGTCAAACTAAATACTAAAATAACATTTCAAAATTTGATGCAGAAATCATGCAAGTCGTTTCTACAGCTAACGTTTTCACACATTTTAACATTTATAATTAATGCCCCATGTCAAAGGTAGATTTGAACATCTACAGTTCCTTGTTTTAATGGATTGAATAAAGTGCAGGTTGCTGAAGGAGGGTACACGAAAGCCACCATGCTTAGTTTTGCTTCAAATATTCAAACTTTCTAAATCTTCAGACTAAAAACTCAGATTTTGTTTGTGATGCCTTGAAATTGAGAGATTGTATTGAGTCATTTTTAGAATTTTCCGAGTAGGAGGTGGTCACTCCTTGTCAAGATGGGCCTCAACTTCCGGAGTGGTGGTGACGGCGGGTGGGTCTGATTCCGACGAGACTCCAAGCACTGCAAAGAAAATGAAACGAAAGTTCCATGACCTTCATTTTACGAGAGGGATGAGGAAATGAATCTTAATTATATAAACCGTACTTGCTTTCTCTTCTTCTGTCATGATGGCATGCATTGCTTTCTTCCGTCCAAAGTCCTTGTAATTGATTGCCTCGTACTCTGTGAGACTGAAGGAGCTGCAGTGGATGTTCCGGACGCAGCAGATTGACTCATCGTAGTAGATGAACTCACCGGTCAGATTCCCACCCTTCTTTTTCCGCTTCATAAAGTCTTTGATGAAGGTCATGGTCTCCGGATCCTCCTCTGACTCGTCTCCTTCGTCCCCGATGCCCATGTCAAGCCCCGTTTCACTTCCCTTCTTTCCGTCCGACTGTACCAACTCTTCCGTCTTCTCAAAGAGAAGATTCTTCCGTTCCCACTTGACCTCAAATTCTTCTTCATCATTGCCGACAGCGGGTAGGTGGGTGAAAGACGAAGGATCCCCGTCTCCTGCACGATAGAAGACGTCGTACTTGATGTTAATCACCTTCGGCCCACTTCCTCCGGATCCGGATCCATCCACAATTTCACCATCCCCAATTCCTGGGACTGCGCCGTGAGGACAAGCGGACGTTCCTGAGTCGCTACTACTGTGCGATGACGCCATCCTCAAATTCAAATTACACTTTCAACTCGCACTCCACAAAACGAAATGGAGAGGAGCGGCCGCTGGGCGCACGGAAATATGGGTTATTTTTCCTTATTTCAGTCAAAGTAGCTAGCCCATAAGAAGAAAAATAAGCAAGAAGCAAACCTAACAAAAGGTTAAAAACCAGGTTAAGTCGCCATGGAAACCGGGCTCAAATTGACCAACAGCGGTCCCATGATTCTCACGGTTGCAAATCGTATGGTTCTCGAATCCCACGGCTCTCCAATCATTACAGTAGAAAAAGTAACTAATTTTCAAAAACTAAAATAAAATAGAGCATTTCAAATGCAGATAAAACTTATATTTTAAATATAATTGTTTTATTTTATATTTTATAACATTCGAATAATAACGGAGAGGGAAACCAGTTTTCCTTCCGTTTCTGTTCATTCATTATTGTGATTGTCATTTAATTAAAATTTACAATTTGCTTCCATTTAAAGAGGCGATATAAAAGTAGAACTTGAAAAAAATATGCATTACGGCACGGCACACATCCAAATGATGCTGCCTGTGTCATTTTAAAATGAATTATATTCGACGGGAGCTCAGACAAATCCGTAAATTTACAAATCCGTAAAAATTTATTTCCGTCAAAATCACAAATCAGTAACTTAAAAAACTCTGTCAAAACGCAAATCCGGAGGGTGCATGAAGTTCTCGCCATTATTACTGGCAAGATCCCTTTTCGTTTCTCCTCCCCGGCTAAAAGCAACCAACACCAGATACTTGACCTTGTCACTCTTCCTAAGTTCCCCACCATCAACAAACTTTTGGATGTGGAAAAAGCTGCGGATATGAGCGAGATTTCGATTTAGGTATACCTTAAATTGTAAATTGAAATACAGCTAGTACATAAGAATGACCCTGTTTTTTAAATCTTTTTGTTCTCTTGTAGATTTGTGCCGGTCAGCGCAACGGCTCACCACTTCTCTACGACTGGAAAAGATAACGACAGGAAACACGCTGTAGCATAATGTAGAGGTCTCATAATCCATGCCACTTAAATTCTTGTTTATACTTTCCTATGCCAAAAGTGTTTTAAGTTGAATCAGTTTTTGGTTTGCTTAGTTTTTGCAAGCATCCTGACTCAGGATGCTTGCCGGTATCGGCATTGTTGGAATGAAATGCAAAATTAGTCCCAACGGATTGTTCGTCATCGCATGCACTTTTATTAACAAGTTAATAAACATATTTAAATTAGTGTAGGAAAAAGACCATTGAATTAGTAACTCCTAAGCTGATGACTATTTTTTATGGGATAATCAATAAACACGAACACACAGAACGAACGCTAATCGAGAGTCCATGAAAATGCAGTGGATGATGTGATGCTGAAGGAAGTGCGATGCAATTGAATGGATGACCTTGATATTTCGAGACCTGCCTCAATGCAACGCATGTTCTTGTAGGTTCGGGAACATTCACAACACCTCATGCAACTGCGTCATCCTTTCTGTAAAGTTCCACTGACAGAGAAAGCAGGAGGAGGAGAGTTTTACAAATAAGAAAATTCAGTCACCAAAAACTTTTGGCATAAACAAACATCACTCACGCACACAGTAACAGTAAAACAGCAGTAAATAAATTAACCTATTGCCAGAACATTTTTAACTATGCCAGAGGTAATCTTATGTTTCTTTTGTTAAAGTTAAAGTTAAAGTGACAATTTCCAAGCTTACCAACCGACGTGTGGACTTGGACTTGGTAGAGCAAACTTTAATTGTTTTTTTTTCTCTCATTATTATCAGGGTCTGAAAACGGGTGCTGCAATTAAGGCGGATACGGCGGCAGCGGCTAAACATGGCGAGAAGCTGATCGAATCTGGAAAAGCAAAGATTGCAGATGCAGGTGAAGCAATGAAGGAGGAAGCGGGGAGAGTGAAGGATGATGGGGACAAGCTAATTAAAGCTGGAAGATCAAAAGTTGCTGAGGCAGCGGATGCAGTCAAGAATGCAGCCGTGGTGAGTGAATTCTGGGGAAAAGAAAAATCAAAAATGTAATTATTTAGGATTGATTTAAAATGGTTCCGATTATCCATTGTTTAGCCTCCGCCAGAACCAACACTGTACGAGAAGACTATTGGGAAGTTGTTGGCTTGAAAGCTTTTCAGAATCCGAGGAACTGGACGAGTGAACTATTTGAACCAGGTTTAATTTAATTTCTAATTAAGGGCTTTGGTTCTGAGAGTGTTGATGATGAGCGTAGAAACAATAAAAATTGTCTAATCCACAAATCAGAAACTAACCCATCATGTTGGAATTCATATTTCTAAATTAAACAGACTTGTTATATTTTTTTGGATTATAATATCTAAGTCCTAAGCTTCACCTCATTTAAACAAAAAAAAATAATCCTTTCCACCTTTCCGGAAAACACTTGATTTTTACATGTGACCGGAAAAACAATTGAATTATCGATCCTACACTTTACTATCCAAAATAAAATCATGTCGAAATTAGAAACAAAAGTTGATTTTTTGAGAAATTGGATTTGTGAGGAAATCAATCTATGAGGCATCATGGCATGATCAAGAACGGAGACTGGACAGTGGACACCATCGCCTACACTACACCCAGATGAGATAAAGACACCTCCGAGGGGGACATCTAGCCCCAATTCTACGCATTGCTTGCCATTGCTGAAACAACGGAGCTCTTGGAAATCGGAAACTTCTCAAATTGTATACAGTTTCCTTTGAATCTGGGATGGAAGTTTACTAAATAACTTTCCCATATACGGGTCCCGGCATCATCCAACGATCCAGCATTCCAGAATTTAATTAAACTGGATCTACGACGGCGGTTGCCTTTACTGCATCCTAGCCAATGTGGTTCATTTTGGCTTAAAATGGAGGAAGGTGGAGATCTCAACTTAAGTTTGAGCGGAATTTGGAATCCGGATCTGAGGTATAGAAGATCGGATAGTGAGATGACCCGGTACAAGGCTTTGACACAGTACAGTACAGGGTTTGAAAAGGAGCCCTGTCAATTTATAGTATAATTTAATTAATTGTAAAGTACAGTGGAGAACAAGCTCTTTTGAAACGGACAGTTGACAATTTAGCTCAATTTTGTTTTTCTCGAATTGGGGTGAACATGTTTCATAAAAGCCATAAGTAAATTCCTACAATTGCATTGGCTACTGCGACTTGAAAATTTGGTTTCTGAATTACGGTGGAAACGTGGAAGTTGCCAAATGTCTATAATCTATCTTATAAATATAAAATTTATCGAAATTCACTTAATATCCATTTCCACAGCCATCTTTTTCTGTAGCATATTTCCAGATGGCCCAATTCGTTCCGATTCAACCTGCCGCTCGCTCCACATCAACGTTTGGTAACTGAAGAAATAAGGAAAAACAAAGTGACGTGTGGAAGATGCGTTGCTCTTGTTCTATTGTGCTCATAATCTTTGGACTCTTTATCCTCTCTTTGGCCCTCCTTTTAAAATTCGGCTTGGGATTCATCACTCGTGTCGGATTTCCAATGGTAAACTATACAAACCATTTTTTTTTAAACAAGTTTAATTGATTGAATGTGTTTCCGTAAATTTGAATTTTGTGCTTCGCTGTGTTTGTTGGAATTGTTGAGTAGGGGATGGGTATGATGCCATTAAATCAGGATTTTATGGCTTGGATTGACATTCCACTCCCTATGGCACTCGTGGCTCGCATTAAAGGCGTCACTGCCCTTCCTCCTTCCGTAAGGAACTACAAACTATGAGCTTAGAATTCGTTCAATTTCGAATAATTTCATGTTCCTTTTTGCGTTGTAAAGGGAGGAAGCATTGGAGGAGGGTTGATACAGTTGGAAATGGACTTGAGCAAGTGGGAAGAGGAAGAAGGAGGAGAGCCACTGAAGCTTACAGAAGCAGTCCTAATCCAAGAGGTCACTCCGCAAAAACCATCATCTCCGTTCCTGTGAAACATTTTTTATAGAGATTTGATATTACGCGTCTTTTAATTCTGAATGTTGTAGAC
>Ga0194135_10001047_pt1 | contig 16200 bp, 16 predicted proteins | sample LitLau_LLRF_2013_FD_134024 | JGI IMG/M metagenome (GOLD analysis project Ga0194135, IMG submission 134024) | Freshwater sediment microbial communities in response to fracking from North America - Little Laurel Run_MetaG_LLRF_2013 (version 2) | ecosystem: Environmental > Aquatic > Freshwater >...
TAAAAATATTTCACTGCATGCACTTTTATTTTTCGACCAAAAATGGTTTTCCCCCCTTTTCCCCAACACCCCCCCCTTCCCCTGACCCTTACCCCCCCCCCCCCCCCCGTCACTTTCACACATTTTACTACGCATAACATACGCACATACACATGCACAAGAATGATCCAGCATACACGTTGTAACTAACACTAACAACACAGCACAGATATCGTAATCCGGTGTCATTCGACGAAAAATGGAAACAACCGGACAACCTTATAATAAACCTCTCTACGTAAAGATGTAATTTACTTACCTTATTTTTGTAACTGAAATCACATGCAATGCACCACTTTCGACAATTTCGACCGATGACCACGCACTTTGAAACTTGAAAAGTCAAATAAATATAGAACTGTGCTGCAAATAAGGCTGGAATGGGAATGATCTCCCGCAGTTGGTTCTTGTGTGCATGTCACACCACCACCACCACCACCACCGACTCATGTGCTCCCATTCTTCCCATTCAGCTGAGCCAGATGAACGAAGGTTCCCAGTTTTGGACTCCTCTCGTGTAAGGTCGTCGGGTGTTTCTTCACTGGAGGAAACTCTCGGAATAATTAAATATAATACACCGATTGTACTTTAAAAGGTGCTAATTTAAATGAAAAAGAAGGTGTGCTCTTGATATTACGCTATTTCTCCTGTCCCTCTTTCTACTCTTTCATCTCCAATTTCATCTTCTCTCCTCTGGAAATCGTATCTCTTCATTTGTCCATATTGTAAATCGAATTCGCAGCGTCGTCGTCGTAAAAATAATGGCAGCGTCCAAAGTTTACCTACGGTCTATGGCCATGCTCGAAAAGTTTGTTCCTCAGAAGTTCATGCCTTTGTGGCAACATCCTGCAGGTACGACTTCTGAAGCTCTAGAAATAAACGAGTCTCGACTCTCATGTGGCCTGTGAATACTGTGAAAGGTCCAAAACTAAAGTCACTTTATTTCCTCTGGTTCAGGTCCAAAGACGATATTCTTCTGGGCTCCAGTCTTCAAATGGGGCTTAGTCATTGCCGGAATCGGAGACCTCCAACGCCCTGCAGATAAAATCAGTGTTCCTCAAGCAGGTTCATTAGCTGCGACGGGAGTTATCTGGGCTCGATACTCCCTCGTCATTATTCCTAAGAACTGGTCACTCTTCTCTGTCAACTTGTTCGTCGCTGGAACTGCAATTTACCAGTTAGTCCGAGGACTCAACTACTCCATGAACACGAAGGACAAGATGATCAAGTAGACATTTATTTCGTTACACAATAACATTTGACCTGAGCCATTTAATTTCTAATAGTCATCTCAAACCATTATCATCAAATCAAGCTGCGCTTGGTTATTTTTTGTGAATTTCAAATTCAACTAGAACTTTAGTGTACAAAAAGTTATATAATTATAATTACAATATCATTGATTGATTATAAGTAATAGATATATATTTGTGTTCAATATGACAAAAAATCGACGTACTTAACACAACAATGAGGCTATTATTAATATCTAGATAACCTAGAAGACTCTGTGACTTTTTCGAAAATAGACATTAAAATATTGTTAAAAATCACTTACTTTTACTCTTTTTTGCTATATGAGGTATCTTATCATTATTATTATCATTTCTTACTAGACTAACTTCCCCTTTTTTCCTAGGGGGAAACGAAGTTTGTTCACGACAAAAATAGACAGTCATGTTCTTCCCGAACTTGAAAGTTTTCTTGTTCTTCCTTATCTTAGTTGAGCCTTGAGCTGTACTCTTTAACCGTTCTATGGATTTCTGTACTTCTAAAAGTATATTAGTACTACTTGGCAGCAACCCATCAGGAGGAAGGTTATCTGAATCTGGTTTTTTAATTGTCTTGTGGATGACGTCGGGCGGTTTCTTGTCCTTATTATAACTACTTTGTCCAGATGATTTTTGTAGCTCGTTAATTCTACAACAAACATTATTTAATTCCTTAAATCTGCTTTAATATCAATCTCCGTGTATAGTGAACCAAACGAGTACTTTTCTCTAAGAGTTGTAATCACGAATGTCTTCTTATCACTCTCGGCTTTGGCAGTCTTGAACAGCGACGATATGTTTGTTGCAAGCGTGCGATTCTGTCTTAGGAGGTTCCGTACTTTTTCCTTCAGTCGGGCGTTGTCTTTCTCCAATTGGTCATAGCGGCTTTGAAGAAGGTTTAGTTTCGAATCGGTTTCATTCTGCAACCAAACCAGACAGAATATTAATAAGTCCCCAAACGTTGTTTATGTTTATTATGCATGACAAATTAAGTCACCTACCTTTCGAGTCTGACGAGCATTGGCGAACACCGATGTTTCTAAATCCCCGTAAATGTCGTCGTCGTCATTATCATTGTCGTCGTCTATTTTTTCTTCGCAAAATAAATCGACAGGAACTTTCGCCACAGCCATCAAGAATTAAATGATTCAATTCTTTTATTTTCATTACTGACACATTGTTAATACTTGTTAGGGAGAGGGTGACTTCGCGCAAATGACTGGCTCAATGCAATGAAGCGGTGGGGTTGGAGAAGACTCGGACTTAATCTATGATATCTTCATCTATTCCTTTAAGAAACTTTCAAAACTTAGAAACTTTATTACTATTACTATTATTTACTTTAAATAACAACCAATTTAACAAGAACAGTTGTGCAAGTTTTTATATCACAGTTAGACACGAGATAAGTGAATACATATTGAGATAGTTAATTCCATTATTATGAGCAAGTGTCTTCAGAAAACTCGTCGAAAACATTAAGTCCCAATCCTACGAGAAGCTCATCAATTATTACAAATGCTCCAGAAGCTCCCTTATCGACCCATCCACCCACACTCACCTGTCACGATTAATTAATTAATTATTCCACTTATCGAAAAGCCTTATTAACCAAGTATGAATTGTGAATTTATAAATAGGCCTGGGGCAATGCGAGAATTCTTACTTCATTTGACGCATCCAAGAAGACAACTCTACTGCAATAGCCACTGGTTCCGTACTGATCCAAATCAACTGTGGTCACTTCGTGAGTTTTGAAGTTGTACGAAGAAATCCTGAGGAGAGCCGAGGTTGGAAGGTCGACGAAGCCACTGGCAATATGCGGAGACATGGAAGGCTCGCGATGATAGTGGACATGGTACTTGAGAAACAACGAGGCTTGAGTGGCTGCAGATCTTCGGGCGATACGAGACTGGATATTTCTGAAAGTAATTGTGCCACTTGCAGGTCCAACTTCAGTTGAGTTTAAGAACCAAAGTTTCTGGGAATTTAGTGTAGGATATTTCGAAGCGATAGAAATCGGACTGGATTCAAAGTATTGGAAGCCCTTGAGTTCAAAAAGCTTTGGAGACTTTTCCAAAGAGAAAGTTACACCTTTCGCTTCATTTGATTTCCAAAGATTAAAAAGATAAGATTGGCGACTATGACTCAGGTCGTAATAGTAGACGATAAGCATAATGAAGAGATAAGTTGCCAGAACTGTGAAGATTATAATTGCCACATGCTTATCTGCTCGGACTTTCCTTTTTCCTGAATATGTCTCCGAAGATGAACCACCACTTCGTCTGTAGTACTTACTGCTACTGGAAGACTGACCTCTATTACAAGCAGGCACTGTGTTCTTGTTGCTTGAATGATTCATTATGGAACCTGCAATTAATAGCTACTTAAGACGACCTTAAACCTGTATGTAAGGTTGATTGCACTTTATGTAACGTGTATCTGTACTTATCTATGCGTGATAATATTGCTGGAGCACTACCACAATATTACTTATCTGTGGTTGAGCCCTTTACACCCTGTAGACATTTAAAATTATAAATCTAATTAATCAAGGTAAAGTACGAGATTGCTAAAACTTCTATTAAGCTCGGTTGATATTGCAGAGAAGACGAACGAGAGACTGGTGAAAGCAAAGGCCTACTTTTGCATGTATATATACATACTTACCTACGGAAATGGGAGGAAAGCAAAAGAAGGATTACTAAATAAGGAGGTTATTGTGGTGTGGAGTATCGCATAACGATCGAAGTTTAATAGCACAACACACGGCACACACAAACATATTGAGATGACAGGTAGGCGAAGAAAGCTGCGAGTAGCTTTCTTTCATCATCAATACTGCATCAATTCGCACACACGACTTTCCCCCTCGTGTATACTTTCTATCCCGACCATCAACCAACATTATTAGGATCCGCATGCACGAAATACACTCCAATACTGCAGCAGGTGCAGACAGAGCAGAACTCAAAACTGAAATATATATTTCCAACATTCCAACTGCCAAAACTAAATATACTTGTACTAAATAGTATGCTCACAAGCTGTACTCTACCCTATAAGGTACCTATGATAGAAAACAGTCCGAAATTCTGTGTAAAGCAAATTCTCAGTCTCAAGAAGACAAACCATGAAACCATTAGTTTATAAAACGGGCAGAAGTGTGCAAAATATTGAAATTTTTTGAATGTGACTAGTGAGTATGATATCTTACGCTATGCTCCCTGTGAGTTTGTGCGCTTATTGAATAGCATGAGATGAGAATTGACAGAATTGGAACAGGATTTATAACCCGGTGCTGTAGACCCTGTTTATAGACCCTGGAATTGGAACATGTTTAGTCATTGTAACTGTACAGTAATGTCAGAGTAGTGAGCAGTTCCAAAGCTTTTCTTCAGATTTTTCAACTACAGGTACTGTCTGCAGAGACTCCAGTGTCAATTTGGATCTCTACGGTGACACTGTCATGTATGTCGTACTTACTATCTTGATTATCCAGTAATCTTCGAACAGAGTTCTATGCAGCCTCTTCTTTCTACCGAGTTTATCCAATGATCCAAACTCCTAAGTAAATCTACAATAATGGCCAGTAAAGCCCGAGCCAAAAGGGAAACATTGACAGCATTGATAGCTCGAAGAACTTCCAAAGCCAACACTCTTAAGCTAATTCGATCTAAAGAAGGTCTCAGAAAGTGGGATTCATTAAAATCCCGACTAGGCGAGGCCACAGCAGCAGCAGCAGCTCATTCGACAGCTGGCGGAGCAGGCAAGCGTCGTCTCACTTTCTCCGATGTCGACTACGATGATAACCAAGCTCTAAAGCTCATTGATTCCATCAAAACATCCCCATACTTCGCAACTCTCCCTGACAAAGCTCAACAGACCATTCTAGCCGAAGAAACGAATCGAAGAAACAAAGTTCAAGCTCTAGAAACTCTTGCAGATGATGAAGACGAGGGTGCAGAGAAAGAGACTCTTATCAACCGTCGCCTTCAGGACTTGCAAAATGAAGAGAATAGACTGGAGTACATAGACATCTCTATCATAAATTTCCAAAGATAACCACCAGAGCATCTAAAACACGTATGAATTATTCCCAAACAGGTATTTATGGAAGCATCGGTCCAAATTCAAAAACTATCTCACTCTCTTTCTATTCCACGGTGCAATTCTTGTCAATTTTTGTATCATCCTCTTCGAATGGTATGCCTCCTTCACTTCACAGCCATAACCCAATTGTCTGATAAGTCTTTAACGCATTCTTCACTTTGATACTTTTCTAGTTTCGAGATAATGATACAAAAAGCCAAGTTAGCGACCCTCCTTGTTCAAGACGACTTTAATTGCCTCCAAATTGGAGAAGTTGATACAGAAATGAACGTTATGTTCAACATAGTAATTGCATTTGTTTCAGTTTGCGTATTATTTGCTTCAAGTTTGGAATTTGCTAATATCCTGTGGCTTTACGTATTACTCATGATAATCAACATAATTCTCCACACATTCAATTACTTCTACACGTATCGCTTCGCCCTAACTTGGAGATCCAAAAAGACTACCCGCTACATTGTCCAAACTATTATCCAAATGTTTGCAATCATTATGGTCGTTATGAGGTATTACGATATGACGAATATCATGGTGAAACGAGAGGCTAGAATCACTTCTTCCGTTTATGGAGGTCGAATTCTGAACGAGCAAGCTTTCTACCAAACTGAGTCGGCATTTCTCCAAAGGAAATTCACACGAAGACAAGCTACAAGCAATTTGATTTACGGAGTGATTAATAAGATCCAAATGTACAGAGTCAGAGGATTCGAACTGGAGCCTAAGCTTCTTGAGGCAGAAGTTAAAGCTGCCATTTCATCTTTTAATGGTTTGTAGTTGAATTGCAGAAGGCTATTTATTCGTAGCATAACGAGTCACGTAATTATTATATGTCTTCACTTGCTCTCTATTTCAGATGTACAAGGTTTTGAAGGACCTGAAATGCTCAAGCAGTTGAACCTTCGTAGTGCTGTACGAAACCGAGAGTTTCGGAAACGTCTGCAGGAAAAAGTCCGAGGTGAGAGTGACGTCGATGTTACAGCAGATGAAACCACCAGATACGTTTACTAAGCATTCATTCGCTCCAGTGTCATTGATGGACACAAAAATATTGAAAGTAAATTCCTTCATTGTTCATAAGGTTTATAAACGCTTTCACAAGCACTTTCCTTTTTTCATGAACTACAAGGAAGCATTTTGAGGTAGAGCGGTAGAACTGCGGAAGCACTTCTGAACATAATAAATGTCATGCTCACATACTTATCGCTATTTCTAAACGGTTAGGAATAATGATCATTAAGTCAGTCAGTTAGCAGTTTAGCAGTTTAGAGTTAGACAAGTGCGGAACTATCAAACGGAGGTCACGGGGCATTGTGCAACAAATGAGCTTTCTAACGTGGCGCCCTCGCCTCGTTTGAATTTCTCGGGTCACGTGAACCCACGCCTCTCTCTCTTCCTCAGTTCTTCTACACGGCAAGTTCGGCTTCACTCTCCTCGTGGACGCCATTTCTTCGTGTTATCTTCTCCGATTCCATTCTGCCGTCGTCGTCGCTTTCTCGTCATATTCTCCCGTGCGAAAGTCGTCACTGCACCAGCGATTCCAGCCCCTCCTTGTGTGGTGGACCAACTTCAGAAGGTAGCGAGGAGTCTTATCGTCGGGCAGGTATATTTCGATGAACGGATGAGCGAAAGAAGGGCATAGACTCCCTCAAAGGGTGGCACTTTTTCAAAGCCTTTTTTCCACGTTAGGTTAGGTTACTATAATTTGTTTTGGTTTAAAGAAAAAGAGAATGTCCTCGGAGGTCAGGATGAGAGACAACTTCAAGTGCTGCTTGCTGTGCGGCAAGAAAGGATCAGGACTCATGGAGGGGGCTTCGTTTCAAGACGACGCTCCAAAGATTCGTGGAGCGATGGAGAAAATTTTCGAAGCACTTGGATTATCTCGAGAGAACATCAGTCTCGTCGGTTTCTTGTTGGAGAAGCCACAGACCTTCTGTGCATCATGTCATTCATCCATGCAGACAATGCTCGCCCTGCAGGGGGAAGTTACAGCTTTGGAAGCAGTGATGAGAAGATATGCTGTCGAAGGAATTGGCGAGGCAATTAGGAACTCTTTGGGAAGTGAGGATCAGGATGATATCCGCCCTGCTACTCAGTTGGATGATATGACCAAGGTCATCATGTGGAGGAAATTCCAACGTCCCGTTCTTCGAAGTAAGCGATACTTTGAATTCACGCTAATTTCACTACTATTTAGACCTTTTTGTTAGATTTTTATATTCAATCACCTCATTGCTGTTGTAATATTGGGAGAGTAGATTTTGCATCAGGTCGTATCAGAGCTCCGAGTCAAGACGAAGACGATTACGACGATACTGAAGAATGCGAAAGTGCTGATGAAGATCTTAATGAAGAGGAAGATTCGTCTTCGACAGTGACTGCTTCGGGGCGATCATCCCCTACATCGATATCCCCACCGGTAATTGTAGTAAAGGAAGAGGAACTAGAAGAAGGCGAAGTACGGGAACGGGAGTTCTCAGAGACAAAAAGGCGTCGCAGTTGCACCAAAAGGAGGAATCGTCATCGGGTGGTAACATTAACCGATGAAGGAGAACAACGACAAGAAGAAGGACAGAGGAGCCAAAATCGACCTGCTTCTGCTCCAGCTCAAGTAACAACGGAGCCTCAAGCCGAAAATATCGAAATCGATGTAACTTCGGTGGATTCTGTTGCTGCTGCTGTTCGAGATAACCCTGCAGTGAGAAGGGAAAATAGTCGTCATCCCCTGAAACGAATCAGAACTAGCAATGAAGGGGAACAACGAGGAGGAGGCAGTAAGGTTGAAAGTAGATCAAAGAGACAGAGAGAAGATGAATCTACTCAAGTGATTCCGTCAACGTCGACGCCGGCAACACCTGGAACTAGTTCCAGTTGCAATAAGAAAGACAAGTCGAATCAAGAACGACGGCAATCTCGATCTCCAAGGGCGAATTGTGGTGGGTGTGGTTGGACTTACGTCATTACTGGCCCTACCAATTCTTCCAGACGGTATATACAAATATATTCACAAGCTTTGTCCATTTTATACACAAGACTCACAAGCTCTAAGATTTCAAAAATGCTTTGAATTAAATTCTAAATCAGGGATAAGACACGAGAATGGAGATGTGAAACAAGATGTCGCCTAAACATAACTGGAAATGGAAATGACATGCGAAGTAGTTTGGTGGAATGTCGGGGTCAGACGGTGAAGAGGTACGGATTTGTTCCCGAAAGGGAAGAACAAGCAAGACGTGGGGAAAGGAGACGAATGGGGGGACGGTGTGTTGTTCGGGGATGTCATTGTGAGGGGGAGTGGCTTGACGTTCCAGGGCTTCTTCACCACATTCATGGAAAGACTCATCTCAAAGGTCTCGACGAAACTTCATCAAAGTAAAACTCGGAGTTCTTTACTAGATTGATAAAATTCACCATCTCTGCGTTTCAAATTGCGTTTTGTTGGCATTGTGTTAATTGTTTGAATTATTGTTTGCGTTGCATTATTATTATGTACTTGTACTTGTACGTGGTTTGACTGAGATGAAATAAATCGAAGGTTGAGTCTAATCCAAGAACGGTAGTTGATTCAGTTTATTGAGGTTAAGCGAGTTTACGAATTCACTGAGGCATTTTGATACTGAGTTCTGACTCAGACTCAACTTCACATCTCAAATCTCATTTCATTGGTTTCATTGCATAGAAAGTGACAAAAGAGGAGCTGACGAACGGAAAGGAGGCAACCGGAGAGGCAGCTTTTTATACATTTTACACAAACGTGCTCGTATTGAGTCGTAGTTCTTGACATTCAAAACAGTTATCATTGTTACTTTACTTTCCACTAGCTTTCAACTTCTGGTTATCGGAGCCAATTGTAAGAATGAGGTTCGCTCAGATTATCATGGGACCTGCAGGGACAGGAAAGGTAACTTCCAAGTTAATTATCCTTCAATATCTTAATTGTACTATTGTAAGTGTATTAATTCAGGTTGACATATTTTCTAGAGTACTTATTGCTCGTACATGGAAAAACACGCAGAGAGCACAAACCGGAACATACGGATTGTTAACTTGGACCCTGCAGCCGAAAAATTCGACTACCAACCTTTAGCAGACATTCGCGAACTTATCCAATTGGACGATGTTTTAAGCGACGAAGACATCCAGCTTGGTAATATTTATTATTCTCATCATTGTTGTTTAAGTATAAGACCCAGATTTATAAGTTATTATTACATTGGAACTTTTACTTTCATTTATATTTCAAAAGGTCCTAATGGAGGTCTCATCTGGTGTATGAAGTAAGTGCCTCTTCTTGCAAGCCTACAAATTGATTTATACAATCAAGTACCATTGATTTACAACCCCTTTCCTTGTGTATAGCTATTTCATGGACAACTTGGAATCTTGGTTATTACCAGCAATAGGAGACGACTACGACGGTGACTACATTCTTTTCGACTGTCCTGGCCAAATCGAACTCTACACACACATGGACCTCATGACTCGCTTTGTCAAAACACTCGAAGAATCTTGGAACTTCCGAGTCCTTGGAGTCTACACAATCGACGCCCACTTCTTGACAGATTCGTCGAAATTCATCGCTGGTTCTCTCACTGCACTATCTACAATGATTAACCTAAGTATTCCCCACATGAACGTACTCACAAAGATGGACCTTCTCAGTAAAAAGGACAGGAAGAATATCGAACGCTTCTTGGAACCAGATGCCCTCGATCTCATCCAAGAAGAGCCGGACTCTCCATGGACTAACAAGTATCTCGGTCTCTCTTCCGCCATCGCCAAAGTTCTCGATGACTTTGCTCTTGTTAAATACTTTCCCCTGGACATCCGAAAAGAAAGCAACCTCGAAAACCTCCTTCTTATGGCAGATCTCGTTCTTGGAGTCAGTGAAGACGCAGATGTTAAAGTTAAAGATCTTGAGAGTGAATTCGACGACCCTGATCAAAACTAGCTGTATCGTTTGACCTATTGTTATTTCGTCCGATATTTCAACATTCTTACAATTAATTAATCTTTCATTTGTAATGATTTATTTTTCGACAGTCGACAAAACGGAACTTGTGCGACAAGTCAGAGTCCAGAAATAAAGTTGAGACTTCCATCGAGTGTAAGAGTGCGCGTAGTTCAAACTTATTTATTGACATTTCGCGTTGGAACTTAAAATCGAATATGATCGAAGTCAGCGCTCGGTTAACTCAGGGAGTGTTCCTTGCAGGGGAGACCGTGGAAGTTGCAGTGACCGTAAAGAACCCTTCACCCCCAAGGGACGCAAAGAGTCAGTGGAATGACTTGGAGGAAGTTTTGGCGTGGGCGAGTGCTCAAATTCATTGCCAGGCTTGGATGAGTGCAGCAAAAGTTGTTGTTCCACCTCACCACACATTCGCAGGGGTCAAGGAAGAAAGTGCCGTTTCGAATTCCAGGACCTCCTTCGCCCCTTGTAGTGGACCATCCATGTCTTCTCAATCTATGGGAAGTGGAGGAGGAGCCTCGGGGAATTCAAGTGGAAGGGAAACAACGGGAGAAGATAAGCGAGCTAATATCAACGTTACGTCACGAGTAGTTGTGTCTACAAAGCCAGTTATCTTATTGTGCGACCTCAGACTTCTTCCAGGGGAGAGCAAAACATGTAAGAACATAGCTCTTTTACAACACCTCTTTCAACACTTCTTAACATCTTTTAGTAGAGTTCTATAATGACTCGTAATTAATAGTGTGTCGCTGTGTTTAGTTTGGTACAGGGAAACACTTCCCGTCGAAGGTCCTCCGTCCTTCCGTGGGCAAGCTGTTAAGTACGCCTACAAACTAACGATTGGAACACAACGTGTAAATGCTCCCATAAGGCTTCTGAGGGTGCCTTTGCGTGCACTTGTACTTCAAGGTAATCATTCTTTGTAAAACAGATCATTTACTTACTACTAACACTAATATTACTATTAACCCAGTATTAACTATTAATTGGCCGATTACTTTTAGAATTTACGGACTCTGCATTAGCCGCAGCTGCCCTTGTGAATGGGTCAGAAGACGCAACGCTCCACCCTTCAAATCCATTCCTCTCTGAAAATGATTCGGGAGGAGATGGAAACAACGAAGGATCCTCGTACAACTGTCCATCATCCTACTTAGATTCAGCTCTTCAAGTTCTCCAGATAGTGACGTCTTCCAGACACCAAAAGTTTTACAACGTGACAAATGCTCGAGGTCATGTCGTCAAATTCTGTATATTCAAACAGGCATATAAACTGGGAGAAGATATCGTAGGATCTCTAGATTTCTCTGGAGCTAACGTTCCTTGTCTTCAATATGCAGTGACTCTTCAATCTGTAGAAGAAGTTAGTGCGGAATGCCGCAAGATTGAAAGCCAAAAACCATCTATTAGTTCATTTTCCAAGACACACGAAATGTGTGTAGGGTACGGTCAAACCCATTTCGTGCTTCCGGTTCCACTTCAAGTGACCCCAAGTTTTTACACAGAAATTGTTAGTCTAAAGTGGAGACTTCATTTTGAATTCGTGACAAGTACAGAAGAAGGCAGTGAGGGGGGAATGATGAAACCAAAGGAAAAACCTAAAAAAGACGACATGAACGGAGCTGTTTGGTCAGGTCCTACTGATATTCACATCGAAACTATGGTCTGGGACTTGCCTATTAAACTTTACCCGAACCTACCATCCTATATATCTCAAGGACTTCAAATGCAAACGCTATACGATATGAAGATTAGTAATGGCCCTACTGGATTTTCATAATCGCTTTCATTGTGATTTATTAATATCAAACAATTAAAACTTCATCATGAATAAATCGAATACATTGAAACTTATGAGTGAATCATGAAGTCTATTATACTTCGTATTTGTATGTCTCATAGTCTCATCACACAAAGCAGTTTTTAAAATTTTAAACTATCGTTGACTCCAAAATTCCATTTTTCAATTCCGAACTGCCGAACTCTAGGAACAAAGAAGCAAATTGATTTGGACATGGAAAGTCTCACAATTCCCCGATAATATTTGAATCTGACGACGCCCGAAATTCAAAACTTCTGCCAGAGACAATGGAAGAATTTTATTTTTCGTAATGTTTATTTCGTATTAATCGTATTTTTAAACTGAAGTGTTGATAAGCACACCCCGACTGGTTTTGTCTGCGAATACGATTCGAAATTGTCCTGACTGACTGAGCTTCTCAAAGCAAGAAGTTCGGGGCTGGTTTCAAAAGGGCGTAGGGATCGTTGTTGTAAACGTTTGGGCTCATGGCTTCAGCTACAAGCATGTTGAGTTCCCAAAGTACAACTGGATTTTGTAAGCACGTTATGCTTATCATCTGCATTTCTAAAAGCTTTAAAGGGCCGGGAACTTGTCGATCTAACAATGTAATGTATATTTTTGAATTTCAGATAAGACTCCAGTGTGTAAGGGATTAATTGGGAGTATGTTCTTAACATGTACGGCTATTCACGTTCCTATGTTGGCGCACCTAAGACAGTATTTGACCTGTGAGATCCCTGGAGTCCTCACAAGTGGATCTGCGTGGAGAATTTTGTACAATCGATTCACTTTTGTCCACACAAAAGATATTCTTTGCTCTGCTTTAGTAATTTTTTACTTTAGGTAAGAAGAACCATCGGTCTTAATTCTTACATCAGTTTGATTCATTATTTTTATGTACGAAATCGTGTCTTTGTGTAATCCGTAGAGTACTCGAAAGAAGATTGAGTTCACGGAAGTTCGCTTCTTATATTTTTGGAACCTGTACAATAGCAACATTACTGGAAATCGCATTGATAATTCTTCTTAAAAAATGGAATGTAGAGTATCCCAATGCTGGCTACCTTCCTCCTGGACTGTAATTTTTTGTATCTTTAAACCGTTTTATTATATGCACAAGCCATCTACTTTTACACACTTTGATTAAACCATATAATCATCGCATATTTTTGCAGGTACGGAATCATCTTTCCATTGTACGTACTTTACTATTCTTCCGTTCCTCGTATAACAGAAAGTCACTTCTTGGGTATTCCGGTTTCGTCTAAAACAATGACTTATCTATTGGGTCTCCAAATTGCTTCCAGTTCTACATCAACAGCTCTCTCATCGTTTTGTGGTTTGGTAAGCTGCTAAATACATACTAACTCGTACAATCTTTGTCCTTCTTTAGTGGTACGACTTGTTAAAAAACATTTTTGATTTTCACAGGTTGCTGGAGTATTTTACAGATTAAATATCCTCCGAATTCAAAGTTGGCTAGTCGTTCCAGAATGCGTTGGGAAAATATGTGATAAAGTGTTTGGATGGCTGTTGTATTCCAAGGAACCAAAGAGCAAACAAATGGGAGCTACAGTAGAGCTTCAGCGCATCGAGCAGGCTGAATTGCTCGAGCAACAATATCTTTACAGCCGCGCTCAAGATTTTCGACAAATGAGAGGACAAGGATATGCACAACAACTTGTCGATGAACCTGGAGGCGGTATATTTGGTCTTTTACGACGAAGAGGTCGCGGTGCGGAGGAGCGGGGTGGGGGCTATGTTGAAGAGCCAAGTCCTGCGAACGTACAGATCTTAGTAGACATGGGATTTGATCAAAGTCGAGCAAGAGACGCACTTGCAAGCTCGGGAAATAACTTGGAAGCAGCGACGAGTATTCTTCTAAGACAGTAAATCTATCTGCTGCTTTGTGACGAAACCTAAGGTCTCATCAAGTGCGAATGTGCGAGAAACTGTATTTATGAACTATAATTTCAGTCATTGTGTTACTTACATAGTCATATATTGGTTTACTTTTGTGTTGTGAGCTGTGAGAAAGCGTTAGGAAGTTATGAAATCGTACTTATTACAGTTTACGATGAGTAAGATTAGGATTTAGTTATAAATAAATAAATTAAACTCAATATGCATTTAATTCATCTTCACTATTATTTTTTCATTAGTATATATCCTGGAAATATTTGCACCAGTATTTATTGTTTCAATAGCCTAGACATTTCAGCAGACTACTCTGCATTAAATTCGCGTCTATCTACATTGAAACAGTTGGATTTGTTAAGGTCACAAATCTATGATACATTGGGCAAGACCAGTGGAAATGCAACTTGTGTTCAACTACTTTGGCCAGGACCTCTTCTTTGGGATTTGGAAACACATCATTTTATTCTTTGTTTCAGAAGAAGAAGAAGAGTTGTTTCTTCACTAATCGTAAGTTCTAAATCTGTAGACATCGACACAGCTAAGCATATCGCGAATATCCCCGGGAGGATTACTCCGAAAAGTCGAAATAACAGAATTTTTACAAAGAAGCATGCAACAGCTTTTCGAAACTTTTATGCAAAGAATAATTCACTCACTTCTTCTTCTATCCTTGCGTGTAGTTGTGAATGTTCGAGATGCATTTTGCATGGGACAGTCGTATCCTCAAGCACCCAAGCCCACCGACTTTTTTTACTTTTGAAATAATCTTTTTATTTTCTGTATAAAAGCAAAACGGGGTGCAATTACATATAAAACGACATATATTATGTACATAAAGGTAGATTTTTGTTCAATGTTAAACGGAGCAGTCGAAAATATTTCCACACAGCCATGTATACATATATATTCTTTCATATTCGTTTCAAATTTAAAAGCAAAAGTTTACTTTAGTGTAAAATATGAGTTTTTGATTCTAAACATCTCATTCGAAAGTACTTATAAAATGTAACGAATTGCCTTCTTGTACGTTTGATAAAAAATTTTTTACTGGCAGCTAGAATTGAAAAAAATGATCTTGAAATGCATCGAAACGAGGAGCTTTATAATGTACAATAATTATTTTCAGATACTGTACAAAAACAAATAGAACTGTCTGAAAACTGTCCGAGCATTAAAAAAATCAATTTAAGTGGACCCAATCTGACGATAGGAGCCAAATACGCCAGCAACTTGATAGTAACCATTAACCGGTATGGTGTCGTAGAAATTGACGTATGAACTTGATTTGTTGATTTGTTCGCTGCTTTTCAACTGCAACATTTGATTAAATAGGTGCCTGTATAATCATTAGCATAATTAGCATATTCTAATTATTCTATTTCACATGTACTTTTAACTCTACACGCATTCTCGTCTACTGAACTTCATGAAATCTCACTCCTTATTACAATTTTTAAAAACTATTACAAGACTACTACCATTATTGAGAACAACTTCTGTACATGGAGTTATTATAAACAGTCTAGGTGAAAAGAAACGTATGTAACAATAACGTTAAAGTTGACATGATTTCGATTTGCGCCGCTCTTACTGCTTAAGAACATTTAGAAAAGTAAGCGTAGACAAAATGCAATTTTAGTGGAAGTTCCTTTGCATATCTTCTTTTTGATTAAAGGAGTAGTTCTCAATATACTTAAGCGTGTAATTAATCCGCACGATGAACAGTATTTGTATATAGACGCTGTCTTGATTTCATAGTTCTTTGTTGAGCAGTTCTCGTACATTTTTGTATCTTCATTGTCATATTTCTTTAGTGCAGCCAACTGCAAACTGGATTTTGGATATTATGATGATAGGGCTCAGTAGCACTACGTATCACTGGAATCTCCAGCTAAAATTAATTTAACATGTTAATAAAAATAATAATAATGAGGCTTTGTTTGATGTGTTAATAAATGGATGTGACTCTGACCTGATGACTCAGATTCAGAAGAGCATGAGACTGAAGACGCTATGCAAACTTCGACAGGGAGAGAGCCACGTCTTCTTCCAGGCCAGTAGTATATACCACCACCACCGCCGCCTGATGA
>Ga0194135_10001048_pt1 | contig 16196 bp, 13 predicted proteins | sample LitLau_LLRF_2013_FD_134024 | JGI IMG/M metagenome (GOLD analysis project Ga0194135, IMG submission 134024) | Freshwater sediment microbial communities in response to fracking from North America - Little Laurel Run_MetaG_LLRF_2013 (version 2) | ecosystem: Environmental > Aquatic > Freshwater >...
ATAGCCAGCGCAGCGAGCACGCCGCCGACTCCAAGTGTAGCCATGCCGCCGATGATCCAACGAGTGACTCTTCCTCCCATGTCCGAGCCAAAGCCAAGTCGTGGGCGACATACCTGGATGGCGTAGTGAAGCGCGACAAGGGCGCCTGGCAATGCCGCGGGTAGCGCGAGTTCGACAACCATGACTCGATTCATCGTCGACGTGGCGATAACGACGATCGAACCGAGCGCCGCCTGCACCAACCCGAGCCGGAACACGCCAAACCAGCTTAGCGCGCTACCGTTCACGCTGAGGCGCCTAGCCCGGTACGAAGCGCGAAGGCACTGACCATCATGCCGGCAACAAAAAGGGGAACTCCGAACCCGCTGTACCAAAGTGCACGTTCGCGCGGGGCAGCAAGGAAGCTGTCCATCATAATCAGCTGAAGCAAGAGCAGACCACCGATTGCGATCCCGTAACCGGGACGGTGCCACTGAATGGCCAGAAGAATCACGATGACCTGCGGAACAGCCATGATGATGCACGCAGCTCGACCGGCTGAGCCGATGCCAAGCCTGACTGGTAAAGAGCCAATGCCCGTGATTCGGTCGCCCTCGATCGACTTGAAATCATTGAGCGTCATGATTCCGTGTGCACCGGCGCTGTACAAAGCGGCCAGTGCAAGTGACCGCCTATCGGGTAAGCCCCCCCCCGCCATCACCACCGCTCCAGTGATCCAGGCCAATCCTTCATAGCAAATGGCGCAGGCACTGTTGCCCCACCAGCCATTTTTTTTGAGGCGGGTTGGTGGCGCGCTGTACGCCCACGCCAGTACCAGCCCGACGACAGCAGCGGCAAATCCCCAGGGGCCGAGGATCGTGGCCACGAGCAGCGAGAGCAGCGTCCAGGCGATCGCGATATAAAGACCCCACTGCCCTGGCATCCGACCCGATGGAATCGGTCGTTGTGGTTCGTTGATAGCGTCCACTTCGCGGTCGAACCAGTCATTGACGGCCTGACTGGTCGCGCACACCAAGGGGCCAGCCAGAATCACGCCGATGATGATGATCGGCCATCGGCCCGATGTTGGAGCACCGGAGGCAATGGCGCCGCAGGCAAACGCCCACATTGGCGGAAACCAAGTGATCGGTTTCAGAAGCTCGGTGATTGCTGACAGAGCCGGACGTGCCATGACGATCCTTGGTGATTGTGGGACCGAGGTTTACACATGACAGCCAAATGCGTCAACTTAAATTTACACTTTTCAGAAACCGAGCCCGCTGGATCCTCTGGGCACCGCGCACAATTCAGTGCTTCAGAGTCGTCTCATCTTCATTCGCAGGATCGGTCTGCTGATCTGCAGCGGGGCCCGAAGGATCTTCGTCGCCAGGGGAGCGAGTCGTGACATACGCCTCGACGCCCAAGCCAAGAACAACGAGCAGGAGAACCCAGTCGAGAATGGGCACTCCCAGCCAAGTCACTGGGGAATGCCTTCCTCGGTCTCGGCATCCAGATCACCGAGTCCATATCGGCGCAACTTCACATACAGGCTTTGCCGGCTCAAGCCGAGCATTTCGGCGGCTGAGGCGCGGTTATCGCTGGTCAACTCCAGCGCCGCCTCAATGCAAAGACGCTCGATCAGATCCGTGGACTCACGCACCAGCTCTTTCAAGGGCACGCGCCCCACGAGCTCCGTTAGTTGATTCGGCGAGCGTGGATGATTGCGTGCCGCTACGGCGTCACCCGTGATCCGGCGACCAACATTACGAATCGTGAAACCAAGGCAGGTCTGATCACCATGCGGAACGGCGACACCAGATATTTCGACCTCTGTCGTACCGCCATGCTCTCCAACCATCTTCGAAGCAAACAAGCGCACTGAACTATGCTGCTTGAGGTTGTTCATCAATACATTGAAGTCGACTCCGGAGCGACCAACCCATCGATCCAGCGACTCACCCTTGACCTGCGCCTCGGCCGCCATCTCCGTCAGATCAAGGAAAGCACGATTGGCGGTGATCACGCGTCCCGAGTAGTCGGTTACGACGAATCCGTCCGGCGCACTTTCCACGACTTTCAGCAGCGATCGGGTTGCGGCCGATTCGGCCGCTTCCTGTCGAGCCGCAGTCAGCCGGACCAGAAAAAATGTGGCATTTTCCTGCCGGAACAGAGAGGCCGACACAGAGAATTCGCGCGACTGCGCACCGACTTGCTTCGCACGGACTTCTTCACTACGGCCGACTGCGCGCACTCCCGCGAGGAGGGTTTCAATGAGACGCGTACTCTCTTCGTCGAATCCCTCCGGGAAAGACGCACCAACCAGCTTGCGGGTCGCTTCGCCGAGCAATACACCTGCCGCCGGATTTGCTTCGAGAATTTTTTGCGTGGATCCGTCGATGATCAACACGGCTTCTGTCGACATCTGGAACAGCAGACGGTATCGGGTCTCCACATGGCGTAAACGCCAGTAGTCACGCTCCAGCGACTGCTGCGCATCGATGAGGCGCTGCTGAAGTGCTGCGTTACCCCGAAGATCGCGGCCGAATGCGATGACCCTGCCGTCTTGCCCGATCTGGACCGCGGAATACAGCATCGGCACGTCAGCGCCGAGGGACGAGGTGTGATTGACCTGGCGCCACTTGCGAATAGCTTTAGACGAAGCGTCCTTCAGCAAGGACTCCACCTTCGGCCGGCTTTCCACGGTAACCGTCTCGAGCCACGGCTGGCCAATCCACTTGAAGCAGTTCTCGGCAGACATGTCCTCGCTGCCAAGCGCAACATCGCGAATCACACCCTCTCCATCGAGAACCAGCGCAACGTCTGCCGCAGCGGCAATCAACGAGGCAGCAGACTCTGCATCGAGTCCACCGAGAATCTTCTTCGAGGTTGCCGCCTGATTCAAAAAACCACCCTCCGATCACCGACTGTCTCGGCAACATCTCCGTACTCGTCGGACAAACTAGACTTCCGTGCCGATCAATTGACCTAACGCAAGAATCATACTGATCGACGACCTCTCTACCGCATTCTCTAACGTCGCAGCGCGACGAGAGTCTCAGCTTGAATCACTGCCTGCGGCGCATCAGACGCTGTCGCATCGGCACCGACCATTGCCACATATTCCGGATGTATCGAGAAGATGGGGCCACCGACCATGATTCCAATATTCGGATTCTTAGAGGTCGCCCTAATCGTTCGGATGAATCGCTTCAAAGCTTCAAGCTGATTTTCCGAGCCCATCGAAAGACCGGCAGCGTCGAACCATTCATTCCGAATCAGTTCCTGCACTTCAGCTTCGCGAATCGTCGAACCGCCGCTGACATCCCAGCCTGCGCTTCGAAAGAACTCCCGAACCATCATGAGGCCCAGTGAATGCTGGTCGCCAGGCGCCGGAGCAAGAACAATCCTGTTGCCTGAACTCTGAATCTCGACCTCATCCCGCAGCACCGGAGAAATATCCCTGAGTACCTGCTGCAGGCGACCCAGCGCGAGTGTCACTTCAACAAAGTCGCAAAGGTCAGCCTCCCAGAGTTCGCCGAGCTTGCGTGCCGCCGGCGCCAGGAGATCCAGGCAAATGGTCTCTGCGCGAATTCCTCGCGTCCGGTAAAGGTCCACTGCGGCGATGACGATCGATATGTCGGTCGTCAAAACCAGACGCATAAATTCGGTCACGTCTGCAGCAACAATTGAAGGAACATTGACGCCAAGCCGCGGGAGCACTTCCACAACGCCCCTGTGAGCGAGCATCAACCTCGGAATAATCTCCGACTCGATGGTCCTAACGAGCGACTCAAGCTGTTGCTCGGTCGCTCCGCCGCGATCGCGACTCCACGGCATGGCGACGACATTACCGTCGATCGACGCCTCGTCACCGCCTGAGCCATGGCGACATTCACGATCGCCTCCAACCTGTTGTGCAACGCCATGCAATGTCAACCCGAGCATTTGATTTCTCTCCCAAATCAATGCGGTGTGATGCCCGGGATGCCGTTGCTTGCGTGGACGACCCCAACCCGCGAATTCAGAGGATTGGGTACACGATTAGAAATTGCTCTCGGGGACGATAGGGTGCTCCGTGTACGTTCTGCAGGAAACTGTAAACGCGTTGTAGCACCCGACTGTAAAGGCGTCAAAACATTTTTTTGGACTTCGCGCCAAGCCCATTAACTGTAACAATAAAATTACGTCATGTTTAGTTGACACTTAAGGAAGGCCAGTCTAGATTCGGTTCTGACACGAAACTTGTGCGGAGCGAGCGGCGATGGTGCAGCGGCAAACCGGTCGAATGGAGCGGAAGCCTCTTTACACGGAGGCTGAGCGCATGCGGCGTGACACAACACGCTGGACGCTCGTTCAAGGCCTGCTCGCCCCGCTGCAGTTTCTGGTGTTTCTGGTGAGCCTCGGACTGGTTCTTCGCTATCTCGCAACCGGCGTCGGGGAAGGCGCAGCCACGATCTCGATCGTGGTTAAGACCTTCGTGCTCTACACGATCATGGTCACCGGCTCGATCTGGGAAAAAGTGGTCTTCGATTGCTGGCTATTCGCACCAGCTTTCTGGTGGGAAGACATGGTCAGCATGGTTGTGATCGCCCTTCACACGTATTACCTGTATGCCCTGCTAACCGGCGCGCTCAGCACAGACCATCGCATGTATCTGGCGCTGGCTGCCTACGCCACCTATGCCGTCAACGCCGCACAATTCCTGTTGAAGCTGCGGGCTGCCCGCCTCCAGGCGGCAGCGACCTCAGGAAACACGCCGGTTCCAGCCGCGGCGTTCGCCGAATGAGCGCGATCGAAGCCATCCCGGTCACGGTCACGCGCAAGGCCGGCAATGGCTGCGTCGATGCACCGGTGCTCAAGGAACGCGGCCAGCGCGAAGTCTTCTGCGGTCTGACTGGCATCATCTGGCTGCACCGCAAGATCCAGGATGCGTTCTTCCTGATCGTCGGCTCGCGTACCTGTGCGCATCTGATGCAGTCGGCAGCCGGAGTGATGATCTTCGCCGAGCCGCGCTTTGGTACCGCGATCATCGACGAGCGCGATCTCGCTGGAATCTCGGATGCCAATGCCGAGCTTGACCGCGTTGTCGCCCAGTTACTCGCACGCCGCCCAGATATACGTCTTCTGTTTCTCGTCGGCTCCTGCCCGTCGGAAGTCATCAAGCTCGATCTGTCACGCGCAGCCGCGCGTCTCGGCCAGAGCTTCGCACCGAAAGTACGGGTCCTGAACTACTCAGGCAGCGGCATCGAGACCACGTTCACGCAGGGCGAAGACGCCTGTCTTGCATCGATGGTCCCGAGTCTTCCACCCGAACTGCCGAGCTCAGCAGCGTCATTGCTCGTCGTTGGCGCACTGGCGGATGTCGTCGAAGATCAGTTCCGCCGCCTGTTTTCTGCCCTTGGCATCGGCCCGGTCACCTTCCTGCCGCCACGCAGCGCGATGAGGCTGCCGCCGGTTGGCCCGAACACGCGATACCTGCTGGCCCAGCCATTTCTTGCCGACACGGCACGCGCACTCGAAGAGCGCGGCGCAGTCCGTCTGGCTGCTCCGTTCCCGCTCGGCGTCGAGGGCACCACGGCCTGGCTGCAGGCTGCGGCGCAAGCCTGGAATATCGATCCGGCCCACTTTGAAGCCGTCACCGCCGCCGGTCGCGAGCGCGCCACGCGCGCCACGGCGCATTACCGCCAGCAACTGGCCGGCAAGCGCATCTTCTTCTTCCCGGATTCCCAACTGGAACTGCCGCTCGCACGTTTTCTTTCGCGCGAAATGGACATGTCGCTGGTCGAAGTCGGCACGCCGTTCCTGCATCGCCAGCATCTGGCCGAAGAGCTTGCCCTGCTGCCCGAGGGCACCGTACTCAGCGAAGGCCAGCATGTCGAGAATCAGCTCGATCGCTGCCGCGAAGCGAATCCCGATCTCGTCGTCTGCGGTCTTGGCCTGGCCAATCCGCTGGAAGCCGAAGGCATGACCACCAAGTGGTCGATCGAACTCGTCTTTACGCCGATTCAGGGCTATGACCAGGCCGGCGACCTTGCAGAACTGTTCGCGCGGCCGCTGGTTCGCCGCATGCGGCTGGTGGCCTGATCATGCAACTGACCGTCTGGACTTACGAAGGGCCACCGCACGTTGGCGCGATGCGTATCGCCACGGCGATGGAAGGCGTGCATTACGTCATTCATGCACCACAGGGCGATACCTACGCCGATCTGCTGTTCACGATGATCGAGCGTCGCAGCAAGCGCCCGCCGGTGACCTACACCACGTTCCAGGCACGCGATCTCGGCAGCGACACCGCAACCTTGTTCAAGAATGCGGCGAGCGACGCCTACGAGCGCTTCAAGCCGCAGGCGATGCTGGTCGGTGCGTCCTGCACGGCGGAGCTGATTCAGGATGATCCGGGCGGCCTCGCCCTGGCCTTGAATCTTCCGATTCCGGTCATTGCCCTCGAACTGCCGTCATACCAGAAGAAGGAAAACTGGGGTGCGGCCGAAACCTTCTATCAACTCGTCCGCGCGCTATGTGGACCGAAAGCACCACCGCCGGGAACCAAGCCTGCCCCACGCGAAAATGGCCGCAAGGCGCGCGTGAATCTGCTCGGTCCGACGGCACTAGGGTTTCGTCATCGCGATGACGTCAAGGAAATCTCCAGCCTGCTGACGCGGATGGGTGTCGAGATCAATGTCATCGCGCCGCTCGGCGCCAGTCCGGCCGATATCTCCCGTCTTGGCGAAGCAGATTTCAACGTCGTGCTGTATCCCGAAATCGCCGGGCAAGCAGCGAGCTGGCTGCTGCGCACCTTCGGCCAGCCGATGGTCAAGACCGTGCCGATCGGCGTCGGTGCCACGCGGGACTTCATCAAGGAAGTGGCCGCGCTTGCCGGTGTCGATCCCGCCCTCGTGTTGAACGATCCCGATTCGCATGCGCCTTGGTACTCGAAGTCGGTGGACTCTACGTACCTCACCAGCAAGCGCGTCTTCGTGTTCGGCGATGCCACGCATGTCGTTGCCGCCGCTCGCATCGCGACGCAGGAACTCGGCTTCACCGTGGTTGGAATGGGCACCTACAGCCGCGAGTTCGCACGCGAAGTCCGCGATGCCGCCAAGCTCTACGGCGTCGAGCCGCTGATCACGGACGACTATCTCGAAGTCGAAGCCAAGATCACCGAATTGCACGTTGAGCTGCTGCTCGGCACGCAGATGGAGCGTCATATCGCCAAGCGTCTTGGCGTTCCCTGCGCCGTGATCTCCGCGCCGGTACACGTGCAGGACTACCCCGCGCGCTACTCACCGCAAATGGGTTTCGAAGGCGCAAATGTACTGTTCGACACCTGGGTCCATCCGCTCATGATGGGACTCGAAGAGCATCTGCTCGGCATGTTCCGCGAAGACTTCGAATTCCACGCAGATGCAGCGCCCTCGCACCTCGGACACGCCACGATCGAGCGCAAGCCCGATGCAGGTGAAGCCGTCTCGGAAGCGCCTGCCAGTCAAGCGACACCTCCCGCTGTTCAGATCGAAACCCAAGTCGATTCGGAGGTCGCTGTGCTCGAACCACCGCGTTCAGCCGACGCGCCGGTGACTTGGACCGCCGACGCCGAGAAAGAGCTCGGCAAGATTCCATTCTTTGTGAGAGGGAAGGCCCGCCGCAATACCGAGCGTTATGCCCGGGAACACGGCGTGTCATCTATTACCGTTGAGGCGCTCTACGATGCCAAAGCTCACTACAGCCGTTGAGGCAGCAGTACCGATGCGGGTTGTCATCGTCACGATGGACAACCACCTTGCGGCCGCGACCGATCGTGCGGCGGCTCAGCTTGCGCGTGAGGTCCCCGGCCTTACGCTGACGATGCACACCGCCGCCGAGTGGGGTGCCGATCCGGCGGCACTGGAGCGCTGCAAAGCGGATATCGCGACCGGTGACATCATCATCGGCACCATGTTGTTCATGGAGGAGCAGTTCACGCCGATCCTGCCCGCGCTCGAAGCGCGCCGCGATCATTGCGATGCGATGATCGGCTGCATGTCGGCCGGCGAAATTGCGCGGCTGACGCGCATCGGCCGCTTCAACATGGATGGCAAGCAGAGCGCGAGCGGCCCGATGGCGCTGCTCAAGCGCCTGAAGCCGAAGGCCAAGGAAGGCAAGCCGACGGCAGCCGGTGCGGACCAGATGAAGATGCTGCGTCGCCTGCCCAAGATCCTGCGCTTCATTCCAGGCACCGCGCAGGACGTGCGCGCCTATTTCCTCACGCTGCAGTACTGGCTTGCCGGCTCCGAGGACAACCTCGTGAACATGGTGCGCTTCCTGGTGGATCGCTATGCCGATGGCGCGCGCAAACCTCTGCGCGGCACGCTGAAGTCGCAGCTGCCGGCGGAGTATCCGGAAGTCGGTGTCTACCACCCGAAGCTGAAAGCCCGCATCACCGAAAACCTTTCCGAGCTGCCGAAGGGCGGCAACCGCGGCACGGTCGGCCTGCTGCTGATGCGCTCGTATCCCCTGGCTGGCAATGCCGCACATTACGACGGCGTGATCAACGCCATCGAAGCGCGCGGGCTGCGTGTGGTGCCCGCATTCGCCTCCGGACTGGACTCGCGTCCGGCCATCGAAAAGTTCTTCATGAAGGACGGGCACGCCACCGTTGATGCCGTGATCTCGCTGACCGGCTTTTCGCTCGTCGGGGGCCCGGCCTACAACGATGCGAAGGCCGCAGAAAACATGCTGGCTACGCTCGACGTGCCGTATGTCGCGGCGCATCCGCTGGAGTTCCAGACCCTCGAACAGTGGGGCGGTAACGAGCGCGGCCTGCTGCCGGTGGAGTCGACGATCATGGTCGCGATTCCTGAACTGGACGGCGCAACAGGGACGGTGACCTTTGGTGGCCGTTCGGACTCCGCGGGATCGAAGTGCACGGGCTGCCATCGCGGCTGCGTGTTTCCCCCTTCGCAGACTGCACGTGATATGCAGACCTGCATCGAGCGCGCAGAAACGCTGGCGCAGCGCATCGACAAGCTGGTCGCCCTGCGCTGCGCACAACGGGCCGAGCGCAAGGTCGCCATCGTGCTGTTCAACTTTCCGCCCAATGCCGGCAATACCGGCACCGCGGCTTATCTCGCGGTCTTCGAGTCGCTCTACAGCACGCTCGTGGCGATGCGCCGCAATGGCTACCGCGTCGACGTGCCTGCGAGCGTCGATGCCCTGCGTGAAAGCATCATCCACGGCAATGCAGCCCGCTTCGGTGCCGATGCCAACGTGCTGACACGCATCCCGGCGGACGATCATGTGCGCCGCGAAAAGTGGCTGCCCGAGATCGAAGCCCATTGGGGCCCCGCTCCTGGCAAGCAGCAGAGCGACGGAAGTTCGATCTTCGTGCTCGGTGCCGCCTTCGGCAACGTCATGGTCGGCGTGCAGCCTGCTTTCGGTTATGAAGGCGATCCGATGCGCCTGCTGTTCGAGAAAGGCTTCGCGCCCACCCACGCTTTCTCGGCGTTCTACCGCTATGTCCGCGAAGATTTCGGTGCCCATGCCGTGCTTCACTTCGGCACGCATGGCGCACTCGAATTCATGCCGGGCAAGCAGAGCGGTCTCAGTGCTGCCTGCTGGCCGGATCGCATGATCGGCGACCTGCCAAACATCTATCTTTACGCCTCGAACAATCCATCCGAAGGTGCGATTGCCAAGCGTCGTGCCCAGGCCACGCTGATCAGCTACCTCACCCCCCCGGTTGCGCATGCCGGCCTGTACAAGGGTCTGGTCGATCTCAAGTCGTCGATCGAACGCTGGCGTGGACTGGAACCCGGCGAGCAGGTCGAGCGCGGACCGCTCGCCGAAATGATCCAGTCGCAGGCTGCCTTGATCGATCTCGCGGTGTCCGAACCGCTCTGGGCCACCGAAGCCGAAACGCGTATTGCGGCACTTGGCAAGCAGGTGCTGGAACTTGAATACACACTGATTCCGCATGGCCTGCATGTAGTCGGTGAAGTCCCTTCGAACGAAGAGCGCGTTGACATGCTGCTCTCCGTTGCCGAAGCCTCGCACGGCCTGCGGCCCGAGCGCGCCGTGATCGAAGCCCTCGTCCGTGGAGACAGCACCGACAGGATTCTGAGTGCCGCGCTGGCTCAAGCTGATGACAAATCGCGACTTGTGTTTGCCGAGCTTGCTGAAACCAATCGCATGCTCGGTGAGGACCACGAGATCGAAGGCATTCTCAAGGCACTCGACGGCCGTTTCATCCGTCCTGCACCCGGTGGTGATCTGCTGCGCACACCAGCCGTGCTGCCAACCGGCCGCAATCTGCACGGCTTCGATCCTTTCCGCATCCCGAGCGCTTTTGCACTGAAGGACGGCGCGCAGCAGGCACAGCGTCTGCTCGATCGCCACATGGCCGATGGTCATGCCCTACCGGAGTCGATCGCCCTCGTGCTCTGGGGTACGGACAATCTGAAGACCGAAGGGGCGCCGATCGCACAGGCGCTCGCCCTCGTCGGCGCCAGACCACGTTTCGATGCTTACGGCCGCCTTGCAGGATCCACGCTGATTCCGCTGGAAGAACTGGGCCGTCCGCGCATCGATATTGTGGTCACGCTGTCCGGCATCTTCCGTGACCTCATGCCGCTGCAGATCAAGCTTCTCGCGGAAGCCACCTTCCTCGCAGCCAGTGCTGAAGACGAGCCGCTGGAGATGAACTTCGTGCGCAAGCACGCCCTCGCCTACCAGAAGCAGCATGGCTGCGATCTCGAGACGGCCAGCCTGCGTGTCTACGGAAACGCAGATGGCGCTTACGGCTCCAACGTCAATCATCTGGTCGAGAACAGCCGCTGGGATCAGGAAGACGAACTCGCCGAAACCTACACGCGGCGCAAGAGCTTCGCGTTCGGCCGCAACGGCAAGCCGATGCCGCAGTGCGCGTTGCTGAACAGCGTGCTGGCCGATGTCGAACTCGCCTATCAGAACCTTGATTCGGTCGAACTCGGCGTGACCTCAGTCGACAACTACTTCGACACGCTCGGCGGCATCAGCCGAGCGGTGCAGCGCGCGCGCGGTGGGGAAGTAGCACCGGTGTACATCGGTGATCAGACCACAGGTGAAGGCGCAGTCCGCACGCTGACCGAACAGGTATCGCTCGAAACCCGAACCCGCATGCTCAACCCGAAATGGTACGAGGGCATGCTCAAGCACGGCTACGAAGGCGTGCGCCAGATCGAAGTCCACATCACCAACACGATGGGATGGTCTGCCACTACGGGACAGGTCCAGCCTTGGGTCTATCAGCAACTTGCACAGACGTTCGTGCTCGATCCCGAAATGCGAGAGCGGCTGGCAAAGCTGAATCCGACCGCTTCAGTGAAAGTTGCCAACCGTCTGCTCGAAGCCCAGGAGCGCAATTACTGGCGCCCCGATCAGATGATGCTGGACGCGTTGCGTAATGCCGGACACGAACTCGAAGACCGGCTCGAAGGTATTCCATTGGCGGTGGCCGCATGATTTTCAATTCATTCACGAAGGTAGCCGTATGAATCAGACAAATGTTCCTGTTTCCTCGATCGCACGTGGCGGCCGTCCTCCCGTGGATGGCGAGGGCAGCGTGCAGGTGCATCTCGACGCCAGCCAGAAGATCGGCAACGCGAAAGTATTCGCGGTGTATGGCAAGGGCGGCATCGGCAAGAGCACGACGTCATCGAACTTGTCTGTCGCATTTTCCAAGCTCGGAAAGCGCGTGTTGCAGATCGGCTGCGATCCCAAGCACGACTCCACGTTCACGCTGACCAAGCGCCTCGTGCCGACCGTGATCGACATTCTCGAGACGGTGGATTTCCACGGCGAAGAACTCCGTCCCGAAGACTTCGTGTTCGAAGGCTACAACGGTGTGATGTGCGTGGAAGCAGGCGGTCCGCCGGCGGGCACCGGCTGCGGTGGTTATGTCGTCGGTCAGACTGTGAAGCTACTCAAGGAACATCACCTGCTCGAAGACACCGACGTGGTGATCTTCGATGTGCTTGGTGACGTGGTCTGCGGCGGCTTCGCGGCCCCGTTGCAGCATGCTGATCGCGCACTGATCGTGGCGGCCAACGATTTCGATTCGATCTTCGCGATGAATCGCATCGTGGCTGCCATTGCCTCGAAGTCAAAGAATTACAACGTGCGGCTCGGCGGCGTGATCGCCAACCGCAGCCGCGAGACGGATCAGATCGACAAGTACAACCTCGCGATCGGACTGGAGACGCTGGCACACTTCCCGGATCTGGACGTCATCCGCCGCAGTCGCCTCAAGAAGTCGACTCTGTTCGAAATGGAGTCCACGCCGGAACTCGAAGCCGTGCAGAACGAGTATCTGCGTCTGGCTGCGAATCTCTGGGTCGGAACCAAGCCGCAGCTGACCTCGCCGCTGAAAGATCGCGACATCTTCGAGCTGCTGGGCTTCGAGTAAACCATCATGACCGATACCACCTACCAGCAGCGCCGCGGCCAGCTCGAAACCTACTTCGATCGCACGGCGGCGGAAACCTGGGCCAAGCTCACGTCCACGGCCAAGGTCAGCCGCATCCGCGAGACCGTACGCGCCGGGCGTGACGAGATGCGCAATACGCTGCTGAGCTGGCTCCCGGAGGACCTTCGCGGTAAACGGCTTCTGGATGCGGGCTGCGGTACCGGGGCGCTGGCCGTTGAGGCAGCACGTCGCGGTGCGCACGTGGTGGCGATCGATCTGGCGGCTAATCTGGTCAATGTGGCGCGCGAACGCCTGCCGGCAAACCTCGGCCCGGGCTCGATCGAGTTCCACGTCGGAGACATGCTCAACCCGGCACTCGGAACCTTCGATCATGTCGTGGGCATGGATTCGCTGATCCATTACAAGCCTGTCGATATTGCCAACACGCTTGAAACCCTGATGACTCGCACCCGTTCAAGTGTGCTGTTCACGTTTGCACCGAAAACGCCGCTGCTGACCATCATGCACAGCGCCGGCCTGCTGTTCCCGCGCGGCGATCGCGCGCCGGCCATCGTGCCGGTGACGGGAATGACGCTCTGCACGCTGCTGCGAAATCGTCCGAATCTGGCTGAGTGGCGACACTTGCGAACCAAGCTCGTGACCAGCGGCTTCTACAAGTCCCAAGCTTTGGAGCTGATTCACAAATGAGCCGCTTGAGCGATGCGATGGCGCAGGGATGGACTCGTCTGGGTCCACAGTTTCTCCCGTTTGCCGATGCCGCAACGCCTGAGTTGCCGCTGAAGCGATTGCTGCGTCTGTCGCTGTTTCAGGTCTCCGTGGGTATCGCGCTCGCTTTGCTGATCGGAACCCTGAATCGCGTGATGATCGTGGAACTCGAGATGCCGGCCACCGTGGTCGGCGTGATGTTCGCGCTGCCACTGGTCTTTGCTCCGTTCCGCGCACTGATCGGCTTCCGCTCGGATATTCACAAGTCGGTACTGGGATGGCGCCGGGTCCCGTATATCTGGATCGGCACGATGCTTCAGTTCGGCGGCTTCGCGATCATGCCTTTCGCGCTGCTGGTCATGACCGGACTGGGCTACGGGCCCAGAATCTATGGTGAGATCGGCGCTGCCCTCGCCTTCTTGCTGGTCGGTGCAGGTATTCATACGACACAGACGGTTGGCCTTGCTCTGGCTACGGATGTCGCCCCGCTGGAATCCCAGCCGAAGGTCGTCGCATTGATGTGCTCGATGCTGCTGATCGGCATCGCGCTCGCAGCCATCATCTTCGGGATTCTTCTGGCTGACTTCACCCCATTGCGGCTGGTGCAGGTGATCCAGGGAACCGCCGTCGTGACCATCGGCCTGAACATGATTGCGCTCTGGAAGCAGGAAGCACGCGATCCTTCTCGGACTGCACCGGAGCTTGAACGACCCACATTCCAAATGGCATGGGCCGATTTCTCAAAGGCAGGACAGGCGGTTCGCCGGCTGGTCGCGCTTGGACTGGGTACCGTCGCCTTCAGCATGCAGGACATTCTCCTCGAGCCTTATGGCGGAGAAGTGCTGAAGCTGTCGGTCGGGACTACGACTGCACTGACCGCGATGCTCGCACTGGGCGGCCTGACCGGCTTCGTCATGGCAGCGCGCGCCTTGACGCGCGGAGTCGATCCCTATCGGGCTGCCGGTTACGGCGCCCTGGTCGGCCTGACTGCGTTCACGGCAGTGATCTTCGCTGCACCCATGAACTCTCCACTCATGTTTGCCGGTGGCGTCGCCCTGATTGGGTTCGGCAGCGGCCTGTTCGGACATTGCACGCTGACAGCCGCGATGAGTCTGGCGCCCAAGGGACAAATCGGGCTTGCGCTCGGGGTCTGGGGTGCGGTTCAAGCGACGGCTGCCGGCGGCTCGATCGCAGTCGGCAGCCTGATCCGCGATGGTGTTTCCGGCCTCGCCAAGGCTGGCCAGCTCGGCTCCGCACTGACCGGTCCCGCGGTCGGCTACGGTGCGGTCTACAGCCTCGAAATCATCCTGCTGTTTGCAACGCTCGTCGCCATCGGCCCGCTGGTGCATCGCTCGGCCTTTGCGTTCCGCACGTCATTGTCGCCCAGCCAGAATCCGCTCTGGCCCAATCTCGAAGTACGTCACTCAAGTGAGGAAGTCGTCCCATGACCACTGGACAAATCAGCGGTAACATCGATGTCGCACAAATGGTGCTTTACGCTTTCTGGCTGTTCTTTGCCGGCCTGGTCTGGTACCTGCGCCAGGAAGACAAGCGTGAGGGCTATCCGCTTGAGCACGATGACGGCTCTCCGCATACGCTGGTTGACGGTTTTCCCGGACGCCCCGACCCCAAGACATTCCTGCTACCGCATGGCGGGACGGTTATCGCTCCCAAGGAGTGGAAGCCGGGCAGCCGCGAGGTTCCGAACTCCCATCCGGTCGCTGGTTTCCCGGGTGCGCCTCTGGAGCCGAATGGCGATGGCATGCTCGACGGCGTTGGCCCTGGCTCCTGGGCCAATCGTGCCGACGAGCCTGACCTGACGCTTGAAGGCCTTCCGAAAATCGTGCCGTTACGCGTGGATCCTGATTACTCGATCAATCCTGGCGACCCCGATCCGCGTGGCAAGAATGTCTATGGCGCCGATGACAAGGTCGGCGGTGTGGTGGTGGATGCCTGGGTCGATCGCTCGGAGCGCCTGTTCCGCTATTTCGAGGTGAAGGTTGGCGAGCGCACCGTCCTGCTGCCCGCAAACTTCTCGCGTGTGAATGGCAACGGCACGATCAAGGTCCATTCGATCCTGGCCAAGCACTTCATCAACGTACCGGGATTGCGTCATCCAGAGCAGGTCACCCTGCTGGAAGAAGAAAAAATCTGCGCTTATTACGGCGCGGGCACCCTGTATGCCACGCCGGACCGCATGGGGCCACTCCTGTGAACCACCACGAATCGGCAACGACGGTCCGCGAGTTACCCGAAGCACTGCCCGCCGGAGAGCGCATTCTCTGGGAGGGCGCACCGAACTGGAAGTCACTGTTTCGCGGTGCATTCCACGGGCGGACACTGACGATTTATTTCGGTGTACTGCTATTGCTGCGTGGCGCCTTTTCGCTCGGCGATGGCGCCAGTATCGGCAGCGCAGCGCTCTCGATGCTGTGGCTTGCACCACTTGCCGCTGGCGGGCTCGGCGTGGTGGCACTGATCGCGTGGCTGACAGCGCGGGCCACGTGGTACACCATCACCAGCCGTCGTGTCGTAATGCGCATCGGTATTGCACTGGAGATCACGTTCAACTTTCCATATCGCGTGGTGGAAGGTGCGGGCTTGCGTCTCTATGCCGATGGCACGGGCGACCTGCCGCTGACACTCAGCAGCGGAGACAGCATCGCGTACCTCCATCTCTGGCCGCATGCCCGTCCCTGGCACTTCAAGAATACCCAGCCGATGTTGCGGTCCATCCCGCAAGCTGAATTGGTCGCCGACATGCTTGCTCAAGCTTTGGCAGCTGCGCCTGGCGGCCCTGCCACAACGATCGTGCCGATGCCGGTACGGCGTCGTGGAATGATCCATGTGCCGATCCACACTTCGGAAGGGCTGATGGGCCGGAGCGCACGATGAACGACTCCGCAGAGAAGCATTTCGGCAGCGAGCCGTTTCCGCGCAAGCCTCTGTTCGGCGCACTGGCACTTGTTGCCATTGCCGTTAGTTTCGTGACTGTTTCCCGCATTACGCACGTTGGCGCACCGACACTTCAGGATCCAAGTGAAGCCGTGGCCTATGAACGGGATCTTCG
>Ga0194135_10001049_pt1 | contig 16195 bp, 11 predicted proteins | sample LitLau_LLRF_2013_FD_134024 | JGI IMG/M metagenome (GOLD analysis project Ga0194135, IMG submission 134024) | Freshwater sediment microbial communities in response to fracking from North America - Little Laurel Run_MetaG_LLRF_2013 (version 2) | ecosystem: Environmental > Aquatic > Freshwater >...
AGGTAGTGACGCAGTTGCCTGTGCCCTCGCGGCTCGGCATGTTGCGTTTCGAACGGCTGAATGAAGCAAGCTGGGCGCTGCTGTTTCTCGATCCCAATTGCGAGCGCCAGTTCGGCCTGCCCGCCGTCGAACTCTGCGCCTTGGTGGGCTCGCCCTACGCCAGCCTGATGGAGCCTGAAGCGCGCTATCAATTGCACGACACCATCCAGGAACAGCTGAGCAGCAGCCCCCATTACCTGATCCGCTACACCCTGCACACCGGCCAGGGCCCCTTGAGCATCCTGGAGCTGGGAGAAGCCTACAAACAGCACAACCGGCACCTGCTGCGCGGTTACCTGCTGGTTGTCGAAGGTCTGTTCAGCAACTCCACCACCCCGCCGACCCAGGACCTGGAAACCCAGAACACCAGGCTGCAGATCGCCCTGGAACTGAACCAGCGGGCCCAGCAGGAACAGCTTCAGCACCTGGAACGGGTTCGCGCCCAGCAGGACCTGATCCTGCTGCTGACCCGCCAGCGCTACAGCAGCGGCAACTCCCTGAAGGAAGCCGCCGAACTGATCACCCGCTGCGCCTGTGATATCTACCAGATCGACTGCGCCAGCATCTGGAACCTGGAAGACCGGCAACTGGTGCCGATTGCCGCCTACCATCGCGGCCCGCAGGAATACCGGATGCCGGAGCCCATCGACGCCAGCAGCTTTCCCGATTACCTGGAAGCCCTGCACAGCTCTCGCGCCATCGATGCGCAGAACGCCATGCGCGACCCGCGCACCCGGGAGATGGCCGAGAGCCTGCGTCCGCGGGACGTCAACGCCATGCTCGACGCCAGCATCCGCATCGATGGCCAGGTGGTCGGCGTGCTCTGCCTGGAACAGACCGGCATGACCCGCGCCTGGCAGTCCGACGAGATCGCCTTCGCCGGCGAGCTGGCGGACCAGTTCGCCCAGGTCATCAACAATCACAACCGACGCGCCGCCACCAGCGCCCTGCACCTGTTCCAGCGCGCCGTGGAACAGAGCGCCAACGCCTTCCTGCTGGTCAACTGCGACGGCGTGGTGGAGTACGTCAACCCCAGCTTCACCGCCATCACCCAGTACAGCACCGAAGAGGTTCACGGCCATCGCCTGTCCGAACTGCCAGCCCTGGAAAACCTCAGCGAGCTGTTGTTCGACGCCCCTTCCAGCCTGGCCAAGAGCAACAGCTGGCAAGGCGAGTTCAAGAGCCGGCGCAAGAACCTCGAGCCCTACTGGGGCCAGCTGTCGATCTCCAAGGTGTATGGCGACAATCGCGAGCTGACCCACTACATCGGCATCTACGAAGACATCACCCAGACCAAGCTCGCCCAGCAGCGCATCGAGCGCCTGGCCTACACCGACAACCTGACCAACCTGGGCAACCGCCCCGCGTTCATCCGCAATCTGGATGAACGTTTCGCCCGAGACAGCGATACCCCGATCAGCCTGTTGCTGGTGGATATCGACAACTTCAAGCGGATCAACGACAGCCTCGGTCACCAGACCGGCGACAAGCTGCTGATCAGCCTGGCCCGGCGCCTGCGCAACAGCCTGAGCCCCAGCGGCAGTCTGGCGCGTTTTGCCAGCAACGAGTTCGCGGTGCTGCTGGACAACACCGACCTGGAATCCGGCCAACAGATCGCCAGCCAACTGCTGATGACCCTGGACAAGCCGATGTTCGTCGACAACCAGCTGATCAGCGTCACCGGCTCCGTGGGGCTGGCCAGCGCGCCGCTGCATGGCCGCGACCCCCAGACCCTGATGCGCAACGCCGGCCTGGCCCTGCACAAGGCCAAGGCCAACGGCAAGCACCAGGTGCAGGTGTTCACCGAGGCGCTCAACGCCGAAGCCAGCTACAAGCTGTTCGTCGAAAACAACCTGCGCCGGGCCCTGACCCAGAACGAGCTGGACGTGTTCTATCAGCCCAAGCTGTGCCTGCGCAGCGGCCGCCTGCTGGGCATGGAAGCGCTGCTGCGCTGGAACCACCCGGAAAAGGGCATGATCCGTCCGGACCAGTTCATCAGCGTGGCGGAAGAAACCGGCCTGATCATCCCCATCGGCAAGTGGATCGCCCGTCAGGCCTGCCGCATGAGCAAGCAGCTGACCGCCGCCGGCCTGGGCAACCTGCACGTGGCCATCAACCTGTCGCCCAAGCAGTTCTCCGACCCGGACCTGGTGGCCTCCATCGCCAGCATCCTCAGGGAAGAACAACTGCCGTCCTCGCTGCTGGAGCTTGAGTTGACAGAGGGCCTGCTGCTGGAAGCCACCGAGGACACCCACCAGCAGCTGGAACAGCTGAAAAAGCTCGGCCTGACCCTGGCCATGGACGACTTCGGCACCGGCTATTCGTCCCTGAGCTACCTGAAGAAATTCCCCATCGACATCATCAAGATCGATCGCAGCTTCATCCATGAAATCCCGGACAACCAGGACGACATGGAAATCACCTCGGCGGTGATCGCCATGGCCCACAACCTGAAGATCAAGGTGGTTGCCGAAGGCATCGAAACCGCGGAACAACTGGCGTTCCTGCGTCGCCATCGCTGCGACGTCGGCCAGGGCTACCTGTTCGACCGACCGATTCCCGGCACCGAGCTGATTGCCAAGCTCAAGCGCTATCCGCGCGGTCCAATTGCCTGACAGCGCTGTAACACTCGGGCAAACTGCGTGTCTATCTTCTTACCGACTCCCCAACCTGACTGGAGGACTGCCCCATGGTCTTGCGCTCGGAAATTCTGGTGAACAAAAACGTGCTTCCAACCAAAGAACAAGCTCTGCCCGGCCGCGAAACGCCCATGACCGTGCCCGAAGAACACTACGTCAACGGCAACCCGCTGCTGGGTCCGTTTCCGGGCAATGTGGAATTCGCCATCTTCGGCCTGGGCTGTTTCTGGGGCGCGGAGCGGCGCTTCTGGCAGCGCGAGGGCGTGTTCAGCACGTCCGTGGGTTATGCGGGCGGCTTCACCCCGAACCCGACCTACGAAGAAGTCTGCTCGGGCCTGACCGGCCATACCGAAGTGGTGCTGGTGGTGTATGAACCGGAAAAGGTCAGCTACCAGGAACTGCTGGCGATGTTCTGGGAACTGCACAACCCGACCCAGGGCATGCGCCAGGGCAACGACATCGGCACCCAGTACCGCTCGGTGATCTACACCACCACCCCGACCCAGCTGGAACAGGCACTGCACAGCAAGGAAGTGTTCCAGGCGGAACTGACCAAGGCCGGCCTGGGCGAGATCACCACCGAAATCGCAGAAGCGCCGACCGTCTACTTCGCCGAGGCCTATCACCAGCAATACCTGGCGAAGAACCCGGAAGGCTACTGCGGCATCGGCGGCACTGGCGTGACCTGCCCCATCTAAAGCAGCTACAAGCTGCAAGCCCCCAAGCTGCAAGTGGTTCGCCGGCGACTTGCAGCTTGCCGCTTATGGCTGGTGACTGCTACTCCGCGATCAACCAGTCCATCTGCCAGCCGCCCTGGGTCTGAGCGAGTTTTTTCGACAGCCAGGGCAGCAGCTCGCGCAACTCCTCCTCCAGGCCCCACGGCGGGTTGGCGATCGCCAGGCCCGAGCCGTTCAGGCTGTTGGGGGTATCCAGCGGATGCACCAGCAATTCCACCCGCAACAGCTTAGGCGCGCCGCTGCCGGCCAGGTCCTGGTAGAAGCGCCGCAGGGCGCGCTGGTCCTTGACCGGGTACCAGATGGCCGCCACGGTCTGGCGCATGCGGCCAATGGCTTCCTTGAGCGATGCGGCGCAGCGCTGCATTTCGTCCAGTTGCTCGAAGGGCGGGTCGATCAGCATCACCGCGCGCTTCTCCGCCACCGGCAGCAAGGCCCGGGCCACGTGCCAGCCTTCCCCCAGGTGCACCGCCACCCGCCGATCGCCCTTCATGTTGTCCTTGAGCAGCAGGCCATCTTCAGGATGTTTCTCGTTGAGCAGCACCCGGTCCTGGGAGCGGGTCAGGCGGCGCGCCAGCTCCGGCGACCCCGGGTAGTAACGCAGCTCGCCATCGGGATTCATCTTGTGCAGCACCTGCATGTAGTCGGCGGTCAGCGCCGGCAGATCCTGTGCGCCCCACAAGCGGGCGATGCCTTCCAGGTACTCGCCGGTACGGCTCGCCTGATCGCCCTTGAGGTCATACAGACCGATGCCGGCGTGGCTGTCGAGGTAGGCGAACGGCTGCTCCTTGCGCGACATCAGGGCGATGAGGCGGGTCAGGGTCAGGTGTTTGAAGACGTCGGCGTGATTGCCGGCGTGGAAGGCGTGACGATAGTTCATGGTTGCTCCTGCGCAGGAGCGCAAGTTTACCTTGTGTACAGCCTGTCGTCAGTTCACAGCAGGCCCGTACCCGGCGCAGTCGACGACGGGTACGGGGAGGCACTCAGACGAACTCGTGGCTGACCTCGGACCACAGGCTGACCCGGCGTCCCGAGGATTCGAACACCTCGATCTCGCGCTTGATCCCGCCGCTGTTCTTCCAGCCTGGCAGGTCGAGCACGATCAGCTCCTCCATCATCGCCATGTACAACGCATCCACCGGAGCCCAGAGCTTGCCGATGGCGGCGTTGTCCTTGCCTTCCAGGCACAGGTTGATGGGGTGGGACATGCTCACCTGGCTGAACACCGCGTGTCCGGCCTCGAGTATCCGCGCCGCCACCTGGTTGCATTGGAGAAAACGCTCGTTGATGACCGCCGGCTCGGAATGACTGTAGGGGCAGGCCAGGAAAATCTTGCGCATCGTTACCTCGAAATCATGGGTAGGAGAAGCGGGCCGTTCAGGCCCGCGCGGGTTGCAGGGCGAAAGCCGCGGCCTGCTCCTGCTCTTGCTGCTCGTAACGCTGGGCGGCCGGCACCGAGATGCGGATGGCGATCGCCACCGCCAGCAGGCCGCCGAACAGTTTGCCGATGAGGATGGGCAGGATCAGGCTCGGCTGGAAATTCGCGGTGAACGCCAGGTGATCGCCGATCAGCGCCTGGGCACAGACCCCAAGGGCCACGCACAGCACCTTGTCGCGAGCGGTCATGTGCTTGAACAGGTGATAGGTGGCGATGATGTTGGCGAACACCATGATGAAGCCCGCGGCACCGGTGCTCGACAGGTTCAGTTGGCGCCCCAGCAGTTCCATGGGCTTCTTGCAGTAGCGCTGGAACAGGTAGCAGATGGGGAAGGTGCCGGCGAGCATGATGCCGATGTAACCGGCAATCTCGATGGCCCGGAACAGCTCCTTCTCATCGGCGAACATCGGGTCGAAGCCCCAGCCACCAAAGTTGATGCTGAAGAACTTGGTGAAGTGCTCGACGATGCTCAGGGCCAGGATCAGCTTGATCGCTGCATCCATGATCTTGCCGAACACCAGAAAGCCCCTGACCATCATCTGCGGCCGGTAGCGCAGCCCCGCCGCCAGCAGGAAGCAGAACACGAACAACGGCGCCAGCAGCTTGAGCATGTCGACAAAGCTCAGGGACAGGTAGTACAGCGCCTCGGAGTTGGTGGAGACGATGTCCCGCACCGGCAACTGGGTCGCGGTGATGATCAGCAGCGACATCAATACCGCGAAGGGAATGCTGATCAACCCGGCCATGGCGCCCAGGGCCAGGTACTTGTGATCCTTGCGCTCGAGCATGGTCAACCCCACCGGGATCAGGTAGACGATGGTCGCCCCGGAGGTGTAGCCCACCAGCATGGCGGTAATCCACAGGTCACGATTGGCGGTCAGGGCATTGGCCAGCTGATAGCCGCCCATGTCCACGGCGATGATCGACAGCGCCGCAATGGAGACGTCCGAACCCAGGGCGTTGAAGAACGGCCCCAGGGCGTGGGAAATGGCCTGCGACAGATAGGGAATCGCCACCATGATCCCGGCCTGGGCCAGGAACACCGGGCCGATGGAGTGGATACCGTTGACGAATTCCCGACCCAGGCCGCTCTCGGGCTTGATGATCGACGACAAGGCGCCGAGCACTGCGCCGAGCATGATCAGGTAAATGACGTAGTTTCCAAATTCAGCCATGTGGGTTCATCTCTCTGAGCGTCATTTATAGGGTTCCCCTGCCGGGGAGGTTCTTGTTGAGGCCAGCTGCGCTCACCCCATCGCCAGGACAGACGATGCAGGCGCCATGCAAACACAGGGCATTTCCTGTGCCACAATGTGCATTCTTTGTGGTTATTACCGATAAACTCTCAAATATCGGTCAAAAAAATCCCACTGAGCTTTTCCTACTCCATAATCAACGCGGCGCTACACAGTGACCGAGGCTGATTGTGAAAACCGCAATGAAATGCTTAACTGGCTCAGCCAAGTTGACCGAATCCGCATATCGATGTGCCAAAGGTGTGCGTAAGTAACAAAAACTGCCCACTTGTGTGGCGAAGTACCACCGACGGAAACCCAGCATGCGCCCCAACGAACGACGACAGCACATTCTCGAACTCCTGCGGCAACGGGAGCGGATTTCCGTGGAGGAACTGGCGCGCATCACCGCCACGTCCCAGGAAACCATCCGCCGCGATCTCAGCGAACTGGCGGAAAGCGGCCTGGTCACCAAGTTCCACGGCGGCGCGGCGCTGCCTCCGACCGGCGAGCACGAGAACACCTTCCAGACCCGCATGAACGAACACGCCCAGGAGAAGCGCGCCATTGCCCGCTACGCCGCCGGCCTGTTCTGCGCCGGCGACAGCATCTTCATCGACACCGGCACCACCACCCTGTTCTTTGCCCGGGAACTGGCGCAGCACACGCGCCTGACGGTCATCACCAACTCCCTGCCGATTGCCGGCTGTATCGGCGAATCGGGCAACCGGGTGTTCATGATCGGCGGCGAATACCGCCCCGACTCGACCCAGAACGTCGGCACCCTGGCCCTGGAACAGATCACCCGGTTCAACGCCGAACACGCGGTGATCACCATCGGCGCCCTGAATGAAGACGGCGCCATGGACTTCTCCATCGAAGAAGCCGAAGTGGCCCGCGCCATGATTGCCCAGGCGCGCCAACTGACGGTGATCGCCGACTCCTCGAAGCTCGAACGGCGCGGCCTGTTCAAGGTCTTCCCCCTGGAGCGCATCGACCGCCTGGTAATCGATCGCCAGCCCGGCCCGCAGCTGCTGGCGGCGCTGGAAAAGGCCAAGGTGCAGGTGCACCTGGTGCCGCAGGCCTGAATTGCAGCAACGAATGCACGGCTTTATCAGTCACAAAACCCACACATTAACGACCGATATATGACCGAATAATAAATAAAAACAACAAGACTGGCCCGTATTGTGCTTTGCTTGCAGCACCGCTCTTGGGTGTTACTGCAGGAAACAGGCATTTATATGACCGAACTTTATCCGAACAATGTGACTTTCGACGTGGCCATAGTCGGTGGCGGCGTCGTCGGTTGCGCCATGGCCCGGCGCTTCGCCCTGGAAGGCGCGCGGGTGGTGCTGCTGGAAAAGGGCAGCGACATTCTCTCCGGGGCCAGCAAGGCCAACAGCGCCATCCTGCATACCGGCTTCGATGCCCCCAGCGCCAGCCTGGAACTGCAATGCATGCAGGCCGGGTACCAGGAGTACCTGGACATCCACTCGAAGATGAACCTGCCCCTGCTCAAGAGCGGAGCCCTGGTGGTGGCCTGGAATGCCGAGGATCAGGCCAGACTGCCCGGCATCCTCGCCCAGGCCCGGGCCAATGGCGTGGACAACGCGCGCCTGCTGGAACGGGGCGAGATCCTGGCCCTGGAGCCCCAACTGGCCAATCACGCCTGCGGCGCGGTACTGGTGCCCGACGAGCACCTGATCGACCCCTGGTCCGCCCCGCTTGGCTACCTGCAACAGGCCATGGCCCATGGCGCCCGGGTGCAGTTGCGGTGCGAGGTGGAGCAAGGCCAGTTCGACGGTGAACGCTGGCGCCTCGACACCAACCAGGGCAGCCTGCATGCCGCCCAGGTGATCAACTGCGCCGGGCTGTTCGGCGACACCCTGGAGCACAACCTGCTGGGCCACAGCGAATTTCGCATCATGCCGCGCAAGGGCCAGTTCGTGGTCTTCGACAAGGCCGCGGCCAAGCTCCTGCAGCGCATCGTCCTGCCGGTGCCCAACGAACGCACCAAAGGCATCGTCCTGACCCGCACGGTCTACGGCAACCTGCTGGTCGGCCCCACCGCCGAAGAGCAGGACGATCGGATTCACGCCGGCCTCGACGGGGCCACCCTGCAAAGCCTGATCGATGCCGCCGTGGAGCGCATCCCGGCCCTGGCCGGCGTCCCGGTGACCGCCACCTACGCCGGGCTGCGCCCCGCCAGCGAAAAGAAGGAGTACCGGATCCGCGCCGATCATGCCCGACACTGGATCACCGTCGGCGGCATCCGCTCCACCGGGCTCACCGCGGCCCTGGGCATTGCCCGGCATGTCTACCAGCTGTACAGCCAGCGCTGCCAGCATGCGCAGGTGGAGCAACCGAGCTGGCCGCAGATGCCCAATCTCGCCGCGCACTTGCCCCGCGACTGGCAACGACCCGGCTACGGCGAGATCGTCTGCCATTGCGAACTGGTGACCCGCCGCGAGATCGAGAGCGCCCTGAGCAGCCCCCTGCCCCCCGGCGATATCGGCGGGCTCAAGCGCCGCACCCGGGCCTGCATGGGCCGCTGCCAGGGTTTCTATTGCTCGGCCCAGGTCGCCGAACTCAGTGCCAGCCAGCTGGCCATCCCTCTTGCCACAGGTCGTTGCCATGCACAGCACTGAGCAGATTCAGGCCGAAGTGGCCATTATCGGCAGCGGACCCGCAGGCCTCGCCGCGGCCATCGAACTGCGCCGCCAGGGCATCGGCCCGGTGCTCGTCATCGAGCGGGAAAGCGAAGCCGGCGGCATTCCCCGGCACTGTGCCCATCCGCCTTTCGGCATGGGCGAGTACCAGCGCATTCTCAGCGGCCCGGCCTATGCCCGGCGCAATGTCCAGGCGGCGCTCAAAGCCGGGGTCGTGCTGCTGCTGCGCCACACCGTGCTCAGCCTCGAACCCGACGGCCTGCTGCGCCTGGCCAGTCCCGACGGGCCGCGGCTGGTGCAGGCGCGCAAGGTGCTGATCGCCACCGGCGCCCGGGAAACCCCGCGCTCGGCGCGCCTGCTGTCCGGGGACCGGCCGGTGGGGGTGATCAACACCGGAGCCCTGCAGAACTTCCTCTATGTGCGGCATCTCAAGCCCTTCGAACGACCGCTGATCATCGGCACCGAACTGGTCAGCCTGTCCGCCGTGCTCAGCTGTCGGCGGGCCGGCATCCGACCGGTCGCGGTACTGGAGGCCAACCAGCGCGCCACCGCCCGCTGGCCGCTGACCCTGTTCCCACGTCTGCTGGGCATCCCCATGCATTTGGGCGCGCAACTGCTGGAGATCCAGGGCACCGGTCGCGTGGAGTCGGCAAAGGTACGCCTGGCCGACGGCCAGGTCCGCGACATCCCCTGCGACGGCGTGCTGCTCACCGGCCAGTTCACCCCGGAGTCGAGCCTGGTGCGCCAGAGCCACCTGCAGCTGGACAGCGGTAGCGGCGGACCGAAGATCGACCAGTACGGGCGCTGCTCGGACCCGGCCTACTTCGCCGCCGGCAACCTGCTGCGGCCGATCGAGACGGCCGGCTGGTCGTACCGTGAAGGGCGGCGCATCGGCAGCCTGATGGCACAGGCCCTGTGCGGCCAGCTACCCGCTCCCCAAGACGCGCTGACCCTCAAGTTCGCCGCCCCGATCAAGCTCGGCGTACCGGCGCAACTGGTGCGCAGCGAGTTGCCCGGCCTGCGCCACATCCAGCTGCGAGTCGGCCAGGCCGTCAGCGGCACCTTGCGGGTCCGCGCCCACGGCAAGGACCTCTGGAGCCGACCGGTGTCGGCCCTGCCGGAACGCCGCCTGCTGATCCCCCTCAAGGAACTGACGCTGCCCGGACACATCGACCAACTGGATATCTGCATCGACTAGCCCGGCCCATCCAAACAAGAGAGAACACCATGCGAATAGCCGCACTTGATCAGGGCACCACCAGCACCCGCGTACTGGTGGTGGACATGCAAGGCCGGGCCGACATCCAACTGGCCCTGCGTCATCAGCAGCATCACCCGCGTCCAGGCTGGGTCGAGCACGACCCGCTGGAACTGCTGGCCAACCTGCAACGCTGCCTGGAAGCCACCGGCCGGGTCGACGCCATCGGCCTGGCCAACCAGGGCGAAAGCTGCCTGGCCTGGGACGCCATCACCGGCGCGCCGCTGTCGCCGGTGATCGTCTGGCAGGACAACCGCACCGCCGCCCATATCGAGGAACTGCGGGCCGACGGGGCCGAGGCCCTGACCCTGGAACGGGCCGGCCTGCCCCTGGATGCCTACTTTTCCGCCAGCAAGCTGGCCTGGATCGTCCGCCATCTGCCCGAAGCACAAGCCGCCCTGAGCGCCGGCCGCCTGCGCCTGGGCACCACCGACGCCTACTTCCTCGACCGCCTGACAGGGGTCTACGCCACCGACATCACCACCGCCTCGCGCACCTCGCTGATGAACCTCGCCAGCGGTCAGTGGGACCCGGATCTCTGCGCATTGTTCGGCGTGCCCTTGCAGGCCCTGCCGCAAATCCGCGCCACGGTCGGCGACTTCGGGCGCATCGGCCAGACCCCCATCAGCGCTTCGGTGGTCGACCAGCAAGCCTCGCTCTACGGCCACGGCTGCCGCAAACCGGGGGACGCCAAGATCACCTTCGGCACCGGCGCCTTTGCCCTGACCGTCACCGGCGAGCAGATCATCCGCGCCCCGGAAAAAGGCCTGCTGGCCACCGTGGCCTGGCAGGCCGACGGCCAGCCGGTGTACGCCATGGACGGAGGTGTCTATGACGCCAGCGCCGCGGTGGAGTGGGCCGGGCGCCTGGGCCTGTTCAGTGACTTCTCGGAACTGGCGGCCTTTGATCAGCCTCCGGCGATTTCCCGCGACCTGGCCTTCGTTCCGGCCCTGTCCGGGCTGGCCTGCCCGCATTGGGACCGCAGCGCCGGGGCGGTGTGGATCGGCATGAACGCCGCCACCAGCCGCCAGGACCTGTGCCAGGCGGTACTGGAAGGCGTGGCCCTGCGCAGCGCCGAAGTGATCAGCGCCATGGACGCCCACCTCAATGTCACCGACCAGCTGTCGATCGACGGCGGGCTGGCCCGCAGCCCGTATTTCGCCCAGTTCCTGGCCGATATTCTGCAGCGCAGCATCGTCACCCAGCGTTTCGACGAGCTCACCGCCCTGGGCTGCGCCGCCCTCGCCGCCCGTGGCCTGGGCCTGGAGTTGCCGGCCCTGGACAACACCAGCACCTACTATCGGCCGCGCATCGACCCGGCCACCGCGGCCGCCTGGCGCCACACCTTCAGCGGCGCGGTCAGTCGCTCCCAGGGCTGGTCGCAACCACGCTGAAACGCTCCAGCGGCCAAGGATGGCCGCCCTGCCGTCAACACGCCCGCGCCGCCCTTGCCGATCCGCCACGCCTATTGGACACTGACGCGCCCGCCACCGAGCGGCGGGCACATCAAGCGGTTGCTGGCGACTCAGACACACGGGACCACTGACTGCTGCGCGGGCACACCACCTGCCTGGCTGTGCTCATTAATGGATTGCTACTGAGTCGAGGTTTTATGAAAGACGCAACGATTGCGCTGCACCACGGATTCAAGTCGGACCCGACCACCAAGGCCGTGGCCGTGCCTATCTATCAGAACGTCGCCTTCGAGTTCGACAACGCCCAGCACGGGGCCGATCTGTTCAACCTGGATGTGCCCGGCAACATCTATACCCGCATCATGAACCCCACCAACGATGTGCTGGAGCAACGCATGGCCGCCCTGGAAGGCGGGATCGCCGGGCTGGCGGTGGCCGCCGGCAGCGCGGCGATCCACTACGCGATCCAGACCCTGACCCAGGCCGGCGACAACGTTGTCTCCACTCCGCAGCTGTATGGCGGCACCTACACCCTGTTCGCCCACCTGCTGCCCAGCTTCGGCGTCGAAGTGCGCTTTGCCCGGGACGATTCCCCCGAAGCCATCGCCGAGCTGATCGACGACAAGACCAAGCTGGTGTACTGCGAGAGCATCGGCAACCCGGCGGGCAACATCGTCGATATCGAGGGCCTGGCCCAGGCCGCCCACGCCCGCAACGTGCCGCTGATGGTGGACAACACCGTGGCCACGCCGATCCTGTGCAAGCCGATCCAGTTCGGCGCCGACATCGTGGTGCACTCGGTGACCAAGTACGTCGGTGGCCACGGCAACTCCCTGGGCGGGGTGATCGTCGACAGCGGCAACTTCCCCTGGGCCGAGCATCCGCAGAAATTCGCCAGCCTCAACACCCCGGAGCCGGCCTACCACGGCGTGGTCTACACCGAGAAATTCGGCCCGGCGGCCTTTATCGCCCGGGCCCGCACCGTGCCGCTGCGCAACACCGGCGCGGCGCTGGCGCCGATGAACGCCTTCCTCCTGCTGCAAGGCCTGGAAACCCTGGCCCTGCGCATGGAGCGCCACACCGACAACGCCATCAAGGTCGCGCAGTTCCTCAAGGACCATCCGCTGGTGGCCTGGGTCAGCTACGCCGGCCTGCCCGATCACCCGCACCATGAACTGGCGCGCAAGTACATGCAGGGCAAGCCGTCGGCGATCCTGTCCTTCGGCCTCAAGGGCGGCTACGCCGCGGGCGTGCGCTTCTATGACGCGCTGCAGATCTTCAAGCGCCTGGTGAACATCGGCGACGCCAAGTCCCTGGCCTGCCACCCGGCTTCCACCACCCACCGGCAGATGAGCGAAGCAGAGCAGGCCAAGGCCGGGGTCAAACCGGAGATGATCCGGCTCTCGGTGGGCATCGAAGCCATCGAGGACCTGCTCGAAGACCTCGATCAGGCGCTGCGCCAGGCCTGAGCCCGCAGGCCCCGCCGCCCGAAGGTGGCGGGGCCGCGTCCCATGCATTGACTCAACCGCGTCGGCACCGGCGCGCCCTCCCCACCAATAGCCCCCAGGAACCTCTCTTACCCGCAAAGGAATCAACCATGATTGTGCGTTACGTAAAGATCACCATGACCCTGGCTGTCGCGGCCTTCGCGCTGCTGGTGGCCTACAACAACATCAGTGACTACGGCTCCAACTTCGCCTTTGTCCAGCATGTGCTGAGCATGGACAGCGTGTTCCCCGGCAACACCGCCACCGACCGCGCCGTGACCCTGCCACTGCTGTGGAATGTCGGCTACTGGCTGATCATCGGCGGCGAAGCCCTGACCGGTGTGCTGCTGGTGGTCGGGGCGCTGCGCCTGTGGCTGGCACGGCACGGCGTCGCCAGCTACTTCAACCGTTCCAAGGGCTGGGCGATTGCCGGCTTCTGCCTGGGCTTCTGCGTCTGGTTCTTCGGCTTCATGGTGGTGGGCGGAGAGTGGTTCATGATGTGGCAATCCCCGACCTGGAACGGCCAGGACGCTGCCTTCAAGTTCTACATGGCGATCCTGGGGGTGCTGATCTTCCTCAACCAGCCCGACGCCGAACTGTACAAATGAAAACGGCCCGCTGCGGTGACGCAGCGGGCCGTTGTTCAGCGCCCTGGGGAATCAGGGCAAGGCAATCGCACTCAGTGGTTGAGCTTGAAATCCTTCTCGGCCGCTTCGAAACGCTGAACCATGCCAGCGGTCGGCGTGCCCATCTTGCTCACCAGCAGGATCGCCAGGCTGGCAAAGATGAAGCCCGGGATGATTTCGTACAGACCCAGCAGAGCGAAGTGCTTCCACAGGATCACGGTGACGGCACCGACGATGATCCCGGCCAGCGCGCCGTTGCGGGTCATGCCTTTCCACATCACCGAGATCAGCACCACAGGGCCGAAGGCGGCGCCGAAACCGGCCCAGGCGTAACTCACCAGGCCCAGCACGCGGTTTTCCGGGTTGGCGGCCATGGCGATGGCGATCAGCGCCACCACCAGCACCATGGCGCGGCCGACCCATACCAGTTCCAGCTGCGAGGCATGCTTGCGCAGGAAGGCTTTGTAGAAGTCTTCGGTCAGGGCACTGGAGCACACCAGCAACTGGCAGCTCAGGGTACTCATCACCGCCGCCAGAATCGCCGACAGCAACACACCGGCAATCCACGGGTTGAACAGCAGCTTGGCCAGTTCGATAAACACCCGCTCAGGGTTCTCGCTCACAGGGCCGGCCACGTCCGGGTGCGCCGAGAAGTAGGCGATGCCGAAGAAGCCCACGGCCACGGTGCCGCCCAGGCACAGGATCATCCAGGTCATGGAGATGCGACGCGCGTTGGCGATCGATTTGACCGAGTCCGCCGCCATGAAGCGCGCCAGGATGTGCGGCTGACCGAAGTAGCCCAGGCCCCAGCCCATCAGCGAGATCACGCCGATGAAGGTGGTGTTCTTGAGCATGTCGAAGTTGGTCGGATCCTGGGCCTCGATGGCCAGGAAGGTGGTGTCGACGCCACCGGTGGCCAGCAGCACGATGATCGGGGTCAGCAGCAGGGCGAAGATCATCAGCGTGGCTTGTACGGTATCTGTCCAGCTCACCGCCAGGAAACCACCGACAAAGGTGTAGGCAATGGTCGCGGCCGCGCCAGCCCACAGGGCTGTCTCGTAAGGCATGCCGAAGGTGCTTTCGAACAGACGGGCGCCGGCGACGATGCCGGAGGCGCAATAGATGGTGAAGAACACCAGGATCACCACCGCGGAGATGATCCGCAGCAGGCCGCTTTTATCTTCGAAACGGCTGGAGAAGTAGTCCGGCAGGGTCAGGGCATCACCGTTGTGCTCGGTCTGCACCCGCAGGCGACCGGCCACGAACAGCCAGTTCAGGTAGGCACCGACGATCAGGCCGATGGCGATCCAGCTCTCAGACAGACCGGACATGTAGATGGCGCCCGGCAGGCCCATCAGCAACCAGCCACTCATGTCGGAAGCACCGGCGGAAAGCGCGGTCACCACGCTGCCCAGGCTACGGCCGCCCAGAATGTAGTCGGAAAGGTTGTTGGTGGAGCGATAGGCCATGAAGCCGATCAGCACCATTGCTGCGATGTAGATCACGAAGGTGATCAGGGTGGGATTGCTTGCACTCATTGAGTTACGCCCTGGCTTTGTTTTTATGGTGCGGCGGTCACTGCCCGCCGACGCCAAACGATGGTATTTGGCAGACGGTCAGGCGAGCCGCGCATTTATGACTGATGTTTCCCCAGGAAAGCCATCAGCCGATGAACCACCCCGAAAAGGGGTAGGTTGCACCTTGGGCGCGAATCCTATGCAACAAAATGAACAAGGTGCAACCAATTTGCGGTGTTTAAGTTGCACCTTGTCGAATAATCGGCCCCCCATGGCGCTTTTGCTCCTTTTTGGAGCAAGAAATCAATTTTTCAGAAGCAAACGCACCATCAAGATGCCGACCCAGTGATGCAGGATATTTATTCCTGACAAGCTGCCATTTTTTCCGTCCGAAAATGGGTTGCACCCGGTTGCACCTATTGCATAGCGCGGATAATCTTGCCGCCAGCTGATGCCACACGTGCGTGGCAAACATGAGGATAAAAATATGGCTACCACCACCCTCGGGGTCAAACTCGACGACCCAACCCGCGAGCGCCTCAAGGCCGCCGCGGCCTCGATCGATCGTACGCCGCACTGGCTGATCAAGCAGGCGATTTTCAATTACCTGGAAAAACTCGAGGGTGGTGCAACCCTGTCCGAGCTGAGCAGTGTCACCGCCAAAGACGGCGATGACGCCGGCGAGGTGCAGACCGATCACGCTCACCAATGCTTCCTGGAGTTTGCCGAAAGCATCCTCCCGCAATCGGTGCTGCGCGCCTCGATCACCGCCGCCTACCGTCGCCCGGAACCGGAAGTGGTGCCGATGCTGCTGGAGCAGGCGCGCCTGCCGGCCGCCACCGCCGAAGCCGCGAACAAGCTGGCGGCCTCGATCGCCGAGAAGCTGCGCAACCAGAAGAGCGCCGGCGGCCGTGCCGGGATCGTCCAGGGCCTGCTGCAGGAATTCTCCCTGTCGTCCCAGGAAGGCGTGGCGCTGATGTGCCTGGCCGAAGCCCTGCTGCGCATCCCCGACAAGGGCACCCGCGACGCACTGATCCGCGACAAGATCAGCACCGGCAACTGGCAGCCGCACCTGGGCAACAGCCCGTCGCTGTTCGTCAACGCCGCCACCTGGGGCCTGCTGCTCACCGGCAAG
>Ga0194135_10001050_pt1 | contig 16190 bp, 13 predicted proteins | sample LitLau_LLRF_2013_FD_134024 | JGI IMG/M metagenome (GOLD analysis project Ga0194135, IMG submission 134024) | Freshwater sediment microbial communities in response to fracking from North America - Little Laurel Run_MetaG_LLRF_2013 (version 2) | ecosystem: Environmental > Aquatic > Freshwater >...
ATATACGTATAACAAGACAAGTGCCGAGAGATTGTAAATTGTTTTGTCTCTTCTAAAGTACTTAAAAATCCCACACGGTTGACAGTTCACAGAGAAAGTGCGAAACTTCTTCTAAAGAAAGTTTATCTTCCGTGTCTCGTCGTCAGAGTCTTATTACCCGTTGTCTCTCTCTCTCTTAAGGATATATCATCGTCATCATCATCTCACTTAAAAGTCTCTCTCTACAACAAGGTACGTCGTACACTATATTATTCTTTCTAATCTCTTTCTTAAATGATTAATTTGTTACCACTACTCGCTCATTAGTTTCCTTCACGTGCTTGTCCATTTGTACAATTTGTACGTGAATGTGTGTGTGTGTGTATGAGACCTTTGCGTGCGTCTCTCTCTCTCTCTCTCTCTCTTCTGTCTCAGACTCTTGTGCATGAAAAAAACCTTAACAAAATGACATAACAAACTGCATACACCTAAAACTTGTCCAAATCTGTAGCTATCCTCTTCCTAAGAAAAAACTCCAGACAGCCAACACACACTCATACAAAAAGAGATACAAATTACAAATACACCAAAAGCAGTCCTACTTTTCTCTCTCTCTCTCTCGATCTTCTTCCTCGTGGCCTTCGTCATTGTTGGTGGTAATATGTAATGGTAAATATTTGAAGATTTCAACCCTGCCTGCATATTATATATGTATATGTATATGATCTCACGCACAACTCATCTTAACTCTTAACGATAAAAATGAATCATCATCAATGCACTCCAAGTTATCATGATTTAAGACTTTTCCTCTTCCCATCTTAACATTATCAGTGACACTGACTTACATTGCTCGATACTTATTTACTATTAACTTCAGTCAGGAAAGTTCTATTGTTATCTCTATTTCCACATCCACCCTCATTTCTATCTTGTTCTTGTACTCACTTCCACATACACGCCTATAATGTATACTTGAATACTAAAAAATATTAAATTCCTTATTTTGCATTATTAAACACTCTTGAATTCCTTTGCCTTATTTTCTTTCGCCATATGGATACGTCAAGATCCACAAGGCACAAGTCACAGAGAAATATATTTTACTGTCCTACCTTCTTCTCCTCTACTCACTGGATGATAAGTTCCTTGTCCACTCATTTTTATTTCCCATATAAGTTAAGAGGCAACCGTTTGTGGAAGACTAATTTATGATATTATACATACAATTCGGAGTTACACACACACACACCATAATGTAAATCTATGTCCTAACTTCAGTTTGTGTGTGAAGGAGTAATTTTTTTAATAAGTGAAACTAGGAAAGGTAGGCGAATGAGTTATAATATACAAGCGATTTTATTCCACACCTGGAAATTAAATAAACACTTTTAAAGCCTTGGCTCTTACGTTCTTACTATCAAGACCATCTTTGACTTAAAACATGATAATATACATCCTGTGCAAACTTGTAGATATGAGAGATTTAACATGAAGCCCCTAATTTTTCATTTAAGAAATCCAACAACTAGGCGCAATTAATTATCGTACAATTGTACAATTTGTCGAGTTCCAACTCTTCACGTCACATAGTCACTCACACACACACACACACCCTAGCATCAAGAGATCATATAAGACTGTGTTATTATTTAATGTGTCCCAGTCAAAATAGATATTAAGTGTTGTTTAATTATAAGGTTATTAAGTACATTTTACTACGAATTACTCGACACACAACCAACTCTTTGGTACTTGGAACTATTCATTACATAAGTAGGTATTGAAGAGTCCTACGAATGTTATGCTATTCTTGTTGGAGAAAGATGAAACGATATTATGGAAATAGAAGGCAGCTGTGTATATGTTCGAATCGAGAGAGAACCCCTGATGCTCATGTCCTTATTCTTATCTCCTAATTGGCAATCATAATTGAACTCATACATCTTAAGCTCAATGACTAAATTTCACTCCCTTAAATGGAAGTCACCTTCTCTCTCTCGCTCTCTTAGCCAGTCAGACGCTTCTGCATAAACTAAACACAAACTGCATCTCACAATAAAAGTTAAAAGTCTTCCATACAAAGAATATACAAAAGCAACAAGGTTACTTTATTAATTCTCTGCACGAATATATAATATACATTGTATGTACATGTATTTTCATTTTTGTTCCCTTTAGCTTTATTGCAACTGCATGCACAAATGATCACTTGAATCACCACGTCCAGTTATGTACACACTATTGTTTTATTATATTTTACAATTTTCTTTACCAAATACAATTCATTGCACTTTAGTTTTTTTAAATCTTTAAAGATTGGAATATATAAGGCTGCATTTGATTCACCTAAATCAGTCTCATTTCCTTTAACTGACATTCACCAGGAGCAAACAAAAAATGGTTATATCATTATTATATATGTCTGACAGTTTCATACGTCTCAAAAGAGCGTATAGTTATATTTGACTACTTTTGACTTTTGTTTCTCTTCTGCAAATTTATAACATATTTGGAATTTGAGTTGTCAAAACATCAATTTTATGTCTTTTACACATTTTAATTATCATCATTTACATTCCAAACACTTATGGATGGCAGGTGTCACATATCCTCAGGTTTTTTTTTAATTATTGAGTTATCTTACCCTGCAGTTTCTTTCCTTATAAGTTATGGGACAAAATGAGACACACACTGCCAAGTGACCGCAACGCGACCAGACATATATTCATTAATTCACTATAATTACAACTTCTTCACAATAATCTCGATATTCATCGTCTGTACGGTTGAATTTGAGTGACAGATTGGACAAGGTTTCTCATTGTGTGTAAGAATTCTTCTTACAATAAGACATTTTACCTTTAAGCAGCTAAGCTTTAAGTTTACAGCAGGAGCTGCATGTAAGTTGCATCTATCGTCTCACTTCACCTCATTAATAGGACCGCCGGATTTTCTCAATCTGCTCATTTAAGGAGTTCATTTGACACTCAAGAAGAATTCTAAATGAGTCTCCTTTTTAATCTCCGATGAGCCTTCGCAAGTCATCATACAATAGCCTCGTCGTCGTTATTCATATCTATATGTATTACTATAAGTAATGTCTGTTACTTTATAGCTAATCACCGATCGTATACATTTACTATACAGAGCATAAAATGCAAATGCAGTTGCTTCTATTAAATCCGTACACTACTAAAATTCATGTATACATATTATTCATATTCATTCACGATGAAATTATGTAAGCTCCGTCACATAAATCCTATCAGAGCGAGTGTAAAGTGTAACCAACAATAATGATGATAATAATAATGACGACTTCCCTACTACGAATTTTCTCTCATCATCTCATCACCCATTCGCATCGTCTTCATCTTCATCAATAAATATATATACTCATAAATATATATACCTATAAAGGAGCGTCGACTAATGTTGCTTATTATTTTTGTTTACATTTATGAAACATTTTGGAGAGAGAGAGGGGCTAAATGTTCAATCTCAAACAAATAATGTCCACTCACACAATTGAATGTTCATTCAGAAATTATTATTACACTATTTTTGGTACACTTAAGCTCATTATGAACCTACTTGTTCCATTGTGTTCTAAAAGGATGTGTGTTTGTCGATATCTCAATTGGATTGAGTAATCTGCTAAAATAACGGATTGCCACTAATGCAGACCTTCGTGTATGTTTGCTAAGCGCAAACTTAGGATATACAATCACACTCCAAAAGCATAAATTATGTCATGGGGAATTTAGTTTTTCAAACAGCTTCGATTTATATGTAAGACAACAACAAAGACATCTCTCTCTCTCATCCCACTCTACTTTCTTTTTATGTCTATGCAGTTTTAGCCTTCCGCCAGATAAATAACACCTGAAGCATTTTGATGCAAACTCACACTTATAATAATATAATAAAACTAGACTCTCGAAGCTCTCGCAAAATCCAATGCAAGAAGGTCGGGTTTTAATTTTTGTCGAGTAAACTTCGTAGACTTAAATAAGCTAATAATAATACAGTGTGTCGTGTGGGCTTAAAATAAATTGAAGTTTTAATTAGTCAACCCACACACACACACAAACTAATACTTATACCAGCACCTGATAAATATTTAAGAAGAGGGAGGAGGAGGATTGCTGGCAAAAGAAGTGTGGATGGGTAGGAAAGTAGCTTTATTATTGACTGACAAGTGTGAAGAAATAGTCATATTATCTGTGAATGGCATCTCTCCTAATTATCATCATTTGATGAATGAATTATTAAAAAAGTAACGCAGATGCACAAATTAAGGCTGAAGGATTCCTGACTATGTGTGGTGGTGTGTTTCTCGTTATTAGTGGACAGGTGGGTGGGTGTGTTGTGTTCAGATGCAAGTCAAGTTGCCTTCAATAAACTTATTCTTCGCAGAGTTTTGTCCGAGTCTATGAATCCATAAATTTATATAGATATAATATAGATATGCAGATGCCAGTTCATTGTTAAAACTGAGTGAGAGTAAATAACTCAACTTGCATTTGAACGTATAAATACAAAAGATGAGCTTTAAGAACTTACTACACAACTCACGATGATGGTTCATCCAATTTTAGAATATACAGAAATGTATTTGTGTATGTATATATACCATTATTGTTACTCCATGTTTGTGTCAGTCAAACAGAAATATATAAATTATTTGCGTGTTACAATAGAATAAAATAACAAATCCTTAAACATTTATATCTTGGTTCCTTATTTGACAAGGATTCATTTCTAGTTGTGTGTTTGCGTACATGAAAAGTAATTAATTTACTTGCTAATGAACTAAACGACAAAGAGAAATTGCTTCTAGACTTGTACAACTCATTCACTCACTCGGCAGTCAGTCAACTTCCACAGGAATATCAAATTTTGCGTTTAATCAATCCTATGGGAAATCATAAGAACATGTAAAACTACACCATAAGCAGAGTCAAACCTGTATCGATTTAAAAAACATCCAAAACGAGCTTTAGATCCCTTTCTATTATACCAAATACCAAATGTCTTTTGTTTTTCCCTTTAAATCGAAGAAAAGAAGAGATTATATAGAACAATAAAAGAGCTTAGCATGAAAGACACTTGAGGTCTTTTAAATGTATTCTTAAGATGTTGAAACAGAAGAGTCTTCCTAAGTAGCAAAGTACCAAACCACACAGCTTACAATGTACTTAGTGTCTGAACACACACACTCATCGCATAGCCACAAGCCTTAAAACAAATATTACATGAATTTGTGTACGTAAAAGAATACAAGAAAGAGTGAAGTGGTCATCTTATACTCCTACAACAATTGACAACACAACAAGGACAACACACACACACACACGTATAGTGCACATACACGTAATAATAAAGGTTCGTTTTCATATCTCCAAAAGATAATTGGACATGATCGCATTGCAAGTTGAAGAAAAGCTCTTTAAATGTATCGATGAGTCACCTCAACTTCTTATTTTATATATCTCTCCCCTTCAAACATTGTGTGTGGTAGACACACTCAAGACGACAACCGGAAGATGTGTTTTTCGTTTATTTCTACCATTTCCACTTTTGCAGTCGTCTCTTATTCCCTTTGTCTCTCTCTCTCTCTTTCTCTCTCTTACAATCCAACTTCTTCAAAACCCTCAAAATCTCGTGTAGAAACTCTTTTGTCCATTATATGTGTGGAGCCAAGTTGTTGGAAATGTTAAAATGACCTTTCCTCCTCGTTTTTATCCTCATTCACTCAACATGTCCATTTACGGAGATCGAGTCTAATGACTATTCTTCACAAGTTCGCCAGTCGAACATTCGACACATCTTTTTCTGTACATAAAAATGATCCGTCTCTCCCTCTTATTGCACCACAGTCAAACAGGTCATAGTCTCGTCTCATCATCAACTAATTCGCAACTTGGCATTATTTTATTAACGCCAAGTCTTAACTCTAAAATCGTTTTACACACAGACACATAATACTTTACCGATATCCTCCAGACTCGACCTCAACTCACAATAGTTTGTACCCAATTAACCTCTTCACTCCTTCATTTGTCGAGACATGTATATACTTATATATTCACATGTAGGCAAGAAGATGCTCACTTATTTATACTGATGCATGATGATATATATCTTACACATATATTTCAGGTTTCAGTTCATTCTAACATCTCATTTGTCTTTTACAGACTTCAATACAATAAAGTATAATGAAATGAATAAAAACCTCATCCCATTTTATGATTTGATTCTTATCTCTTTCGTGTAATAAATTTTATGTGATAGACCTACACACAAGACACATAGAGAAGCGTCGAAACGTCTTTAGGATTCGCAGACAGTTTTTAGTGCAAAACTGCATATAGACCTCTCAATTCTCCAGTCAATCAACTGGTTAGCTAAAAACAACTTTATGTAATAACTTTCTGTTCTTTATATGTCTTGAGGAGACATCTTTTAAGTGATCCCATGAAGATTACAGATAGCTACATGAACACACAGACACCATAGGATTCCTCGAAAAACTTATCCCTCCCCTCTCTTACATTAGTTGTGTGCAATCAAACGACATTTATTGTGTAACGAGCATAATGACTGATTGATAACAAGTTTACAACCTTTTGTACAAAAGTTTGCCCTTACTCAGACACAGATACACATACTTCGTCTCATCTATTCTCTATACAGAACATCTTGAATTGAATTTTATCCTAAAGATCTATTTATTAGTTTTAAAAGATTCCCCTCCCTACTACGACACACTCGCAACCATTAACCACAAAACTCCCCGTGGACTCCACACAACTTTCCATTATAACTTTTCAGAAAATCAGGATAGAAAGAGTTGGAAAGTTTTCAAGTTAAAAGCTTAATTGAAGTCCACACATACACATGCAGTATGATCTAGTTCACATACTCTTCTTTCACTCGATAAATATATAGTTTTATTCCGCCCAAAAGAATCCATAAACTTAATCCAGAACGTGAAATAAAATATGAGACTCCAATAAAACCTCCTCAGCCTGTAGCCAAAAGATCACATCAGTCATTTCTACTGCCAAGAAAGGGTTTTAGCTCATCGTCGTCTATTCATCATTTCAGTATTCCGTGTTTACCCTTTCACATTCTGGAACATCCATTTTTATTGGCCACCTAAAACTAATATTAATAATTATTGCATGAAAATCCATAAAGAACCTGGAATGCCACTGACACTTTGAAAAACGTGCGTGGAAATCATTAATACTTCATCTGATAGAACTTTTGAATTTACAAATTCCTTCTCAGGCATTTACTCAAAAAGCCTTATCCATTTTCTATGCATTAATTAGCACGAATTATTTTCACAATGAAGAAACAAAAACACCTCTAACTATTCCCTCACAATATTCATGCAGGAAATTGAATCTCTATTGTAAATGAATGTGCTAATGTTTGCCATAAACGATGAAGCGCAGCATTAGCAGAGTATATTTTGGACGCATAGTCGCATGCATATATGACTCTTTGTAAGGCAAACAAGGAACAAGTTGAGACGTGGTTTGTAAAAATGTTTTCCTAAAGGTAATAACAACTTTTTAATCAATTATGATACGTAGGAACTCAGTCTAATAAACCAAATCAATATATGACCATAATAGGAATTCCCTTTTATACTTTGTGGTCAGAAGGACCAACCTCTTTCTTTATTTACTGCCAAGGAGAAGACGTGTCTCTTCCCTTCCATCCCTCTCTCGCTCAAACCAAATCCATTTCGAAATATCTAATCAATTCATCCATTCAACATCACTACTTTTCATCTTCACATTTCACAAATCCGAAACTTCAAACGACTATCCACCACCACCACAATAATAATAATAATAATAATGATAAGTATGCAGATATCTCGATCAGATAAGATCCCACAACAGATACTCCATGAATAGAAATATATATATATTTTACTTTCAATTATCCATCTGAAGCAAAGTATTAGTAAAAAGTCATCAAAGGATTAATCCTTTTTAAATTCAAATGTACCAACTCTTTTATATATAAATTAATAAGTCTCTCCGCGACTTCCTCAGATGTTCTTCAAGCTACTCTCAATATGTCTATGGAACCTAAATAAGGTCACAATACCTTATGCTGCCTTACATTTCCATATGAATTTAATTCTAGTCTCTTTTCTTCTCTTGGAATCTCCATCTTTTAATGTATCAAAGGTACAATCAACTATCGCAAATCGAAAAAGAAATTATTCAACTCTACATACTCTTGACTTGTGTCTGTCTTGACAGATTCCACGTCCTGCTCTGCTGCCTATATGTGCAACTTGCACAAAAAATGTCACGTCATTGTTGACCCATTAAGTTGTGTCACAACTCACAACTTCTATTATTATTGTTATTATTGTACTGCATCTTTGATCAGACATCAGAGACCTCAGAGGACATTAGCATAACACTTATTCATTATATATTGTTAGCAGAGAGTTCTTTTTCAACAATCAACAATGAGATCGATGAATACTCGCACAGTCAATACTCAATCGTCGTTTTCGTTGTCGTGTTCCTTCTGAACACTAAATAAATATACAAGACTCGAGACTGAAGTTATCATCATCAGAGGTGAATACGAATCAGTTTTTGATGTTGAAATGTTCATCGTTCTTATTGTATTGTATGTGACACTTCTCTGTAACTTCCTATACCTATGCTCTCTCAAATCTAAAATCTCCAAAGTCCAATCTTCGTCAAAGTCTGCTGTAGTCGAATAATTCAAAGGGGAAAAGGTGACTTGTCCTTTATTTGCCATTCTGAGGTTTGACCTTTAGGGTTATCATTACAAGAAATCTCAAATAGAAACATATTAACATTTCGTTTAGACTATCCTGGTTCCTTGCTCTCTTTTTTTTACTTACACGTCATTTTGCACAGTCACGTATTTTTTATTAATTCACTCTCTCATTCGTTTGCTCTGAATACATTTATACAAATACATTTTACTACATTCATCGCGCCGTAATTTTTTTCCCAAGTACTTATCACACAAACATTTCCCGACAAATTCCTTCTTGGTAACGATTCTTCTTCATCTTCTTCTGTTTTACTCTCTATATATAATTTAAAGACTTCAGGTCACCGTATCGCAGTTATCATACTACACAAAATAAAAATCAAAGGACAAAAGACTCTCTCACGTATTTAACAATCTCTGACATATAACACAACACACAAACAGTGTGTAGAGAAGAAACCATTGTGCATTCCCAAATGTCCTGCGGGGTCAGCGAGACTCGCCTTTTCTGTACAGATTTCTTCAGAGCTTCTTCATCATAATCGTTCGTGACGAGGAATAAATGACAAATTGATTGATTTGAATAAAAAGGATCCGATTGCATCTTTTATATATTCCCAAGAAGCACCAATAATTTATCTTCCTCTCATCAATTCTCTCCTCTCTTAAAATAACAAACGTCGGTTGACGACGACGAAGACGTCCATATAGTTCTCTCTCAACAATAAACTTCTTCTTTAACATCTATTAACCGATCATACGTATATATATATACTCTTTAATCGATCCCGTCTTAAGATATGCACCGCATTGTCTCATAATTGTGCAATAAATCTCTCCATCTTTGTCCTCACTTGACCTCAATTTTTACCATTTTTTTCATTCCCCATCAACTTATTCCATACAACTCTCAGCTACTAAACTCATCTCATCTCTCTTTAGCATCTTCTCTCTTTTATGGCCCACAGAAATTAATTTTTGACAGCTTAACGCGCAATACAATTACTTTGTAGGCTACCTAACACGCTATAAAGATCTTTCAATCAATGCCGGAGTCTAAATTTATTACTAGACACACACACACACCTTTTGTATTATTATTTCGCTGCGTATTAACTTACATGTATGTTGTTAATTTGTCCAAGTACTAAATACAAAACTGCCAACTTCTGCAAACGGATAACTCACTGTGTGTGTGTGTGTGTGTGTGTGAGTAAATAAAAACGCCTCCTTATTATTCAAACCTTTCTTATTAATGTCGTGTGCAGCTAATTCAAAAGCACTTGGCATTATGAATTCCCAGTTTCGCAGATAACCAAAGATATAAGCGAGAGTGCATTCAGCAGACCGTGGTGGAGTGTATTTCATACAGACTACATTGCCATTAGTAATTCTTACATAAAAAGTGTTATATAATGTCTCTTTCATAATTGGCTAATAAATAAGAAACAAGCAGCTCGTCAGTTCATTACATTTTCACTTAATACAACAAAATAATGTCTCTCTATTCCCCTGAATTTTAATAGTCCCACAGTGTCTCTATAAATCTCCTATTAAAAATCCAAATTCAACTCCCAAGAACAAAAACAAAATTCTCTAGGAATAATAAAGACACAAGAACTTAAACACACACATTGTACTTATAATATGTACACATAAGTATATAAGAACGCTTAAGTGGAGCGTTAAGAAAGTTGACGAAACTCACTTAATGCCCGATTAAGTAGGAAACTTTATACAACTCAATACTCCTGCTCTCATAATGCACAATACACGACTCAACACTCCACACAAAATCTTCCCAAGAGGAGAATATAATTCTACAAGTGTACTAAAGCTTATAACAACTCGCGCGTTTGTGTAACACAACCAAAAGAAATTTTCAAAATGGGATTAAATTTTCGGGGCCAGTTTTATGAGCAAAGTTTTTCAATCAATTGTATCTCTTCTCGAGTCTTTGAGTATAACACATTTAAAACTCGTCGGGTGGAATCTCATCCCCAACGATAACGTGTAACGTGGCGAGAGAGAAAGCTGATGCTCAGTCAGAACGCGTCAAGTCAGAGTGATTGAGTGGAGACATTGTGTTTGGGAAATCCTACCAACTTATCCAATATACTAATAATAAGACTTAATATTATTACTTGGCCTTCAACTTAACACACTCTGAATAAAAAGACGAAGAAGAAAACCAGTGGCAAACTTTTATTGTCATTGTCACCCTGTTCCAGTTTTTCCAAAAAAGATATTGTCACTCACACACACACGTACAATGTAATCCACATTGACAAAAATGTTTAAGCATCTTCGAAATCTCTTTCTTAATCCAATCTCAACTTTATTCTCTCTATACTACACCACTGTATTATATACGAATGAGCTTTTGTGTTTGTGTGTGTGCGTTAAAGTAATTACCAATACAAGTTCTCTTTATCGATAGACATCACACTTAATCTTAATTCTTCCAATTCCAGACTCATTTCCAGCCCAACTTCAACCATCATCACAATCCTGGGTTATTATTATTATTATGCACCGGATAAGACAACTGGAGCTGGAATAAAACCCAATCTATAATAATAAAGAATACTGTCATAATGACTTCAACAACAACTACTACAAGTGCACTATCATCATCATCTGGACCTAGGATCACGGTCGAAGAAGTGATTGACCATGATGATGACAATAATGGACAATCCATGAGTAGAACTATCAAGACTACCACCACCACCACAACTTCTTCCACTAGAACTGCAACCAACACCGAAATCGGAGAAATCCAAGATGAAAATGTTCTCCGAGAAATGGTAAGCTATTCTTTACTTTCTCTCATCCACTCACCACCACACAATTCTTCTTACATGTACTTAATTATAATATCTTGGCATATATACTTGGAAATAGCCGTGTGTGTGTTATGTATGTCTCAATCGCCTCTGTACAGATTTATTCTGAAGTTCACCGGAGCAATCAGTGTTCTGTGACCTTCTCCACTTTTATTTAAGTACATCGATACGCTACATCTACTTTCACATTTACAAAACCTCCTCTTCCTTTCCCTTTCCCAGCTCCCTGTGTGTCGTAAGATCATCATCGAATATTCCAAGACTACACACAAAACTACACTAAACAAACACTAAACTTGTCTTATTGTATAAAACAACTTTCCTCTATGCGAAACATATACATACAGTCTTGTATATTATTATACGTACATACTCAAATTTATCGGGGATTTGATCTTTTCCGCTTTCAATTCGGTTCAGTTCATCGTCGGTCCATGTTCATAAATGTTTCCAACTTCAGTTTACCGAGAAATGTATCTTTGTACTAGTCAGAACTAACTTTTCCTTCTATAAGGTGAGTTTCCAAAAGAAAATGCGATTCTAAAAAGAAGACGAAGCAAACTTCAACCTTCTTCTCCCTCTCTTCTTCTTAGAATAAGAAAGTACACCAATAATTCAACTACCCAAGTTGTTTAAGTATTCTAACGAGAGAGAGAGAGAGAGAAAGGAAAAAGCAAAAAGAATATATATTCCAATATTCTATCGCGCGTACACTCGTATTATTCGTAAGGTGAGAAAGGAAAGTTTCGCGAGAGATTTCCTTTTTGTGTGTGCATTTCCTATTTCAAATTTCTGCTTTCTCACCAAAATTCTTTCCCTCTGCCCTTACACACACACGTCAATCCTCGACGCCTGATTGATTGACAACCAGATTTCAAACCCATTTCTCCTTTCCTTCCAATTGAGAACTTGTGGGAATTAAAATAAGATGTACATTGATATGTACCTAAAAGTTACACATTCAACCTCTGCTCACTCTCTACACATTTCCGTCTGCACACGAAATACACATACGATTGATTTATGGAGAAAGCACAAAAACTATTCCTGACATTTCTCCTTAAGGCTCTCCCATTTATAGGTATATGCCGTCACTTTAGTCTGCACTTAACCACAAGAGTACATAATATTATTATGGATACCAAGAATATTATTACATCCTTCCTTCGTTCAAATCTGAATCTACTTCTGCACTTGAAACATATGTGGCCACTTATATACATAAAAGGCTGTTGACTTATTATCCACACGCATTCGATCTTATTCTTACATTTCCTGAAATTTAAGTCACTCTGCTTGATACGAAAGAACAAAGCACACACACACCTTGTAAAATTAGAGTGTAAAATTATGAGTGATTACTTTGTTGACAATGTGACGACGAATTGTCTAATAATAACTTATGGGTCTCCTAAATTTCCCCTGAATACTAAAGTATTAAAAACTCATCATCGCAATTCCTCAAGTTAAAAAGAAGGAGCTCTGCTCTCTTTTCTTTACCCATCAGCCAAACTAGTGTATGTCAATTCCATTGAAAAAGTGAGACGTCAGATACCCCGTAAACCATCGACATGCCCGAGAAAAGTATAAATGGAAGGACGACAGCTCTTGAAATTATACGACATAAAGTAAAAGATGAGTAAACATTCTTTGTTTCAATCGATCTGCAAAACTTTTAGTGTGCGAGTCCATCATCATCATCATCTTCTTCAGTATATGCATGCGGTATATATTGTCCCTGACTCATCTACTATTCCCGTTCAAGAGACAAAAAGAGAAAAGGACTCTCTTGAAACTGCTAATGGCACTCAATATTAAGTATATAAAGCGAACGGTACTTACACACTGCATAAGTCACAATTATTCTGCACATAGAATGTTGAATGTGTAACATGAGGAGAGAGAGAGAGAGAGAGAGCGAAATGCTTCTGATAGGAAGTCTACTTTTCTCAACGAGACTTCCAGTTCAGTTTGCCCTCAAGGAATCTTATAATGTCATGTAGGATGAATTCTCATTCTCCAGACCAAATGGGAAATGTAATAATACCTGAATGCCTCCAGACATTCACACAAAAAGATGCTTTTCCTCTCTCTCTCCAATGAATTTCCAACATCATTTGATATGCTTTATTCCTTCAACATTCCTTCATCTTCTTTGGGACGCACACCATCTCTCTCTCTCATCATTATATTCTCGAATAAAGTGTAATTGCTACTGTGAGTATACTCCGTATGATTCCGCGTCACCAATATATTGCATACAGTAAATTCTTCTGTAGCCAACACACATATAATATGCATGTATATTGCTAATAACGAAAAGACTTTCTCCTAAATAAAAGAAGATTTTTATAAGCAATACCTTCCTGACATTTCACACAGAGCTTCCAATTCTGGCATTCACAATCTCACACAACACACGAAGCTGGCTAAAGAACACTCAACATGTAAGACGGATGAGCCACACACACACGCATATAATGTGTCACAATGGCACATGAAGGTAAAACGTATGTTAAAGCAACGCATTCTTTAAAATACTCTTTCTTTGTGTATGATAAATGGGCTTCGACTTAAATCTGGAGTTTTGTATGTAAATTGAAATAGGGTAATTGGTCAGGATTCGTCAAGGACTAGCTCGTCTTGAGTAATCCTGGTAATTGGTAATTATTATTCGCACACACCAAATTCTTACATTGCCCAACCAAACTTACAAAAATGTCAACTTACTGGCTGCGGTCAACCATAGCAAATTTCACGCAACCTTTCTGTCCTGCCCTATCAGATTTCTCTGATTTGGCCCCAATGTGACCCTGCTTTGGCTCCGATCTGACCCTGATTTGGCCCCGATGTGGCCCTGATTTGGCCCTGATTTGGCCCCGATGTGGCCCCGATGTGGCTTTGATTTGGCCCCGATGTGGCCCTGATGTGGCCTTGATTTGGCCCCGATGTGGCCCTGATTTGGCCCCGATGTGGCTTTGATTTGGCCCCGATGTGGCCCTGATCTGGCCCCGATGTGGCCTTGATTTGGCCCTGATCTTGCCCCGATGTGGCCCTGATTTGGCCCCGATGTGGCACTGATTTGGCCCCGATGTGGCCCTGATCTGTCCCTAATCTGTCGTTGGAAAATTAAGCAAATGTTTGGCTAAATGAAAGAAGAAATTGTGTGTTACCTTTTCTGGCAAATGGTTCAACGCAGTCAGCAAGTTGAACTTTGAGCAAACTAGATTGGATAATGTAAGAAATTGGTTGGGTTCAACTAATAGCAGAAATACCCATTGAAATACGATGAAGAATGCGACCCACAAGATTGTTTATGAATGAACAGTTTACGAATTAATCTATTTACAGAATAATATTATTCGAGATTCAGATGCAAGTTACAAACATTTCCTTCTTTCTTCTGCAGAATTAAGAACTTCAAACTTACCAAATAAAAATACTGTAAATAAGAAATAAGTTACAATTCATTTGACAACTGCACTTTTGCATCCTGTGCCAGTTCAATGCACATAATGCAATGCTGCACAACCACGTCATATTACTTTTTGAACTACTAGCAACTACCCGAACCAAAACTAACACACGAACTCTAATCCAAACAATATAACCCTAATTTTCAACTTTCAAATCAAACTCACTCATTGTCAGACATTTTGGCGAACGACTTTTTCTCCTACTATACCTCGATCCATCTTTGGTCACCCATATAATAACACCTTGTGGCTTCAGCATTAACAATAACGCATTACATCTCTCTCTCTCTCAAGTCTTCTTTATTCAAGTGTGGGCAATCATATTATTATTATACATTTTACATTTCTATTTTAAAAAATAGGTCCAACCTTTTAGTTACGTTATACACACAACTTTTTTAATCCCTTTAGACTAGTCTCAACTATAAACCTCACTCAAAAGTTCAAAACTCAAAACCTGCACCGTCGAAATTCTTCTTTTGGCCAATCACTTTTATTATTTCATTGCATTTCTACAGAAGCTTATAAAACACACCAACTAACATTAAAGAGAGAGAGAGAGAGATTACCAAATACCAAATCACAAAATCCCCTCTGGTCAAACATTAAACCAGCCGTCAACATATCATCCAAAAACTTGACTGGCATTTCTCCGCACCAGTCAAAAGTCACAAGAAGTCAGCCTTGCTCGTGTATTATTATATTATTATACATTCTCGACTTCTAAGGGCTCATCAACTCAGTCTCTCTAATTAATTGAGACTTCCAACTTCTTACAAGAAGACTACACAAACACGATTTGATTGACTGACATGTACAAATTAATTTTGAGACTCGTGCTCCCCATTCTCTGAGCCAGACTTTTATGCACAGTCTTGTCATATACATCCCTTTCCCTAACCACGTCGTGTCTTTCTGTGTAATCTTTATTGCTTCCCCACAATCAAATCCAGTTGAGGGGTGCACGTAATACACGTCTGCGAAATACACGTCTGCGAATTACACGTCTGGCAATACACGTAGCGTAATACACGTCGCGAAGTACACGTCACGAAATACACGTCACGAAGTAGACGTCGCGAAATAC
>Ga0194135_10001051_pt1 | contig 16189 bp, 9 predicted proteins | sample LitLau_LLRF_2013_FD_134024 | JGI IMG/M metagenome (GOLD analysis project Ga0194135, IMG submission 134024) | Freshwater sediment microbial communities in response to fracking from North America - Little Laurel Run_MetaG_LLRF_2013 (version 2) | ecosystem: Environmental > Aquatic > Freshwater >...
GACCATGGCAAGTCGACTCTGGCCGATCGCTTCATCCAGATGTGCGTCGGCCTGGCCGAGCGCGAAATGGAAGCCCAGGTTCTGGACTCCATGGACCTTGAGCGTGAACGCGGGATCACCATCAAGGCCCACAGCGTCACCCTCTATTACAAAGCCCGCGATGGCATTACCTACCAGCTGAACTTCATCGATACCCCGGGCCACGTGGACTTCACCTATGAAGTCAGTCGCTCCCTGGCGGCCTGTGAAGGTGCATTGCTGGTGGTGGATGCCGGCCAGGGCGTTGAAGCCCAGTCGGTAGCCAACTGCTACACCGCCATCGAGCAGGGCCTGGAAGTGATGCCGGTGCTGAACAAGATCGACCTGCCACAGGCCGATCCGGAGCGGGTCAAGGAAGAGATCGAGAAGATCATCGGCATCGATGCCACCGACGCCGTGGCCTGCAGCGCCAAGACCGGCCTGGGCGTGGACGAGGTGCTCGAGCGCCTGGTGACCACCATTCCGGCGCCGACCGGCAATATCGAAGACCCGCTGCAAGCGCTGATCATCGACTCCTGGTTCGACAACTACCTGGGCGTCGTGTCCCTGGTGCGTGTGCGTCACGGCCGGGTGAAGAAAGGCGACAAGATCCTGGTCAAGTCCACCGGCAAGATCCACCTGGTGGACAGCGTTGGTGTATTCAACCCGAAACACACCGCCACCGCCGACCTCAAGGCCGGTGAAGTGGGCTTCATCATCGCGGGCATCAAGGACATTCACGGCGCGCCGGTGGGCGACACCCTTACCCTGAGCTCGACCCCGGACGTGGAAGTGCTGCCAGGCTTCAAGCGCATCCAGCCGCAGGTCTATGCCGGCCTGTTCCCGGTCAGTTCCGATGACTTCGAGGATTTCCGCGAAGCCTTGCAGAAGCTGACCCTCAACGACTCGTCGCTGCAGTACACCCCGGAAAGCTCCGATGCCCTGGGCTTCGGCTTCCGTTGCGGGTTCCTCGGCATGCTGCACATGGAGATCATCCAGGAGCGCCTGGAGCGCGAATACGACCTGGACCTGATCACCACCGCGCCGACGGTAATCTTCGAGCTGCTGCTCAAGACCGGTGAAACCATCTACGTCGACAACCCGTCCAAGCTTCCGGACCTGTCGTCCATCGAAGACATGCGCGAGCCGATCGTGCGGGCCAATATCCTTGTGCCGCAAGAGCACCTGGGCAACGTCATAACCCTGTGCATCGAGAAACGCGGTGTGCAGCATGACATGCTGTTCCTGGGTAGCCAGGTCCAGGTGACCTACGATCTGCCGATGAACGAAGTGGTACTGGATTTCTTCGATCGCCTGAAGTCCACCAGCCGCGGCTACGCCTCGCTGGATTACCACTTCGATCGCTACCAGTCAGCTAATCTGGTCAAGCTGGATGTATTGATCAACGGCGACAAGGTCGATGCCCTGGCATTGATCGTGCACCGTGACAACGCCCACTACAAAGGGCGTGCGTTGACCGAGAAGATGAAAGATCTGATTCCTCGGCAGATGTTTGACGTGGCAATCCAGGCCGCCATCGGCGGGCAGATTGTGGCGCGGACAACCGTCAAGGCCCTCAGAAAGAACGTACTGGCCAAATGCTACGGCGGCGACGTCAGCCGTAAGCGCAAGCTGTTGGAAAAGCAGAAGGCTGGTAAGAAACGCATGAAGCAAGTGGGCAACGTGGAAATTCCACAAGAAGCCTTCCTTGCCGTGCTCAGGTTGGATAGTTAGGTCCTATGTCACTAAATTTCCCGCTGTTGCTGGTCATCGCTGTCTTCGTATGCGGTTTCTTGGCGTTGCTCGATCTGGTGTTTCTCGCACCGCGTCGACGCGCGGCCATCGCCAACTATCAGGGCAGCGTCAGCCAGCCGGATGGGCTGGTGGTCGAGAAGCTGAACAAGGAACCGCTGCTGGTTGAATACGGCAAGTCGTTCTTTCCGGTGCTGTTCATCGTCCTGGTGCTGCGTTCGTTCCTGGTGGAACCGTTCCAGATTCCATCGGGCTCGATGAAACCGACCCTGGATGTCGGTGACTTCATCCTGGTGAACAAGTTTTCCTACGGGATCCGTTTGCCGGTGATCGACAAGAAGGTCATCGAAGTCGGTGATCCGCAACGCGGCGACGTGATGGTGTTCCGCTACCCGAGCGATCCCAACGTCAACTACATCAAGCGTGTAGTGGGCCTGCCAGGGGACGAAGTGCGCTACACCAGCGACAAGCATCTGTTCGTCAACGGTCAGCCGGTGGCCGAGCAGTTGGTTGGCGCCGAGCCCGGCACCCTGGGCAGCGCTGAGCTGTACAAGGAGAAACTCGGTGCCGCCGAGCACTTGATCCGCAAGGAAATGAGCCGCTATCGGGCCACTCCTGACGGTCGTTGGGTGGTGCCCGCCGGGCACTACTTCATGATGGGCGACAACCGCGACAACTCCAACGACAGTCGCTACTGGGACGATCCAAGTATTCCCAAAGACCTGCTGGGCATGGTTCCCGACAAGAATATCGTCGGCAAGGCCTTCGCAGTCTGGATGAGCTGGCCCGAACCGAAACTCAGCCACCTGCCGAATTTCTCGCGGGTTGGCCTGATCAAGTAATCACACACGGCGCTGTTGAACACAGCGCCGAATGCTTTTCTGGCTCTTGTATAAAACGGCGCGCCTTCGGGCCATCCGTAACAGCCTTATAGCCAGAAGCATGCAGTCAACGATATTCAGGATGTGGATTTGAACACAGCGTTAATTGCCACCCGCACTTCGTGCGCGGCCCCTAGGATGGCGAGTTTCGGCAACGAAATCAGTGTGGGTAAACCGTGAGCGTTTCTTTGAGCCGTCTCGAGCGTCAGCTCGGCTATTCCTTCAAGGACCAGGAACTGATGCTCCTGGCCCTCACTCACCGCAGCTTTGCCGGACGCAACAACGAGCGCCTGGAGTTTCTCGGTGACGCCATCCTCAACTTCGTGGCCGGCGAGGCGTTGTTCGAGCGCTTCCCCCAGGCTCGCGAAGGCCAGCTGTCGCGTTTGCGCGCGCGCCTGGTGAAAGGTGAAACACTGGCGGTGCTGGCCCGCGGTTTCGACCTGGGCGAATACCTGCGCCTGGGCTCCGGCGAATTGAAGAGCGGCGGTTTCCGTCGTGAGTCGATCCTGGCCGATGCCCTGGAAGCCCTGATTGGTGCGATCTACCTGGACGCCGGCATGGAAACCGCCCGCGACCGCGTACTGTCCTGGCTGGCCTCGGAGTTCGAGAGCCTGACCCTGGTGGACACCAACAAGGACCCCAAGACCCGGCTGCAGGAGTTCCTCCAGTCCCGTGCCTGCGAACTGCCGCGCTACGAAGTGGTGGATATCCAGGGCGAGCCGCACTGCCGGACATTCTTCGTTGAATGTGAAGTCACCTTATTGAATGAAAAAAGCCGAGGTCAGGGTGTGAGCCGTCGCATTGCCGAACAGGTAGCGGCCGCCGCAGCACTGATTGCCCTGGGCGTGGAGAATGGCAATGACTGATACAAACGCAACTCGCTGTGGCTACGTTGCCATCGTCGGCCGTCCCAACGTCGGTAAGTCGACGCTGCTCAACCACATCCTCGGCCAGAAGCTGGCGATCACCTCGCGCAAGCCCCAGACCACTCGCCACAACATGCTCGGGATCAAGACCGAAGGCGCCATCCAGGCGATCTACGTCGACACCCCCGGCATGCACAAGAGCAACGAGAAGGCGCTGAACCGCTACATGAACAAGACCGCCTCTGCGGCCTTGAAAGACGTCGACGTGGTGATCTTCGTGGTCGACCGCACCAAGTGGACCGACGAGGACCAACTGGTGCTGGAGCGCGTGCAGTACGTGCAGGGCCCGGTGATCCTGGCGATCAACAAGACCGATCGCATCGAGGACAAGGCCGAGCTGATGCCGCACCTGGCCTGGCTGCAGGAGCAACTGCCGAACGCCGAGATCGTGCCGGTTTCCGCTCAGCAGGGGCATAACCTCGAAGCCCTGGAAGGCCTGATCGCCAAGCACCTGCCGGAGAACGACCACTTCTTCCCGGAAGACCAGATCACCGACCGCAGCAGCCGCTTCCTGGCCGCCGAACTGGTGCGCGAGAAGATCATGCGCCAGCTGGGGGCCGAGCTGCCGTACCAGATCACCGTGGAAATCGAAGAGTTCAAGCAGCAGGGCAAGACCCTGCATATTCACGCCTTGATCCTGGTTGAGCGCGACGGTCAGAAGAAAATCATCATTGGCGACAAGGGTGAGCGGATCAAGCGCATCGGCATGGAAGCGCGCAAGGACATGGAGCTGCTGTTCGACTCCAAGGTCATGCTCAACCTCTGGGTCAAGGTCAAGGGCGGCTGGTCCGACGACGAGCGCGCCTTGCGCTCGCTGGGCTACGGCGACCTCTGATGCCCTGCGCCGGCCAGCCGGCTCCTACACCTTCGCGTAGGAGTCGGCTGGCCGGCGACCAGCTGCAACCCCATCTTCGGACCCGGTTCCCTCTCTGCCCCTGAGATCCCTCGCAACCATGTCCAGCAACGCCCCAGTCGGCCAACTCGCCTACGTCCTGCACAGCCGCGCCTACCGCGAGAGTAGTGCCTTGGTGGATTTCCTAACCCCTCAAGGTCGCCTGCGCGCTGTCCTGCGCAACGCCCGGGGCAAGGCCGGCACCCTGGCGCGACCCTTCGTGCCTCTGGAAGTCGAGTTTCGCGGCCGTGGTGAACTGAAGAATGTCGGGCGCATGGAAAGTGCCGGAATCGCTTCCTGGCTCAATGGTGAAGCCTTGTTCAGCGGCCTGTACCTGAACGAGCTGCTGATCCGCCTGCTGCCGGCGGAAGATCCCCATCCGGCGGTATTCGACCACTACGCCGCCACCTTGCTGGCCCTGGCCGAAGGCCGGCCCCTGGAGCCTTTGCTGCGGGCCTTCGAATGGCGGCTGCTGGACGACCTGGGCTATGGCTTTGCCCTGGACAGCGACATCCATGGCGCGCCCATCGCTGCCGATGGGCTGTATCGCCTGCAGGTGGATGCCGGACTGGAACAGGTCTTCCTGCTGCAACCGGGCCTGTTCAATGGCACCGAGCTGCTGGCCATGGCCGAGGCCGACTGGAGTGCCCCCGGTGCCTTGTCGGCGGCCAAGCGCCTGATGCGCCAGGCCCTGGCCGTGCACCTGGGCGGTCGGCCCCTGGTCAGTCGCGAGCTGTTTCGCAAACCCTAGGCCTGCCGGCCGCTCATCCGCTGGCGGCGGCCGGCCACTTGCCGAGCTCGTTCTGCGTTCGCGCAAATGGCAACAGACCCTGTTCTCCCCGTATGCTGTGCGCCGAATTTACATTTATCCAGGAGCGCTTCCGTGACCACCAGCAATCGCATTCTTCTCGGCGTGAACATCGATCACGTTGCCACCCTGCGTCAGGCCCGCGGCACTCGTTACCCTGACCCGGTCAAGGCCGCTCTGGATGCGGAAGAGGCGGGTGCCGACGGCATCACCGTGCACCTGCGCGAAGACCGCCGGCATATCCAGGAGCGCGACGTGCTGCTGCTCAAGGACGTGCTGCAGACCCGCATGAACTTCGAGATGGGCGTCACCGAAGAGATGATGGCCTTTGCCGAGCGCATCCGCCCGGCGCACATCTGCCTGGTGCCGGAAACCCGTCAGGAGCTGACCACCGAGGGCGGGCTTGACGTGGCCGGGCAGGAAGCACGGATCAAGGCGGCGGTGGAGCGCTTGTCGAAAATCGGTGCCGAAGTGTCGCTGTTCATCGACGCCGACGAGCGTCAGATCGAGGCCTCCAAGCGCGTCGGCGCACCGGCCATCGAGTTGCACACCGGTCGCTATGCCGATGCCCAGACGCCGAGTGAAGTGGCGGATGAGCTGCAGCGCATCGTCGACGGGGTTGCCGTGGGCCTGGCCCAGGGGCTGATCGTCAATGCCGGCCATGGGCTGCACTATCACAACGTCGAAGCGGTGGCGGCGATCAAGGGCATCAATGAGCTGAACATCGGCCATGCCCTGGTGGCGCATGCGCTGTTCGTCGGTTTCAGGGGCGCGGTGGCCGAGATGAAGGCGCTGATCCTGGCGGCTGCGGCCAAGGCCTGAATGGTCTTAGCCGGCCAGCCGGCTCCTACGCAGCCTCTGTAGGAGCCGGCTGGCCGGCGAAGGCTTTTAGAGCGGCGGATTGTCTTCCGTCGGCTTGGTCTTGTTGACCCCGGGCACGTGCAGGTTGCCCTCGGCGACCTGATCGCCTTCCAGCTGCGGCTGAGTTACCCAGGTCAGGATGTCGTAGTAGCGGCGGATGTTGGCGACAAAGTGCACCGGCTCGCCGCCCCGGGCGTAGCCATAGCGGGTCTTGCTGTACCACTGCTTCTGCGACAGCCGTGGCAGCATCTTCTTCACATCCAGCCATTTGTTCGGGTTCAGGCCTTCCCGTTCCGCCAGCTTGCGGGCGTCGTCCAGGTGGCCGGTGCCGACGTTGTAGGCGGCGAGGGCGAACCAGGTGCGGTCCGGCTCCTCGATCTTGTCGTCCAGCTGTTCCTTGATATAAGCCAGGTACTTGGCCCCGCCACTGATGCTCTGCTTGGGGTCCAGGCGGTTGGACACGCCCATGGCCTGGGCGGTGTTCTGGGTCAGCATCATCAGCCCGCGCACGCCGGTCTTGGAGGTGACCTCGGCCTGCCACATGGATTCCTGGTAGCCCACGGCCGCCAGCAGGCGCCAGTCGAGCTTCTCCTGCTTGGCCGAGTTCTTGAAGTGCTTCTCGTACTTGGGCAGGCGCTGCTGCAGGTGTTGGGCGAAGGTGTAGGCGCCGACATAACCGAGCACGTCCACATGGCCGTAATAGCGGTCCTTGAGTCGTTGCAGGGTGCCGTTCTTTTCCACCTTGTCGAGGAAGCTGTTGATCTCGTTGAGCAGGCTGTTGTCATCGCCGGCGGCGACCGCCCAGCTCTGACTGCGGGTATCCCCCAGGTCGAAGGCGACCCGCACATTGGGGAAGTACACCTGGTTCATCGCCAGTTCGTTGGAGTCCACCAGTGTCAGGTCGATCTGGCTTTCGTCCACCATGCGCAGCAGGTCGACGACTTCGACGGCGTCCGACTCTTCGTATTCGATGCCGGGGTACTTGAGCTTGAGCTGTGCCAGTTGTTCGGCGTGGCTGCTGCCCTTGAGCACCATGATGTGCTTGCCCACCAGGTTCTGTTCACTGGTGGGGCGGGACTGGCCGTTGCGATAGATGATCTGCGGGGTGACTTCCAGATAAGGGTGGGAAAACCGCACCTGCTGCTTGCGCTGCTCGCTGCTCACCAGGCCGGCGGCAGCCAGCACCGGGCCTTTGGGCTGGCCCAACTGGTCGTACAGGTCGTCGAGATTGTCGGCCGTCTCGATCTTCAGCTCCACGCCCAGATCGTCGGCAAAGCGCTTCACCAGCTCGTATTCGAAGCCGGTTTCGCCGTTGCGGTCCTGAAAGTAGGTGGCGGGACTGTTACGGGTGATCACCCGCAGCACACCATCCTCCTTTACGCGCTCAAGGGTGCTGGGTTTTTCAACGCAGGCGCCGAGCATCAGGAAGAGTCCGGTTACGATGAGCCACTTGGCGCAGCGCGGACGTAAAGCCATAGGGGAAAACATTGGCGCAGTATACGCAAAGGATAACGGCCGCCATATCTCGACAGCGAAGGGCTTGTCTGCTAGCCAGCGGCGGCCTGGGCTGGAGGCCTCAAGAATGGGGCCTCGGTGGTCAATGTGACGATTAAAATAACCCGCGGCAATGACCCTGATGAGCCTTTGTTATAGGGCGCCGGGGCCAGGCCGACGTCCGGGCGCCACCCGGGGTTGGGTTTCGAGTGCCGATGGCAACGGTTTACGTTAGAATGCACGGCCTCAAAGCACACCCCCTTCCCGAGGCTGTCCCGAAGATGTTGATCCTGCGCGGCGCTCCTGCCCTTTCTGCCTTTCGCCACAGCAAACTCCTTGAACAACTGAGCCAGAAGGTTCCAGCTGTCACTGGCCTGTATGCTGAATTCGCTCACTTCGCCGAAGTTACCGGCGTCCTGACCGGCGACGAACAGCAGGTGCTTGCGCGCCTTCTGAAGTACGGCCCCAGCGTTCCGGTACAAGAGCCGAGCGGTCGTCTGTTCCTGGTCCTGCCGCGTTTCGGCACCATCTCGCCCTGGTCGAGCAAGGCCAGCGACATCGCCCGTAACTGTGGCCTGGCCAAAGTCCAGCGCCTGGAGCGCGGTATCGCTTTCTACGTGACCGGCGAGTTCAGCGATGCCGACGCCCAGTCGATCGCCGATGCCCTGCACGACCGCATGACCCAGATCGTGGTGGCCAACCTGGAGCAGGCCGCCGGCCTGTTCAGCCACGCCGAACCCAAGCCGCTGACCGCCATCGACATCCTCGGCGGTGGCCGTGCCGCGCTGGAAAAAGCCAACAGCGAACTGGGCCTGGCCCTGGCCGAAGACGAAATCGATTACCTGATGAACGCCTTCCAGGGCCTCAAGCGTAATCCTCACGACATCGAACTGATGATGTTCGCCCAGGCCAACTCCGAGCACTGCCGTCACAAGATCTTCAACGCCAGTTGGGACATCGACGGCCAGAGCCAGGAAAAAAGCCTGTTCGGCATGATCAAGAACACCTATCAGATGCACAGCGAAGGTGTGCTGTCGGCCTACAAGGACAACGCCGCGGTGATCGTCGGTTCGGTTGCCGGGCGTTTCTACCCGAACTCTGAAACCCGCCAGTACGGCGCGGTGCAGGAGCCGGTGCACATCCTGATGAAGGTCGAGACTCACAACCACCCGACCGCCATCGCGCCGTTCCCGGGGGCTTCCACCGGTTCCGGCGGCGAGATCCGCGACGAAGGCGCCACCGGCCGCGGCGCCAAGCCGAAAGCCGGCCTCACCGGCTTCACCGTGTCCAACCTGCAGATCCCGGGCTTCGAACAGCCGTGGGAAGTGCCCTACGGCAAGCCCGAGCGCATCGTCAACGCCCTCGACATCATGATCGAAGGCCCCTTGGGCGGCGCCGCGTTCAACAACGAATTCGGCCGTCCGGCCCTGACCGGTTACTTCCGTACCTTCGAGCAATCCATTACCACCCCGCGTGGCGATGAAGTTCGTGGTTACCACAAGCCGATCATGCTGGCCGGCGGCATGGGCAACATCCGTGACGAGCACGTGCAGAAAGGCGAGATCACCGTCGGCTCCAAGCTGATCGTGCTCGGCGGCCCGGCCATGCTCATCGGCCTGGGCGGCGGCGCCGCTTCCTCCATGGCCACCGGCACCAGCTCGGCGGACCTGGATTTCGCTTCGGTACAGCGTGAAAACCCTGAGATGGAGCGCCGTTGCCAGGAAGTCATCGACCGTTGCTGGCAGCTGGGCGAGAACAACCCCATCAGCTTCATCCACGACGTCGGCGCCGGCGGTCTGTCCAACGCCTTCCCGGAGCTGGTCAACGATGGCGGCCGCGGTGGTCGCTTCGAACTGCGCAACATCCCCAACGACGAGCCGGGCATGGCCCCGCACGAAATCTGGTCCAACGAATCCCAGGAGCGTTATGTCCTGGCGGTGGGCGCGGCGGATTTCGAACGCTTCAAGGCCATCTGCGAGCGCGAGCGCTGCCCATTCGCGGTGGTTGGCGAAGCCACTGCCGAGCCACAGCTGACCGTGACCGACAGCCACTTCGGCAACAGCCCGGTGGACATGCCCCTGGAAGTGCTGCTGGGCAAGGCCCCGCGCATGCACCGTTCGGCGGTTCGTGAAACCGAGTTGGGCGACGATTTCGATCCAAGCACCCTGGACATCGCCGAGAGCATCGAGCGCGTCCTGCATCACCCGGCCGTGGCCAGCAAGAGCTTCCTGATCACCATCGGCGACCGCACCATCACCGGCCTCGTGGCCCGCGACCAGATGGTCGGCCCGTGGCAGGTGCCGGTGGCCCACGTGGCCGTGACCGCCACCCGCTTCGACGTCTACACCGGTGAAGCCATGGCCATGGGCGAGCGCACGCCGCTGGCCCTGCTGGATGCCCCGGCGTCCGGCCGCATGGCGATCGGCGAAACCCTGACCAACATCGCGGCCTCGCGGATCAACAAGATCAGCGACATCAAGCTCTCCGCCAACTGGATGTCCGCTGCCGGCCACCCGGGTGAAGACGCGCGCCTGTACGACACGGTCAAGGCGGTGGGCATGGAGCTGTGCCCCGAGCTGGGCATCACCATCCCGGTGGGCAAGGACTCGATGTCCATGGCCACCCGCTGGAACGAAGAGGGCGTGGACAAGAGCGTCACCTCGCCGCTGTCGCTGATCGTCACCGGCTTCGCGCCAGTGGCGGACATCCGTCAGACCCTGACCCCGCAACTGCGCATGGACAAGGGCACCACCGACCTGATCCTGATCGACCTCGGTCGCGGTCAGAACCGCATGGGCGCCTCGATCCTGGCCCAGACCCACGGCAAGCTCGGCAAGCAAGCGCCGGACGTCGATGACGCCGAAGACCTGAAAGCCTTCTTCGCGGTGATCCAGGGCCTCAACGCCGACGGTCACCTGCTGGCCTACCACGACCGTTCCGATGGCGGTCTGCTGGTCACCGCACTGGAAATGGCCTTCGCCGGTCACTGCGGTCTGAACCTGAGCCTCGACGCCGTGGCGGAAAACGCCGCGGAAATCGCCGCCATCCTGTTCAACGAAGAACTGGGTGCGGTGATCCAGGTGCGTCAGGACGCGACCCCGGACGTGCTGGCCCAGTTCAGCGCTGCCGGCCTGGGCGACTGCGTGGCGGTGATCGGCCAGCCGATCAACAACGGTGAAGTGAGCATCTCCTACAACGGCGAAAGCGTGTTCGCCGGCCAGCGCCGTCTGCTGCAGCGTCAGTGGGCGGAAACCAGCTACCAGATCCAGCGCCTGCGGGACAACGCCGAGTGCGCCGAGCAGGAATTCGACGTCCTGCTGGAAGAAGACAACCCGGGCCTGAGCGTCAAGCTGGGCTTCGACGTCAACCAGGACATCGCCGCGCCTTACATCAAGAAAGGCGTGCGTCCCCAGGTGGCGGTGCTGCGCGAGCAGGGCGTCAACGGCCAGGTGGAGATGGCCGCGGCTTTCGACCGCGCCGGCTTCAACGCCGTCGACGTGCACATGAGCGACATCCTCGCCGGTCGTGTCGACCTCAACGACTTCAAGGGCATGGTTGCCTGCGGCGGCTTCTCCTACGGCGACGTGCTGGGCGCCGGCGAAGGCTGGGCCAAGTCGGCACTGTTCAACAGCCGCGCACGGGACGCCTTCCAGGGCTTCTTCGAGCGGACCGACAGCTTCACCCTGGGTGTGTGCAACGGTTGCCAGATGATGTCCAACCTGCGCGAGCTGATCCCGGGCAGCGAATACTGGCCGCACTTCGTGCGCAACCGCTCCGAGCAGTTCGAAGCCCGGGTGGCCATGGTCCAGGTCCAGGAGTCGAACTCGATCTTCCTGCAGGGCATGGCCGGTTCGCGGATGCCGATCGCCATCGCCCACGGCGAAGGCCATGCGGAATTCGAAAGCGAAGAGGCGCTGCTGGAAGCCGATCTGTCCGGCTGCGTGGCCCTGCGCTTCGTCGACAACCACGGCAAGGTCACCGAGCGCTACCCGGCCAACCCGAACGGCTCGCCGCGCGGGATCACCGGCCTCACCAGCCGCGACGGTCGCGTCACCATCATGATGCCGCACCCTGAGCGGGTATTCCGTGCCGTGCAGAACTCCTGGCGTCCGGATGACTGGAACGAAGACGCGGCCTGGATGCGCATGTTCCGCAACGCTCGCGCCTGGGTGAACTGAAGCTGATGTACAAGCTCAGCTTCTTCGTGCCTCCCAGCCATGTGGAGTTGGTCAAGAGCGCCGTATTTGCCGCCGGTGGCGGACGTATCGGCGCCTACGACCAATGCGCCTGGCAGGTGCTCGGCCAGGGCCAGTTTCGCCCGTTGGACGGCAGCCAGCCGTTTCTCGGGCAGACCGGTCAGGTGGAGCGAGTGGAGGAGTGGAAGGTCGAGCTGGTGGTGGCCGATGAACTGATTGCCGATGCAGTGGCGGCCCTCAAGCAGAGCCACCCCTACGAGACGCCGGCTTATGAAGTCTGGCGCCTGGAAGCGTTCTGAGGTTATCCACCGATAAAAAGCCCGCTGAACCGGAGACGGTCAGCGGGCTTTTTTGTGGGCCTTCGCCTATAGGAGCCGGCTTGCCGGCGAAGGTGTCGTCAGACTCCCGCCTCCACCTTCCTGTGCAGCAGCGTTTGCAGAGCAGCCTGCAATCCCCCGGCCTTCTCGCCGATCAGCACGTGCCAGACATCCCCCTCCAGGCGCCGCGCTCCCTGGCAGCCCAGGCCCTTGAGGGCCGACTCCGACAGGCTGCGGCTGTCGCTCAACTGCACCCGCAACCGGGTCAGGGCGACGCAATCGCTCTGCAACAGATTGTCCCGACCGCCCAGGGCGTTGAGCCATTGCTGGGCTTCCTGGGTGGAGACTTGGATCGACCGGGGCGCCTCGGCAGGTGCCGCTGGCGCTGCGGCTTGGGCGGCCGTCGGCAGCGCCAGACGAATCTGGTCGGCGATACTGTCGGCCATCGGTCCCACCACCACCTGCAAGCTGCCGCCCTTGCCGGGGCGCACCACGGCCAGGGCACCCAGGGCTTTCAATTCGGCGTCCGCGGCCAGGTTGCGATCCGCCAGTTCCAGACGCAGGCGCGTGGTGCAGGCGCCGACGGTGATCAGGTTGGCCGCACCGCCCAGGGCCTTGATATAGGCCGCGGCGCGCTGATCGGCGTCGAGTTCGCTCTTCTCCCCGGTGGGGCTGTCTTCGCGCCCCGGGGTCTTGAGGTTGAAGCGGCGGATGCAGTAGTCGAACACCAGGTAGTACACCACCGCATACAGCAGCCCCACCGGAAACACTTTCCAGCCATTGGTGGAACGTCCCCAGCCCAGGGCCATGTCGATGGCGCCGCCGGAGAAGGTGAACCCCAGGTGGATGTTCAAGAGGTTGGTCAGGGCCATGGCCAGGCCGGTGAGCAGCGCATGCACCAGATACAGCAGCGGGGCGAGGAACATGAAGGCGAACTCGATCGGCTCGGTGACCCCGGTGAGGAACGAAGTCAGGGCCATGGACAGAAAGATCCCGCCCATCACCTTGCGCCGCTCCGGCAGGGTGTTGCGGTACATCGCCAGGCAGGCGGCGGGCAGGCCGAACAGCATCATCGGGAACATCCCGGTCATGAACTGGCCGCCTTTCGGGTCGCCGGCGAAGTAGCGGGTCAGGTCGCCGGTGACCACCGCGCCGGTGCTCGGGTCGGTGAAGCTGCCGAAGATGAACCAGGCCATGTTGTTGAGGATGTGGTGCAGGCCGGTGACGATCAGCAGGCGGTTGAACACGCCGAAGACAAAGGCGCCGAAGCTGCCGCTTTCCAGCAGCAACTGGCCGAAGCTGTTGATGCCGTGCTGGATCGGCGGCCAGATCAGGCCGAACACCAGCCCCAGGCCCACCGCGCTAAAGCCGGTGGCGATGGGCACGAAGCGCCGGCCGCCGAAGAACGCCAGGTACTCCGGCAGCTTGATGTCCTTGAAGCGGTTGTACAGCGCGCCGGCCATCAGCCCGCTGATGATCCCGGCGAGCATGCCCATGTTGATGCTGGCGTCCAGCACCTTGAGGGTCGAGATCATCACCAGGTAGCCGATGGCCCCGGCCAGCCCGGCGGTGCCGTTGTTGTCCCGGGCAAAGCCCACGGCGATGCCGATGGCAAAGATCAGCGCCAGGTTGCCGAAGATCGATTGCCCGGCATCGTGGATGATGGCGATGTTCAGCAGGTCGGTGTCGCCCAGGCGCAGCAGCAGGCCGGCAATCGGCAGGATGGCGATGGGCAGCATCAGGGCGCGGCCGAGGCGTTGCAGGCCCTCGATGAAGTACTGGTACATGGCGTCTCTCCTGGAATGCTTGTTATGGGTTCAGGGGCCAATGCCGAGCGCAGGCCTCGCGCACCGCGCCGGCACCCGGGAGGTCGAGCAGCGGCCGGCTCAGCCGGCGGCACGCGGCGGCATCCAGCTGGCGCACCCGGTCCTTGATTTCCCCCACCTGCGGCGGGCTCACCGACAGTTCGTGCACGCCCAGGCCGATCAGCACCGGGGTGGCCAGGGGATCGGACGCCAGGGCGCCGCAGACGCCGACCCAGCGTCCATGGCGTTCGGCACCGGCGCAGGTCTGGGCGATCAGCCGCAGCAGGGCCGGGTGCAGGGCATCGACCCGTGCCGCCAGTCCGGCGTGGTCACGGTCCATGGCCAGGGTGTACTGGGACAGGTCGTTGGTGCCGATGGACAGGAAGTCGGCGTGTTCCGCCAGTTGCTCGGCCATCAGGGCCGCGGCCGGCACCTCGATCATCACCCCCAGCTCCGGCTGCTGGGCAAGGCCCAGTTCGGCGGCGAGCTGATCCAGGCGCTGACGGATGTGCAGCAGCTCGGCCACTTCGGTGACCATCGGCAGCATCACCCGGCAGCGTTGCACCGGGCTCACCTGCAGCAGTGCGCGCAGTTGCTGCTCCAGCAGTTCCGGCCTTGCCTGGGCCAGGCGGATGCCGCGCAGGCCCAGCACCGGGTTGGCTTCCACCGGCAATGGCAAGTAATCCAGCTGCTTGTCGCCGCCGACATCGATGGTGCGGATGATCACCGGCTTGTCGCCCATGGCGTCCAGAACTGCCTGATAGGCCTGTAGCTGCTCGGCTTCATCGGGGGCGGTCTGCCGATCGACGAACAGGAACTCGGTGCGCAGCAGGCCGACGCCATCGGCGCCCCCCAGGTGGGCGTCCCGGGCTTCGGCGCTGGAGGCGACATTGGCCGCCACTTCGATCGGCTGGCCGTCCCGGGTCAGGGCCGGACCATGGGCTTGTTGCTGTTGCCGTTCGCGGCGTTGACGCCGGGCTTGCGCGGCTTGGCGCACCTGGGCGATGCGTTGCGGGTCCGGCGCCAGTTCCAGGCGGCCGCCATCGGCATCCAGCACCACGGTTTGCCCACCCTCGATTTCAAGCAGCTCCGGGCCCAGGGCCACCAGGCAGGGCAGGCCCTTGCCCCGGGCGAGGATGGCCACGTGGGAGGTGGCGCCACCGGCGGCCATGCACAGGCCGGCCACGCCCTGGGCGCTGAGTTGCAGCAGGTCGGACGGGGTCAGCTCCTCGGCGGCGACCAGAGCCCCGGGCGGCAGGTCGTAATGCCAGGCTTCGCCGAGCAAGGCCCGCAGCACCCGTTGTTGCAGGTCCCGCAGGTCGTTGGCGCGCTCGGCCAGCAGCGGATTGCCCAGTTGTTGCAGGACCTGGCACTGCTCGGCAATCGCCGCGCTCCAGGCATGGGTGGCGGCGCGTCCCTGGGCGATGGCCGCGTCGGCGGCGTCCAGCAGGGTCGGGTCTTCCAGCAGTCCCAGGTGGGCGTTGAAGATGTCCTGCTCCTGCTGGTCGTGGCGTTGTCGGGCCTGTTCCAGGGTGCGCAGGATTTCCCCGCGCACCTGCTCCAGGGCCGCGTTCAGGGCTTGTCGTTGCGGCTCGGGCTGATGCTGGCCGCGGTCCGGGGGGAGCTCCATGGCGTTGAGCCGCAGCAGGGGGCCGCAGACCAGCCCGGGTGCCGCGCACACGCCGTGCAACACGCCATCCTCGCGGGCCGGGCGCGGCACCTGGAGCGCCGCTGTGGGCGCAGCGGCGTGGACATCGTCCGCCAGGGCGCTGCCGAGGGTCTTGAGCAGCGCCTGCAAGGCGGCCTGGCAATCGTCGCCCTGGCAACTGACTTGCACTTCATCCTGTTCGCCGATGCCCAGGCCCATCAGGGCGATCAGGCTGGTGCAGGGCGCGCTTTTGTCCTTGAAGCTCAACTGCGAGTGGCTGTTGAATGCCGCCGCGGTCTGGCGCACCAGGGCGGCTGGGCGAGCGTGCAGCCCGCCGCGGTGGGCGACCCTGATCCGGGCGCTGGCCTGCTCGCCGGCGTCGGTCCGGGAAAGCTCCGGCCCGGCGGCATCCGTGCGGCGGCTGATATGCAGCAGCGGCTCGCCGACCTTGACCGAGGACAGGTCCAGGTGGCGCAGGTCGAAGTGTTCGCCGTTGGTCAGGATCATCAGGCTGATCAGGCTCCGGCAGTGCTGCGCCACGTGGTCCAGGTCAACCCGCAGCAGGGGCTGGCCGGCGCTGACTTGCTGGCC
>Ga0194135_10001052_pt1 | contig 16187 bp, 13 predicted proteins | sample LitLau_LLRF_2013_FD_134024 | JGI IMG/M metagenome (GOLD analysis project Ga0194135, IMG submission 134024) | Freshwater sediment microbial communities in response to fracking from North America - Little Laurel Run_MetaG_LLRF_2013 (version 2) | ecosystem: Environmental > Aquatic > Freshwater >...
CCCCTGGTTCATCTGCCCCAGGAATTCAAGGACAGTGCCGTCGTTGCTGGGAAGCGCCGCGCTGAGGACCGCCAGGAAGCCGCCGAAATCGACCTGCATCCGAAGGTCGTTCGCATCGACCCGCGCCGCAAGCCGGAGCCCGAGCCGGAACTGCGTCCCGCAGTCGCGGAAGTCGCCCCGGTAGCAGACGCGCGTCTTGACCTGCTGAAGAATCACTTCTCGCTGATGCAGGAATTTCTCGACAGCCAGTCACGCGTGCTCGGTGGCTTTGCGCCACCGGTCCCTAGCGTGCTGGCACCGCAGGCGGGCATCGCTGCAAGCGTGGTATCGGCTGCGCCTGCAGCGACAAGCATCAGCGGCGATGGTACGCAGCCCAACCCGGAATTGTTCTCGATGCTGGGTCGCGTGGTCGAGCGCAGCGCCGACCGGCTGGTCTGCGAACGCATCTACGATTCCGACCTTGATCTCTTCCTGCGCGATCACGCGATCGGCTCGCCGCCGACGTCGCGGCAGCCGAACCTGCTTCCGCTGACGGTGATTCCATTCACCTTCAGCATGGAAATCCTTGCGCAGGCTGCCTGTCTGCTGACCAACAGCACGATGAAGGTGATCGGGGTGGACAGTGCGCGCGGCCATCGCTGGCTGGGTCTGGACGACGGGCGCCTGCCAATCCGCATCGTGGCTGAACGCATTCCCGCGTCTCGTCCCGGTCTAGAGCGCATCCAGGTTCGCCTGTTCCAGTTGATCGACGCTGCGCCGAAGACTGGCGTCATGGTCTACGAAGGTCAGGTCATGCTCGCGGAGGCCTACCCCGAAGCACCGCCGGTTCGCCCCTGGACTGCGACGCAGGATTTCCCGGCGCGCAACAATCCGGATGGCGAGCTGTACAGTCACGGCATGTTCCATGGACCGCGCCTGCAGGGCGTGAAATCAATCCGTCGCTGGGCCGACGAAGCGATTGAAGCGGATATGGCGACGATCCCGACCGATGATTACTTCAGCTTCACGACCAAGCCGAAATTCCGCATCGACTCCGCGCTGCTTGACGCAGCTGGACAACTCGCTGGTTACTGGCTGACCGAGAAGTACACCTGGGGTTTCAACTGCTTCCCGTATCACCTTGGGCATTACACGCAGTACGCCGCACCCCTGCCGCCGGGCTCGAAAGTGGTCTGCCGTGGCGATGTCCGCATGAGTGACGATCTACGTATCGAAGCGCATTTCGATGTCTTCGATGAGGCCAGCGGCAAGCTTCTTTTCCGGGCTGCGAACTGGGATGACCGCAAGTTTTCCGTGCCGCCGCACCTCTATGATTTCCGTTTGGATCCCCAGGTCAGGTTTCTGTCCGAGAGCTGGCTTCCGGAAGAACTGGCCGGTACCGGCGTGTTCGCGCGACGCCTGGTTCCGTTCGAAGAAGGCTTCATGGATCAGGGCTGGGGCATATGGAAACGCATGCTCGCCAACCTGGTGCTGTCGGGTGAAGAGCGCCACACCTTTTATCGTGAGCTGCCGCTGGCGGGCCCGCGTCGCGAGGAATGGCTCATGGGCCGTGTCGCCGCGAAGGATGCCGTGCGCGAATGGGCGCTGAAGAATCATGGCGTGAAGTTGGCGCCGGCGGATGTCGTGATCATGACCGGCACGCGTGGCGAGCCGGTGGTCGTGAAGGCGGATGGTCTGCCGGCTGGGGTCACGCTGCCCGCGATTTCAATCACGCACAGTCGTCGCTGGGCTGTCGCGGCCTGTGCCGATGGAGCCTTGCGTCTCGGTGCAGATTATCAGCATCTGGATCGTGTCGATGCCGAGGATCTCATCGCGGGTGCATTCAGTACTGAGGAGGGCCAGACGTTCCTGCGCTCGCTGCCAGTCACCGAACAGAAGCGTGCCGCCGTTGCACTTTGGTGCGCGAAGGAAGCTGCCGCGAAAGCGGCTGGTACCGGACTAGAAGCAAGGCCGAAGGACTGGCAAATCATTGCGGCAGAATTCGGTCGGCGTGCCGAACGTCGTCCAGGTGCGGTTGTGCGGCGTGGCAACGTGGACTATGTCGTCGAACTGCAGGTCGGCGATATCGAGGTTTTTGCGCTCTGCCGGGCAAATTCCGAGCTGGCTACCGTGCCGATGGCGGCGCTGGCCTGATGGATGTGTGTGTTGGCTTATGACCCCGGCCGAGCCGCTGACCCGGCAACGCCACTCGCGTTTCTTCTTATATCTTGTCGTGACTGGAATCTGAGCGGAGCAATTCGATGACTACCAAGACCCTTTTTATCGGCATGGACGGCTGTACGTTCACTGTCCTAAACGAAATGACCCGCGACCTTCCGGGTGAAGGCGTGACCATGCCGTTCCTCGCCGGCCTGATGGCCAAGGGCTCACGCGCCAACCTGCGCTCGACGCCGAACCCGCTGACGCCGCCGGCCTGGGCTTCGATCATGACCGGTGTAGGCCCTGGCCAGCATGGTGTGTTCGACTTCATCCGTGCCGAAGACAAGGGCGGCGAGGTGTATTGGACGCTGTACGATTCGCGTGATGTCGATTCCGAAATGATCTGGTCAATTGCCAGCCGCCAGGGCAAGACCGTGGCAGGCCTGAATTTCCCGCTGACCGCGCCGCCGCCGAAGCATGTCAATGGTTCGATCGTGCCGGGCTTCATTCCTGCGAAACACCTGCGTCGCAATTCGACGCCAGGCCTGTTCGAACGCTTGAAGCAGGCGATTCCGAGCTTCGATCCGAAGGAGCTGGCCTGGGATTTCGACAACGAGAAGCAGGCCCTGGAAGTCCTCAACGACAACGACATGGAGCAGTGGGTGCGCTATCACCTTCCACGCGAGGAACAGTGGTTCAACATCGCCGAGTACATCCTTGCCAACGACAAGCCTGACCTCATGGCTGTGATGTTCGATGGCACGGACAAGATCCAGCATCAGGCCTGGCAGTTCGTCGATCCGGCACTCATCCCGGCCGAGCGCACCGAGTTCTACAACCGAATGCGCGGTGTCTGCCGCGAATATTTCGCGAACGTCGACCGCTACATCGAGAAACTCGTGACGCTGGTGGGTCCGGATTGCCAGGTGTTCTTCGCTTCCGACCATGGCTTCACCGCCACGGTGGAAGTACTGCGCATCAACAGCTTCCTCGAGGACCTGGGCTACCTGAAGTGGGCCGTCAATGACGGCAGCGAACAGGCACTGCGCCGTGAGGCCAGCGATTTCGCGAACCTCGACTGGACCACGACGACCGCCTATTGCCGTACCCCGTCGTCGAATGGCATCCACATTCGCGTCTCGACGAAACCGGGCGAGCCGGGTATCGAGCCGGAAGACTACATTCCGTTCCGCGAAAAACTGATCGAGGATCTCAAAACGCTGCGCAATGACGATGGCGAGCCAGTGATCGTCGACGTGCTGAAGCGCGAGGAATGGTTCCCCGGCCAGCACATGGAGCGAGCCTGCGACCTCACGCTGGTGCTGCGCGATAACGGCTTCGTGTCGATCCGCAACATCAAGCCGCCAGTCGTGAAGCGCCCCAACCCGGCCGGCACGCATCACCCGGATGGTATTTTCATGGCGTATGGCAAGGGTATTGCCGCCAATGGCATGGTCGATCGTCTCGACATTCGTGATGTCTGCCCAACGCTGCTTTACTCGCTGGGCCTACCCACGCCTAGTGACTTCGAAGGCAGGGCCGCGGAGCCGTTCTTCACGCAGAACTGGCTGGCCGAGCACCCGGTCAAGATCGGCAAGCCCACGGTCAAGGAAAGTGAGCGCGCCAAAGCCGAAGACATGGACGACGAGGAAAAGAAGCAGATCATCGAGCAGCTCCAGATGCTCGGCTATATGGAATGATGCGACGCACGGCCGCGGCGGTCGTAGATCGCCGGTGGCCCGGCCTGGATGCTCATGGAACCCCGTCAAAGAGACCCCATTCACGGACTCGGTATCGAAGCGCTCGTGGCCTATGGGCTCACGGGCCTGACCTCGTTGACCGGCAAGTCCATCCAGGGCGTGCTTGTCTATGAACGTCCTACCTTCGTCTTCAACCCGCGACGCATCAAGAGCAGTACGCTCGGTGCGTTCTCATACATCAACGGCAATGGTTCAAGCGCCATGTATCGCTGCAAGATCGGGCGATATTGCTCGATCGGCGAGGACGTGGTGATCGGACCGCCCGAGCATCCGGTCGACCTGTTGTCGACCCATCCGTTCACGTTTGCGCGCCCCGACCATCTGCCCGGGTTCTATGCGGTGCCGGAGTTCGCGAAGCTTGCCCCGGATGCCACCGCGGCCGAGCTGCCACTGCCGCCCTGGACTGAGCTTGGCCACGATGTCTGGGTCGGCGCTGGCGGTTTCGTGAAGCGCGGTGTCCGCGTCGGTCACGGCGCCATCGTTGCCGCCCATGCCGTGGTGACCCGAGATGTGCCGCCGTATGCGATCGTCACCGGCACGCCGGCGAAAGTAATGCGCCTGCGTTTTTCAGACGCGATCGTCGAGCGGCTGCTGAAACTGGAATGGTGGAATTACGACCTTGCGCCGCACAAGCAGGCGCTGGATTTCTCAAACGTCGAGCGAGTGGTTGAAGATATCAGTCAGCTGCGAGACGACGGCAAGCTGCTGCCACTCAATCCTGAAACCTATCGTGTGACCCGGGAAGACAATGCCTTCTCGGTCGAACGCCTGCCCACCCCCCTTTACTGAAGTCCTCCCGTCTCCCTCTCGAACATGGCCACGTCCAAAGAAACCTACGTCAAGCAACTCATCGTGCTGCTGGAAGACTTCACGCAGGACTGGGATCACGAGTTCGAAGGCCGCATGACGCCGGAGACCAAGCTGCTCGGTGATCTCGGTTTCGAGTCGATCGACATCATCCAGCTCGTGGTAGCGATCGAAGAAGACATCAGCAAGAAGAAAGTACCGTTCGACAAGCTGCTGATGAAGGATGGCCGCTACGTCGATGATTTATCCATCGGAGGCATTGCGGACTTCCTAATCGAATACGTTTGATCCGGGTTCCCGCAGAAATGAAGCAGTCGATCGGCGCTTTGAGCCTGCTGGTGGACGACTACGATGAAGCCATCGCCTGGTACACCCGGGCCTTGGGGTTCGAACTGATCGAAGACACGGACTTGGGCGGCGGAAAGCGCTGGGTATTCGTTGCCCCGAAAGGCTCGCTCGAAACCCGGCTGCTGCTGGCCAAGGCGTCTTCGGAAGCACAGCTCACGACCGTAGGTAATCAAGCAGGCGAAAGAGTATTCCTGTTTCTGCATACCGACGATTTTCAGCGCGATCACGCTGCGATGACTGCACAAGGTGTGAGGTTTCTCGAATCTCCGCGCGTGATGATCTACGGTACCGTTGCCGTGTTCGAAGACCTGTACGGCAACAAGTGGGACCTGCTGCAGCCTGCTTCCTGATCCCACGTTCTCCAGATCCTCAGCCCATGGCCGAAGTTCAAGTCAACGGCGTTACCCTGGCCTACCAGCAGATGGGCGAAGGCCCGGACCTGGTCTTCGTGCATGGTCTCGCCGCAAGCCGGGCGTTCTGGTTCATCCAGTACGCAATGCCCCTGTCGCGGTACTTCCGCATCACGCTTTACGATCTTCGTGGTCACGGCTACAGCAGCATGCCGCCAACGGGCTATGACGCAGTGACGGCAGCCAGTGACCTGCTTGGTCTGCTCGATCATCTCGGCATCGAGCAATGTGCGCTCGTCGGCCACAGCTACGGTGGCGGCGTCGCGCTCGAGTTCACCGGGCTCCATCCGGCGCGTGTCAGCAAGCTCGCAATCCTCGATACCAAGATCAACGCATTGCAGCCGACACAACGGCTTTCGGACTCGCCCTATCTTTCGCCGTTCGAAGTGGATGTCGCGGGCAAGTCCGGCCATGACTGGGATAACGAGCCGCAGGTCGGGCTACTTTTTCTCGAAGTGCTGGCACGCTGGAAGCTCGGCGGTGGCGGCTCGGAAACAAAGGACGTGTTCACGCCCTTCGGCGAGGGTCGCGGCGCACAGCGAACGGCCAAGCAGTTCGTGGCCCTGCTCGATGAAACCACCGCCAGCCAGGAAGTGGTTGTCCCGGGAATCAATGGCGCTACCATCGCCGCGTTACCCATGCCTGTGCTCTGGATTTATGGCGACTGGTCGCGCTGCATGCCGACCTACCGCGCCTTGCTGCCGCTCCGTCCCGCTTCGGAATTTCGCATCATTCCAGAAGAAGGCCACTTCTTCCCGATCAGCAATTCAGGCATCGTCATGGGATGGCTGTCGGAGTTCCTGGGTGTGACGCCGTCCGCCTGAACGCACGCGGTGCGCCGGGGTCCAAACTTCACGATCCTAAGAGCACACGCGATGAGCGAATACCAACACATACTGGCTGCGGTCGAAGCCAATGAAGATGGCCGCAAACTGCTGATCCGCGCGCAGGCATTTGCGCAGCGCTTCAGGGCAAGACTGTCGATCTTGCATGTGATCGAGTACCTGCCCATGGATGCCGGAAATGGCATGGTCCTCCCGGCTGTCGATATCTCCTCGCAGCTCGTTGATCAGTCACGCGTGCTGTTGTCGGGATGGTGTACCGAGCTGGGAATTGATCCGGCATCGGTGCATGTCACGATCGACAACATCAAGAGCGGCATCGTGAGCTATGCCGAACGATATGCAAACGATCTGATCATGGTCGGCCATCATCGGCATCATGGCTTGTCGTCGCTGTTCAGCCATACCGAAGAGGGCGTTTTGAGCCGCGCATCCTGCGACGTCCTCGCCGTGGCGATCGAGCCCGTCAAGTCGGCAGCGTGATCGTTGCCGAGTCCGCGCGTCCGCCCGAAACCGGCTGCGTGAATCGCAGAACGGAATCAGTTTCATTTCGCCATCAATTTTCCGAATTCGCTAGGCTCTCGCGTCCACCTTACGGAGCATCAACATGTCGAATGTTTCCCGCCGTACGTTTCTGAGTCTGGCTGCCCTGGTCGCGGCTCCGTCTGCACTCCTCGTTAGCCGCTCCGCAGCCGCCGCCGACCTGCCACATCTTGATCCTGCTGATCCGACCGCCAAGTCGCTGGGCTACGTGCCCGACGCGACGAAGATCGATGTGAAAGCTGCGCCGACTTTCAAGGCCGGTAGCCATTGTGCCAGCTGCCAGCTATTCGGCGGCAAGGCCGGCGATGCCTTTGGCCCCTGCGGCATTTTCACTGGCAAGGCCGTGAGCTCCAACGGCTGGTGCAGCGCCTACGCGAAGAAAGCAGCCTAAGTCTACGATTTAGTTAGGCTGTTCTTTTAAAAATCACCCGGCTGGCGCCTGCGCCAGCCGGGTGATTTGTTTTTCGGCGATCGGATTCATACGCCTTTACGAATGAAGTAGCTCTGCAGTCGCCGCAACGCGCAGCGTAGCCCCAGTGCCATCGCTCGCTCGATTAGCCTCCAAAAATCTGGAGCGCCTGTTTTGCAGTTGTTCTGCATCGCCCACCGTTGGCGGGCACGTCCTGCGGTCGTTGTCTTGTTCATGGCGAACACGCGATGAAAGGAACGGGACACATTTACTACAGACTCCTTACAACTTCGACCATAAGATCAACAAGTGTTTACTGAAGTGTGTGTCTGTCGTCATTACGCGCGTGGGTCACCACGTCCCGGACTTGCTCAGCCGAGTCCGAAAGCTTAAAAAGGATAGGGACTTAAGCATGGGGCAGAAGATCAAGACCGCGCTGGTCACAGGCGCGGCGGGCGGTATTGGCCAAGTGACGGCGCACGAATTTGCACGACGCGGGTATCAGGTCGCTGTTTGCGATATCGATGGTGCCGGTGCCGAACGCACAGCGGCAGAAATTCGTGCAGCCGGTGGCACCGCCGAAGGCTGGGTCGCGAACGTCGGCATCGGCGCCGATATCAAGGCGTTGTTCGATGGCGCGCTGAAGCGTTTCGGCCGAATCGACGTTGCCTTCAATAACGCCGGCATCAGTGGCGGCCGCAAGGCCTTGCTCGATGCTGAAGAAGTAGATTTCGACGAATGCATCCAGACCAATCTCAAAGGCACATGGTTATGCATGAAGCATGAGATCCAGCACATGATCGAACACGGTGGCGGCGTGATCGTGAACAACTCCTCGATCATCGGTCTCAATGCCGGCGTTGGCGCTGCGTATTGCGCTTCGAAACATGCCATCGGCGGCCTGACCAAGTCGGCAGCACTGGTGTATGCACAGCAAGGCATCCGCGTGAACGCCGTGTGCCCTGGCCTGATCGAGGCCGGGCTTGGCAAGAAGCTGATCACGCGCTTCGAGAAGGCCGGCGAAGCGGACAAGCTCTACTCAATGATTCCCGCGGGCCGTCCGGGCTCGGCGGAGGAAGTTGCTATGGCGGTGCTCTGGCTATGTTCTGACGACGCCTCATTCGTTCACGGCCACATGCTTCCGGTCGATGGCGGCTTCAACGCACACTGAACGGCCGCAGGTCTGGTCTCAGGTCGAAGCCGGGGGCAGTGCCCCGCGGCGCGTGAACCGAATCAGCAGCGGATACGCGGGGACGGTCATGAAGATGGCGACCGCAGACAAGGCCAACAGTGCCGTATCCGACTCCGCAATGACCCACAGACTGAAGAGCATCGCGCCGAGTGCAAGGACTCGGTAGCGGTTGAACCCACGTGGCGGTATTGCCGTGTCGTCGTAGTGCCAGATGGCTGTTGCACTGTAAACATAGACCAGCAGACAGAAGATCACCGACACTTCGATCAGCTTGCCGAATTGTTCGCCGAGTGTTGGTGACATCGTCAGGAACGCGGCTGCACTCATCACGACCGCCATCGCCAGCAGGCTTGGCACCGGAATGCCGTGGCGATCCACCCGTGCAAAAAAGCCAGGAAACAAGCCTCTTTCGGCACCGGCCTTGCCCGTCTGCGCCGTCAGAAGAATCCAGCCGCCGAGTGTGCCGGTCGCTTTCACCAGCGCCATCAAGGCCACCAGCGAGCCAGCGATCGGACCCAGCACGATACGCCCCGCATCGGCGAACGGCGCGCTGGATCGTGCCAGCTCCGCAGCCGGAACCAGGCCCATGATCACGCTCGTCGAAGCGATATAGACCACGGCGGCAATCAGTACGCCGGCAATGGTCGCGATCGGCACATTGCGTTGCGGGTTCTCGATCACGCCCGTGGCCACGGAAGCACTCTCCAGCCCCGTAAAGGCCCAGAACACCAGCACCAGCGACTCCGGCACGACTTTCGTCACGGGTTCGTGCTGCACGTTCCACGATGCCTGGAACAGAGCAGGATCGAAATTCCACCAGCCAGCCGTCGCGATCAGAAGGATCGGGATCAAGCCGAACACGATCGCGAACGATTCCACCTTGCAGACCATTCGAGGCCCGAAGATGTTGAGCAGGGTCATGAGCCAGATCAGCCCGGCCGTCCCGATGGCTGCGGCGACGGGAGAGGACAAAGCCGTGAAGAAACTCGCGAGATAGCCCGTTGCCGCCACGGCGATCGCGATATTCCCGGTCCAGCACGATAGCCAGTAGATCGTGGTCGACTGAAAACCCATATACCTGCCGAGGGCATCGTCGGCATAGGCACAGGGGCCGCCGGCACGCGGCGCGACCTGCCCCAGCCTCGCCAGCGTCAGGCCGATGAACAAGGCGCCGACGGTTGCAATGCCCCAGCCGATGAGGGTAATTCCGCCGACCGATGCCAGGGTGGCCGGCAACAGGAACAGGCCCGAGCCGACCATGTTGCTTGCAACCAGCGCCGTGGCCAATACCGGACCTACCTTGCGATTTCGACTCATCGGATTCCTGGACGCGTGAAGCAGCGAGAATCGGCTCGCATCGCAAGTCCCGAAGCGCGCGAGGCGCCGTCGGCGTTTACCATCAGGACTACCGCTGCGTCGTCCGAGCTTACTGGCGAACCGCAGCACATCGCTACTCACATTCCTCACATGACTGCAGTTCCCTCACATATCTCGGACGACGCTGCCAGCCTCCCCGCCTGGACCTATCGCGATCCCGACTTCTTCGCCGCCGAACAGCGCACGGTGTTTCGTCCAAGCTGGCAGATCGTCTGCCACTTGAGCGACATCCCGAACGCGGGCGATTACCACACGCTCGAGTTTCTCGGCGAATCGATGCTCGTGGTTCGCGGCGACGATTTCGAGGTGCGAGCCTTTCATAACGTCTGTCGGCATCGTGCATCGCGGCTGGCCGAACCGGGACGCGGCCACTGCGGCGCGCGACTGACCTGCCCGTATCACCATTGGACGTACGCGCTCGACGGGCGCCTTGTCGCCCTGCCTCACCGCAAGCAGTTTCCGGGGCTCGATCTGGCGGCGCATGGACTCGCGGCGATCGAGCACGAAGTCTTCATGGGCTTCATCTTTGTACGTCTCGAATCAGGCCTGCCGAGCGTGCGCGAGATGCTGGCGCCTTACCTCGACGAATTGGCCGTCTACCGCATGGAAGCACTGGTGCCGCAAGGCCGCGTAACGCTGAGACCACGGGCCGTGAACTGGAAGAATGTGGCCGACAACTATTCCGATGGTCTTCACATCAGTGTGGCGCATCCCGGACTCACGCGCCTGCTCGGCAGCAGCTATGCCGTCGAGGCGCAGCCCTGGGTCGACAAGATGTCTGGAACGGTGACCGAGACACCCTCAAGCAACTGGTCCGAGCGCAATTACCAGCGTTTCCTGCCGAAGCTGGACCATCTCCCTGCTTCGCGCCAGCGGCTCTGGACCTACTTCAAGCTCTGGCCCAATGTCGCGTTCGATATCTACCCGGACCAGATCGACTTCATGCAATTCCTGCCGATCTCAGCCACCGAAACCCTGATCCGCGAGATCGCCTATGTCCTGCCGGACGCTCGACGCGAGATGCGTGCAGCGCGCTATCTCAACTGGCGCATCAACCGGCAGGTGAACCTCGAGGACAAGACGCTGATCGAGCGCGTACAGGCCGGCATGGCATCGACCAGCTACCGCAGCGGACCGCTCGGCGCGAATGAGGTCAGCCTGCGCAGTTTCAGTCGCCGTATGCGCACGCTGATTCCCGAATGTCGGGAAGCACAGGCGCCTGAAACAGGCTGGTACCGGAAACCCTAGAACGGCTCCTTCGCTGGTCGGAGATCGATTTCCTGCGACCAGGCGCTCGGATGCTGCAGGTGAAGCTGCCAGTAAGCCTCCGCCAGCGCGTCGAGATTCAGCAGGCCGTCCGCACCTCTGGACTTCGCATAATCAGGCATCAGCGTGTTGATGCGTTCGCCGTCAATTGCACCGTCGATAACGATGTGCGCCACATGAATGCCCTTCGGACCGAATTCACGCGCGAAGGATTGGCTGACTGCGCGCAGGCCCGCCTTCGCAGCCGCGAACGCGACAAAGTTTGGCCGTCCGCGAAGCGAGGCAGAGGCGCCGGTGATCAACAACGTGCCACGTCCGCGCGGCAGCATTGCTTTCACTGCTTCGCGTGAAAACGCGAAACCGCCGAGCGTGCCCACGCGCCACATCTTCTCGAAGAAATCACCCGAAGTGTCCAGGCTGGCCCGAGGGCTGTTACCGCCTGCGTTGTAGATCGCGACCTCGATCGCGCCGAGTGTTTCGGCCTGGCTGATGAGAGAGGCCACGCTGGACTCGACCGCCGCATCCGCAACGATAGCTTCAGCCGCATAACCATCCGAGCGGATGGCTTCAACGACTTTATCGAGCTGGGTTTGCGTCCGTCCCGAAACCACCGCGGTGAAGCCTTCGCGTGCGAAGCGAACAGCAAGCTTTGCGCCGAGCCCTTGCTGTGCCCCAACGCCGATGATCACGGCGATCTTGCTGGTCGACATTTCACGTCTCTCCTGAAGCTGCAAAAAACCATCGTTGACGGCGTGACGCACAGAACCGGAAGGGTACCGCGATCATGGTCAGGCTGAACGGATCGGCAACGACGGAGACAGCTTGTGGCCACGGCCTCAGCGGTAGCCGTAACCCAGCGCCAGCTCGGCGACTTCCCTCGCAAACCCCTGTCCGTCCGGGCGCCAAGGCAAGGGGCCTTTCAGTCCATCGCGTGTCGGCAGACGGCGAAGGAAGAACGGCGATTCAAGGAACGCCTCGTCCGCTCCATGCGATGCGGATTGCGGCCCGTAGCCTGCAAACGCGCTGCGCTCGGGTCGCTGCATCGCGGCGATAGCCTCTGGCGATGGCACGAGTCCAAGCCAGTCGCAAAGACCAGCCAAGGTGATATCAGGCGTTCCGTGAAGATCTTCCAGACGCAGACGCCGATACTGCGACGGGCTCGACGCTTCGAACGCACGCTCGACGTTGGTATGCACGCGATGCCAGGCCAGCTGACCATCGACGATCGGCGGATTCACACCGTAATCCTTGAAGTCTGGCGCCACGAACAACCGCCCCTTCAGCGCTTCGGCGCGTGAGAGACACCAGGGACGCGGGTTCTCGATCAGATGCAGGACGCGAAGATCCGGACAGGTGTCGAGCAGTCGATCCAGTTGATCCGGACGCCAGCCCACATCGGTATCTGCCGTGATCAGCACCCGCGGCGCCAAGGCTCTCGACAGCGCATCTAACAACTGCGCACCTGTCCAGTCGGCCCGGCGCTGAAGCCAGAAGCGCGCCTGCTGGATGGTGTCATCGGTCTGGCCGCCAAAATTGATCGCGGCCACGGCGCGCAGCAGACCATGACTCGGCGTGCCATCCGTCAAAGCAAACAGTGCGAGCAAGCCTTCGATCGTCGGCGCCAAGAAAGCGTACAGCTCGGGCAGATGCTGTGCCTGCGGATGTCCGCCCAGCATCGCGGCCACACGGGCGGGATTCGGGCCGGGCGGGCCGACGACAAGGACCGGCGGCGCAAGCATCAGCCCAGTCCCCTTGCCGCGCCCGTGCGTGGCGTACCCAGAAACACTTCACAGCCCCCGCGATTGTTATCGACGTACTTCCACTCGCCATTCTCGCGAATCGCCACGCGGGGACCGAACGGATTCGCCGTCGCCACGAACAGACCATGCGGCGTGGAGGCGTAATTGCGTACACCCCAGTTGTACTTGTTGTCGAAGCCGGAGCGGGTGACCGGATCCCAGCGGATGCCGTCGTGCGTGCGCCAGAGCGCGCACCCGCCGTACCGTCGTGTCAACTGCTCCATGCCCCACTGCTTCATGAGCTTGAGCACGTCTTCCGGCCACTGATGGGCAGGAAGGTACGGCAACATGTTGGCCCAGCTGAAGGTGCCGGCATAGAGGTAACCCTCGTGCTCGCACATGCGCCAGACGTAGCCGCTGAACAGATTGTCGAAGCCGGCTGAATAGCCGGACAAGGGATACTTCAAACCCTGCGGCGTGACTCTCGATTGGCCGACAAGAAGGTCCCAGCTGTCATCGGGATGCACACGGATGACTTCCGCAGCCGCAGGTCCGAGCTTGAACGAGCGGTGATAGCCGCCATTGACGATGCCGGTGCCGACATACAACGCACCCTTGAACTCGCAGAGGCTGACCACGACCTCGTTGAATGGACCACGATAGGCGCCGCGCTCCAGCACGCGGGTCCACTTGTACGGTGGCCCGCCGTCCCCAGTGGTTTTCCAGAGTTCGAAACCGCGGTGCGGATTCACCGTGCCGGCATAGAGATGGTCGTTGAACGTACCCATCTCGAACACGGTGAGATTGGTCTTCTCGCCAAAGGATTCCGGGCTCGCAGGCCCCCAGATGCCGGACTCCAGATCTGCGCTGCAGTAGATGGTCGCTTCGCTGCCCACGCATTCCTGCGCAAGACCCTGCACGTTCGATCCGGTCGGGCTCGTATGCACCCTGCCCTTGAATACCTGCAGCGTGCGAAAAGAGCGCACCGACGAATCCCAGGGCGGACGGACGACGTTCTCGAAGACCTCGCCATCGAACGACCGCAGGATGTCAGGCGGTTCCGCCTGCGCCGGTGCCCAGGTCGACACGTAGAGCGCGGGCTTGGGATCCGTCGGTCCCTGGAACACCGTCATGCCACGGAAGCCGACATAGCGGGGTACCGGCCGCTTCATGGTGCGGCCTGGGACCCACGGAGCCTGGTAGACGCGCTCCCAGATGCCGGTTTCCGGCGTCAACTGCCAGATCTCCGAACGGCGGTCGATATCGTAGACATCGTCCGGTGCTTCGATCGGCCAGGGGCTGATATCCGGCGGCGGCGTCAGCAGCTTCATCGCTGCCATCGTCGAGCGCGTGGTGCCGACATACACCTTGCCTTCGAACCAGGCCATGCTGTGGGCATACGCGTTCCAGCCGTCGCCAAAGCCGCTTTCGCTGACCAGCCGGAAATCCCCCGTGCTCAGTCCACCAGGTGGCATGTGCCGACGCCGGGCTTCCCCGACGCCGGCAATCTCGTCGATTACGGTAGCCAAGACCAGAACTCGACCAGGAAGAAGCGGACGACCGGCCGCGTGAACGCAACCAGCAAGGGATAGGTCTGGGCCGATACCTTCGCGTAGCCCGTCATCTGCGGCAACAGTTTGCCGTCCGGCTTGTCGATGGCCATGACCACGCGGATAACCTTGCCGGAGTCACCCTTCTCCGCCGACGGCGCAATCTCGCGCACCAATCCAGGATAAGAGGCGTCCGGAAATGCCCAGGGCGAGGCATAGGCCTTTTTGCCGACCGCGATCTCGCCGATGTCATTTTCAGACACGCGGATTTCGACCAGCAACTGCGAGGCATCCTCAACCGTCGCCAGCAGGCGCCCGCGTTCCAGGTAGTCGCCCACCGCATAGCGCAGGGAGCCCGAGACGATGCGTCCGGCAATCGGCGCCTTGATCTCGGTATTCGCAAGGTCGACCACGTGCAGATCGAGTTGTGCCTGCTCCTTCGCGATATCGGCTTCGATGGCCTCGATCTGCTCATTCCGTGCCGGGCTGATGATGACGGCGAGATGCTTGCGCGCCTCGATCAGGTTCTGCTCATCGACATCAGCCGCCTGCAAGGCACGCTGGTATTCCTGATCGCTGACCGCCTTCTTCTTGAACGCGCCACCGAGCCGATTGGCTTCCGCACGCGTGAATTCAAGCTTCTTCGCCGCTACCGCGATCTGCTGCTTGGCCTGCTCCACTTCCTCGGGCTTGCCGCCGAGCTTGGCGAACGCCAGGTTGGCCTGAAGCTTGGCGATCGCCGCCTTGCTCGTGGCGACAGCAGCATTCTCGGCATCATCGGCTACCCGTGCGATGACTTTGCCGGCCGGCACCAGATCGCCCTCCTTGACGAAGACTTCCCTGACGTCTCCCGGGGTCAGCGCACGGATGTCGGCCTTGGCATTCGGAAGCACCACGAACTCGCCGCTGGGCTCGTACGGATACGGGAACAGCAGCACGGCGACGGCAATGCAGATGATGATCCAGTCCGTGCGCACCGGCATGTTGAGATTGACCGGCGTGGCGCCGATCGATCCACGGCTGGCCTGCGCACGGCTGATCGTGGTGTAGATCGTATACGCCAGCAGACCGGCGACGATGACGATGCCGACGGTACCGAACGATCCCTGCAGCCACTGCCCCGGCACGAGGAAGATCCAGGCCATGACCCAGAGGATGTAGGCGATGCAGAGCACGCCATAGATCTGCAAGGTCAGCGGCGACAGCTTGCGCGACTCGTTCCAGGGACGGTCGTAACCGAACAGTGCGTAGAGCGCCTGCTCGCGAAGATCCGATGCCTGATACCACTGCACCAGCCAGTTGTAGCCATCGCGCTTGACCAGCGGATTGATCTGTAGGAACACGAAGATGCTTGACATCAGCACCACCGCCACGGCGAGGGATGGCAGCAGGCTGTGGCCGTTGCGGAACACCAGCCACAGAAACACGCCGATGACGAAGGTCATCATCTGCGCCACGATCGTGCTGCCGACGACACACAGACGCTTGCCGCGATCCAGCGCTTCGGCCGCGCCACCGGTGTCGGTATGGAAGCGCGGAATCAGCGCGCTGCCGAACAGGACGCCGAACACGGCCTTGGTTCGTGTGTACTGCGTGATGACCGAGGCCCGTGCAAGCTCGGACAGCAGGTTCAGCAGGTAGGCCGTGCCGATCAAGGTCAGCGTGATCTTCAGCGGCGACAGCAGCTTGATGAAGTCACTGCCCATGTCCAGCCGATGGTTCCAGACCAACAGCATGGCGCCAAACACGAGCACCAACAACACAATCAGGCCAAGCGATCCCAGCAGCAGTGGCAGGTTCAGTAC
>Ga0194135_10001053_pt1 | contig 16184 bp, 10 predicted proteins | sample LitLau_LLRF_2013_FD_134024 | JGI IMG/M metagenome (GOLD analysis project Ga0194135, IMG submission 134024) | Freshwater sediment microbial communities in response to fracking from North America - Little Laurel Run_MetaG_LLRF_2013 (version 2) | ecosystem: Environmental > Aquatic > Freshwater >...
GGGGCTGGTGGCGTGGCAGGGCCGCCCCTTGATTGCCCATGTGCAGGCAGTGGTGCGGCCCTTCAGCGACGACCTGATCATTTCCTGCAACCGCAACGCCGAGCAGTACCGGCCTTATGCCGATCGCTTGGTGGCCGATCAGCAGGCGGACTTTCCCGGTCCCATGGCCGGCGTCCTGGCCGGCCTGGCGGCGGCCCGCCACCCCTGGCTGCTGGTGCTGGCCTGTGATGCGCCGCGGATCGACGCGGCGCTGATCCAGGCCCTGCTGGATGCCCGCGACAACGACGCAAGGCCGGTGATGGTGCAGCAGGCCGGGCAATGGCAGCCGATGTTCAGCCTGATGCCCACCGCGCTGCTGGGCGACCTGCGCCAGGCCTGGGACCACGGCGAGCGCAGCCTGCTGCGGGCCCTCGCCGCCCACGGCTTGCAGCCTTTGCCCTGCGCCGCCGACGATCCGCGGCTAAGCAACTTCAACACCCCTGAACTACTGTCTGAAACAGGCCCCAAGCCCTTGGCCTGAACAGCGCAGCGCTGGTCAAGGGTGCAGCCCGGCCAGGCTGCAAGCCTTTCCATGGGCGCAACACCTGCGTTATTACTGACGCCGTTTTTTCCCACTACAGGTGCCATCTTGGACATCAAGCAACTCAAGTTTCTGATCGCCCTGGAGCAGACCCGGCACTTCGGCCAGGCCGCCGCGCGCTGCCACATCACCCAGCCGACCCTGTCCATGCGCCTGCGCAACCTGGAGGACGAGCTGGACCTGATCCTGGTGACCCGCGGCCAGCGTTTCGAAGGCTTCACCGAGGCCGGCGAGCGGGTCCTGGCCTGGGCCAAGACCCTGCTGGCGGCCCATGACGGGCTGTTCGCCGAGGCCGCCGCCTGCCGTGGGCAACTGGTGGGCAACCTGCGCCTGGGCCTGGTGCCGCTGAGCGGCTTCAACCCCATCAGCTATGTGCAGAAGCTCTCGGCGAGCTTTCCCGAACTCAAGTTCAGCCTGTCCTCCGCCAGCTCCGACCGGATCATCGAGGACATCGGCAACAACCAGCTGGACCTCGGGGTCTGCTACCTGGATCACGTCAACCCCCACTACCTGGACTTCTTCGAGATCGGCGAGACCCGGGTCGGCCTGCTCTACGACACCCGGCACTTTCATTTCCAAGGCACTGAGATGAGCTGGGAAGACGCCGCCGAGCTGCCCCTGGGCATGCTCAGCACCGGCATGCACTATCGCAAGTCCATCGACCTGAGCTTTCGCAGCCGTGGCCTGAACCCGACGCCGATCCTGGAAAGCGATTCCACCTACCAGCTGTTCCAGGCCATTCACGAGGGCTTTTGCTGCTCGATCATGCCCCTGGACAGCGGCCTGGATTCGCCCATCGACAACCTGGCGTTTATCCAGTTGCCGGATGCCAGCGTGCTGGCGCCCCTGGGGCTGGTGATGCGCAAGACCGAGCCACGCTCGGCGATTGCCGAAAAGTGCTTTGCCGAAGCCAGGAAACTCTTTGCCATCAAGGGCGAATGAACGCCCCCGGAGCCAGCGTGCCCCGGAGTGAATCGACTGTATTGAGGTGTCGTCATGGTTTGCCGTATCGAACAATCGGAGCAACAGCCCGAGGCCAATGCACCGGCCCCCGCGCCGCAGCGCGTGGCCTATCGCGAATACAGCCCCGAGGGCGGGGTGGCCGAGGCGCCGCTGGCCGCCGAGATCGCCCTGGCGATCACCTACAACGGCCTGAGCCAGGCGGTAATGATGGTGTCCCCCGGCAACCTGGAGGATTTCATTCGCGGCTTCAGCATCACCAACGACATCGTCAGCGACCTCAGCGAGATCTACGACATCCGCCTGAGCCACTTTCCCCAGGCCTGCCAGGCCGACGTGCAGATTTCCAGCAGGGCCTTCTGGGCCCTCAAGGACCATCGCCGGCAAATGGCCGGAACCAGCGGCTGTGGGTTATGCGGCGTGGAAGCCCTGGAACAGGCGCTACCGCAACTGCAGATCCTCGAACCTTCGCCGCTGCCCCCCGCCGTACACCTGCAAGGCCTGCGCGAGCGCATCGAACAGGCCCAGCACATGGCCCGCAGCAGCGGTGCCCTGCATGCGGCGCTGTACTTCGACGAACAGGGTGAAGTGCGCCTGTGCCAGGAAGACATCGGCCGCCACAACGCCCTGGACAAGCTGATCGGCGCCCTGCTGAACGCCGGGATCGACGGCCGCCAGGGCTTCACCGTGGTCACCAGCCGCTGCAGCCTGGAGTTGATCCACAAGGCCGTGCGCGCCCGCCTCGGCACCCTGGTCAGCCTGTCGGCGCCCACCGCACTGACCGTGCAATGGGCCAACAAGCACCACCTGAACCTGATCCACGTGCCGCACCGCAACGCGCCACGGATCTATAGCCCGGTGTCAGCCGGCTGACCGAGCGTTTGGTGGCGCGCGAGCCTGCTGCGGTCACTGCAAAACGCTGCGCCGGCGCTTGAGCGTCCAGCCCTGCTGCATCCCGGCGGCGGCCAGCAGGATCGCGCCGACCCCCAGCCACTGCAGCAGTCCCAGGCGATGACCGAAGGCCAGCCAGTCGACGAAGATCGCCGCGATCGGATAGATGAAGGACAAGGCCCCGGTCAGCGCCGTCGGCAGCTTCTGGATCGCCCCGTACAACAGCACATACATCACCCCGGTATGCACGATGCCCAGGGTCAGCAGGCTGGCCCAGGCCGTGGCCTGCTGGGGTGGCTCGGCGAGGTTGGCCCAGGGCGCCAGCAGCAACACCCCGGTGCAGACCTGGATCAGCGCGATCAAATGCGGTGGCGTGCCGCTCAGGCGCTTGATCAGCAACGCGGCGAAGGCGTACAGCAACGCCGCGCCCAGGGCTAAAGCGATGCCCATCAGGTAGTCATTGCCGGTTTCGCCCTCGCCGCCATGGGCGCTGACGATGGCCAGCATCCCGGCGAAGGACAGGCACAGCCAGAACAGTTTCTGCGGGGTGATCTTCTCCCCCAGAAACAGCGCGCCCAGGGCCACCAGAATGAACGGCTGGACGTTGTACACCGCGGTGCCGATCGCGATCGAGGCCCGGGAATAAGAGCCGAACAGCAGCACCCAGTTGCCGACAATCGCCACGCCGCTGAGCACGGCCAGAAACAGGCTGCGCCGAGTCAGAATATTCCTGCGTAAAAAACCGAAAGCGCCGCAAATCAGCAGCAAGGCGCCGGCACCGAACAGGCACCGCCAGAACACCACGTCCAGCACCGGTTGCCCGGACACTAGAACGAACCAGCCAATGGTTCCGGAAATCAGCATCGCGGCGGTCATTTCCAGTGATCCGCGACGGGTCAGTGCATCCATCATCAATCTCCTCTAACAGTGGCCAGATTATGCCCAGCGGCCTGTGGCCATCGCCAGTTGAAAACCTGGGCTAGTCTGTATTCAGGCCTTTTTTATCAAGGCATAAACGCCCATTCACCTAACGAGGTTGCCATGCTCGATGCCATTGACCAGGCCCTGATCAGTGCCCTGATGCAGGACTCCCGCCGCTCCCTCAAAGCCCTGGCGCAGATCAGCGGGTTGTCCGCCCCCAGCGTGGCCGAACGCCTGAAGAAACTCGAAGAACGCGGGGTGATCACCGCCTATACCCTGGAAATCGACGCAAAGTCCCTGGGCTATCAATTGCAGGCCATTGTCCGGATTCGTCCGTTGCCGGGCCGTTTGCAGGAGGTCGAACGGCAGATCCTGGCGATTGCCGAGTTCACCGAATGCGACAAGGTCACCGGGGACGACTGCTTTATCGCGCGCTTGCAGGTGCGCTCCATGGAGCAGTTGGACCGCTTGCTCGACCGCCTCAACCATGACGCCGAAACCAACACCGCGATCATCAAGAAATCGCCGATCAAGCGGCGTTTGCCACCCATGAATTGACCCCGTGAAAGGGGCTTTTTCAGCGCGGAAAAGCCCCGAAAACAGACCTGGAACCCTGCTGTGGAAAGGCCGTCCTAGAGGCGTTTCTGACAGAAAACCAGCTGACTTCTCGGCCAATTTTCAGAAAGTTTCCCATCAGGCATAAGACGATTCTTAAAATCCCCTGGACGTCTTTTTGGCGTCAATTTCAGTGATACCCTGCGAATCCTCTGACGAACCCACTAGCAAAATGCCTGCTCCTTTGCGGAAGCTGCGCATTGTCGTGGGCTCATGCCTGTCGAAAAGCCGAGTACAAGAACCCATGCCGATCCGCGTGCAGATAGCCGATGACCATCCCTTGACCCTGATTGGGATTCATACCCTGCTGGAAAACCGCGCCGAACTGGAGATCGTTGCCCAGGCCCACAGCGTGGAAAACCTATTGGAGAACCTGCAGCGCCAGCCCTGCGACTTGCTGCTGACCGACCTGATGATGCCCGGTGGCGATCAGGTGGACGGGATTCGTCTGATCAGACGACTGCGTTCCCGCTACCCGGAACTGGCCATCGTGGTGATCACCATGCTCGACAACCCGGCGCTGATCAGCAGCCTGCTCAAGCTCGGAATCCAGGGCCTGGTGAGCAAGCGCGGCCTGCTCAACGACCTGCCCAAGGCGATTGCCGCCCACCCGCGTGCGCCCTTCGTCTCGCCGTCGATCCAGCACCTGCTGGACACCAGCACCGCCCTGCATGGCAAGCCGCTGCTGCAACCCGAGCAGTTGTCGGCCAGAGAGATCGAGGTGCTGCGTCTGTACGGCACCGGCATGAGCATCGGCGCCATCGCCCAGCACCTGTGCCGCAGCAAGCAGACCATCAGCACGCAAAAGAGCAGCGCCATGCGCAAGCTTGGCCTGGACACCTCGGCCAGCCTGTTTCTGTACATCCAGGAACACGGCCTGAGCTGAGCTGTCCTGAAAAATTCCGGAGCTTCCCCCCTATGCCCCTGATTTCCCGTCCCCCCCAGTTCTGGAGGCTGATCCGTGTCTGCCTGCTGTTCAGCTTCATGGTGCTGGTCAGCCTGTTTTTCAGCCTCCCCGCTCACTGCGCCGAGCCGCAGGAGCCGGGCAATCCGTCGTTGGCCCGACTGCTGGACATGCGCAGCGCGCTGCCCCACAAGGTGCTGCGGGTGGCGACCATCGTGCCCCCTGAGCGGCCCCTGGAAAGCGCCGGCAACCAGGTGCTCAAAGTCATCTCCGACGAGTACCTCAAGCTCATCGGCAAGCAGCTGGGCCTGCGCTTCGAGTACGTCGAACTGGCCTCGCCCCAGGAGGCGATCCGGGCCCTGCTCGAACACCGCGTCGACCTGCTGCCCCGGGCCGCCGCGCTGGAAGCGCAGAGCCCCGGCCTGTCCCTCAGCCGCCCGTACCTGAACAACCAGCCGATCATTGTCGGGCGCATCAACGACAAGAGCCTGCCACCGGACCTGGAAGACAAGCGGGTGCTGGTGCTGGACAACTACCTGGACCTCAAGACCGTCCGCAAGACCTATCCCCGGGCCGACGTCAGCGGCGTGCACACCACCGCCCTGGCCCTGGAGCAACTGGCCGGCAAACAGGCCGACGCCTTTATCAGCGACCGCTTCCGCACCACCCTGTACATGCAGGCCCGCCCGGATCTGCGGCTGCACAGCAAGTTCTATCCGCAATTGCCCGACGCCGGCTTCGCCTTCGCCGTGCGGCGCGAGGATGCCACCCTGCGGGCACTGATCGACTACGTGCTCAACGCCATTCCCGAGGAGCACAAGCGCCGGATCCAGAACCAGTCGAGCCAGGAGCCCTTTCCCTTCGCCCCGACCGAGTCGTTTTCCCTGACCCCCGGCGAACTCAACTGGCTCACTGCGCACCGGCAGATCAATCTGCTGGCCGAGGAAGCGCCGCCCTACATCTACCGCAATGCCGAAGGCCAGTGGGCCGGGCTGAGCATCGATATCCTGCGCACCCTGGCCAACTCGTTCCGCCTGCAACTGAACATCCTGCCCAGTCGCTCCAGGGCCGATGACCTGGAACAGCTGGCCACCGGCAGCGCCGACCTGACCACCCGCGACCTGGGCCTGCCCGACAATGCCCGGGGCATTGGCCTGAGCCAGAGCTACGGCACTCGCAACTGGGCCTTTGTGGTGCGTCATGGCGACAGTTCTCCCAGTTCCCTGGACGCCATGCTGGGTCGGCACCTGGCGCTGCCGCGCAACCACCCGCTGCTCGAACACCTGAAACAGCGCTACCCGGATATCCATCTGGTGCTCACCGAGGATCATCGCCAGGCCCTGAACCTGGTGCTGCAACGCCAGGTCGACGCCACCCTGGACACCCCGGTGGGCACCGAGGCGCTGTCCGGCTCCGGGCTGCAGTTCGGCCTGGCCTTCGACGCCCTGCCCACGCCCCACCGCTTTGCCGCGGCCCCGGGTTCCAGAGAGCTGCTGAGCGTGCTCGACAAGCTGCTCGACTCCATGGCCAGGAACCCGCAAAGCGATATCCAGCTGATCGCCGAACAGCAGTCCAGCACCGCGCTCTGGAGCTGGGTCGTCGAGCAGGCCTGGCATGTGGGCGTGGTGATCCTGATCATCTTCGTGCTGTCGCTGATCTGGAACTGGCGCCTGAAGATCCAGGTCCGGGAAACCATCTGTGTGCAGACCCGCCTGCAGGACAAGCTGGCCTTCCAGTTCTCCCTGCTCAACGGCCTGCCGACGCCGCTGTATGTGTGTGACCTGGACGGCCGGTTGAGCACCTGCAACCGCGCCTATGAAGAGTTCTTCGCCACCTCCCAGGAACAGGTCGAGGGCTGCCTGCCCACCGAGCAGCCGAACATGCCGCGCGAGTTCGCCGAGGTGCTGCAAGAGGAGCATCAACTGCTGCTGGCCAATCACCGGCCACGCTTTCTCGACACCAGCCTGTGGATCAAGGAGCAGCAGTACTGCCTCTATCAGTGGCTGGTGCCGTTCTACAACGCCCGCGGGGTCCTGCAGGGGCTGCTGGGGGGCTGGCTGGACATTTCCGAACGCAAGAATCTGGAACTCAAGCTGCGCGAGGCCAAGCAGATCGCGCAGAAGGCCAGCGCCGCCAAGAGCGAGTTTCTCGCCTCCATGAGCCACGAGTTGCGCACCCCGCTCAACGCCCTGGTGGGCCTGCTGGAGCTGGAAACCAGCGCCAGCCAGACGCCCTCGCACAACCTGCGGGTGGCCCAGCAATCGGCGACCTCGATGATCGACCTGATCGGCAACATCCTGGACCTGGACAAGATAGAGAGTGGCCTGATGCAACTGGCGCCCCACCCCACCGCCTTGGAACCCCTGCTCGCCAACGGCCTGGGACTGTTTGCCGTCCAGGCCCGAGAGAAACGCCTGCAGTTGAATTTCGACTATCAGGCCAGCCGCAACCGGCTGTACTGGGTCGACTCGCTGCGCCTGCAGCAGATCCTGCACAACCTGCTGAGCAACGCCTTGAAGTTCACCGATCGCGGCCACATCCAGGTCACCCTGCGCGAAACCCATGTACGGGACGACAGCAGCCTGCTGACCCTGAGCGTGCGCGATACCGGCATCGGCATTCCCCTGGCCAACCAGGCGGGGATCTTCGAGCCCTATCGCCAGGCCACCGCGCGCACCGCCCACCTGTACGGCGGCTCGGGCCTGGGCCTGAGCATCTGCCATCAGCTGGTGCAACTGATGGGCGGCCGCATCTGGCTGGAAAGCGAGCCCGGCCAAGGCTGCTGCATCCACGTCGAACTGCCGGTGAGCTGGCAGACGGCGAACGTGGAAGTGGCGGAACAACCGGAGGTGCCACCGATCACCGGCAAAGCCTTGCGGGTGCTGGTGGTGGACGATGTCTCCACCAACGGCCTGGTGCTGACCCTGCAACTGGAGCGCATCGGCCACGTTGCCGAACACGTCAGCAGTGGCGAAGAAGCCCTGCAGCTACTGCGCCACCGCCACTACGACGTGTTGATCAGCGACTGCAACATGCCGGGCATGGACGGCTACAGCCTGGCCCGGGCGGTACGTGAAGCCGAACAACAGAACGGGGCCAAGCCGCGCCTGATCGTCGGCTACACCGCCAGCGCCCTGAGCAACGAAGCGACCCAGTGCTCCAACGCCGGGATGAACGACCTGATGATCAAGCCGGTGACCCTGGCCCGGCTGCAGGAAGTGCTGGGCAGTCACACCGGGGCTGGCGAAGAGCGGGTGCGCGCCTTCGACATCGACCACCTCAAGGACCTGGGGGAAAACAGTCCGACCCTGCATCGGCGCATCCTCAACGAACTGACCAAGAACCTGCAGCAGGAAATCGCCGAACTGCGCACCTGCGTCCTGGCCAATACCCCGCACCTGATCAACGACCTGACCCATCGCCTGAGCGGCGTGGCCTGCCTGATCAACGCGCAGGACATGGCCAGAACCTGCGAGGCCCTGAGAAAGGTCGACACCGGCCATGCGGCGTCGGTGCGCAACTGCCAGCAGGCGCTGCTCAATGCCATGGAACAGGTGTACGCCGAGGCCCGACAGCAGCTGGCCAGCTTGCGCGAAGCATCCGACACCGACAGCGGTCACCAGCCCCAGACGCCCCAGGCCCAGGGTTCACCTCCCTGAAGCGCACGCCGGTGCCGGGCTGCTCGCCCCGGCCCTGGCGCCACTCTCGTACTTGTCTCATTCAACCGCCGCCCCCTGCTGCCTAACCTTGCGCCGGCTTTCGAGCACAGACAGTCAATGGCGCCAGACTCCCGGTGAGTCGCTACGCCAGCTCTCGATTGCTTGTTGAATCCAATAACGTCCAATCAGGGAACAATCGATGATCACGCGGCATACCTTGCATTCCTTCCTCAAACTTCCGCTGGCGATGGCCATCGGCCTGGCGGCGCTCAGCGCGCAACAGGCGGCGGCGCACGGCTATATCGAAAGCCCCAAGTCCCGCTCGTACATGTGCAGCGCCAAAGGCGGCAACCTGAACGCCAACTGCGGCTCGGTGGCCTACGAGCCGCAGAGCGTCGAATACCTGGCCAACGGCAGCCGCGACGGCTACCCGAGCACCGCCCAGGCCTGCCACGGCGAGTTCACCAAGTGCGGCCCTGCGGACGGCACCATTGCCGCCGGTGGCCTGCGCAACTTCGCCGGCCTCAACGAGCAGACCGCCAACCGCTGGACCAAGGTCAATATCAAGCCCGGGCTGAACACCTTCGACTGGCGCTACACCGCGGTGCACGCCACCCGCAACTGGCAGTTCTACATCACCAAGAAAGACTGGAACCCCAACCAGCCGCTGACCCGCGACTCGTTCGAGCCGGTGCCGCTGCTGACCGACAACTGGAACAACACCCTGCCGACCAAGACCGGCGGCACCACCAGCCACAAGGTCAACATTCCGGCCGACCGCAGCGGCTACCACATCGTCCTCGGCACCTGGATGGTGGGCGACAACACCAACACCTTCTATCAGGTGGTGGACGTGAACATCGAGAACAGCGCGGTAGTGCCTTCGAACTGGAAGAACATCGGCGCCGTCCAACCCAAGACCCTGAGCATCGGCGACAAGGTCATGACCCGGGTGTTCAACGACCAGGGCGAACTGTCGGCCAAGCAGGTCACCCTGAACATCGACAGCGCCGAACTGGCCAAGGACAGCATCTGGCCCAAAGCCCTGGCCGAGAAGGTCAACCGGGCCAAGCTCGGCTATCAGATCGGTGAGCTCAACGACAAGGACCAGGTGGTGCCGCAGTTCGGCAAGAACAGCATCTTTGTCGACAAGCACAGCGACATCAACAGCGTGCTGATCGCCGAGGAACAAGCCGCCAAGCCGGGTGAGCTGAAGATCACCGGCATGCAGTCCGAGTACAGCCTCAAGGACGGCAAGGTCGACCTGCACTTCAACGCCATCGCCCTGAACGGCGACTTCACCATCACCGCCAGCGTGGTCAATGCCAAAGGTGAAACCGTTGCTCACCAGCAGGCCGACAGTGGCAACAATGCGCCGCACTTCAGTCTCGCGCTCAAAGGCGTGACGGCGGGCCAGTACGATCTGGTGGTGGTGGCCAAGTCGAAGAAAGGCGAGCTGCTGCAACAGACCATCCGCTTCAACCTCAAGGCCGAGCCAGAAGTTGAGGAAACCCCGGGCGGCGGCAATGGCGGCGGCACCACCCCCGAGACCCCGGGCAAGTACGACCACGTGTTCCCTGAAGGCTTGAAGGCCTACAAGGCCGGCACGCTGGTACTGCAACCCAAGGACGGCAAGACCTATCAGTGCAAGCCGTTCCCTTACAGCGGCTACTGCACGCAATGGAAGGCCGGCGCGACCCAGTACGAACCGGGCACCGGTTCTCACTGGGAGATGGCCTGGACCCGCCAGTAATCCAGCAACTCCCCAGTTGCTCCTTGGGGCGTGACGCGCAAGCGTCACGCTCATTTTTTTTCCCGAGCGGCCCGCTTGCGCAAGCCTGAAGTGACTCGCCCAAAGGGCCGTACAGATCCTCGAAAAATCCGGCAAACGCTTGTTCTAGAGCCTTTTGACTCTCGTACTCGTCCCATGTGAACACCCCGGAGCAGCACGTAGCCTGTGCTCGCTGGCAAGGCTGCCGGAGCAGCGGACATCACGGGTGTCCCACTGCCCCATCACCGGCCCCTCGCAGCGCTTCAACACTCTTTTTTAATTGCTCAAGGCATACACCATGATCAACTCCAACCGGACTCGCTCCTTCCTCAAACTGCCAATCGTCATCGCCATGGCGACAGCGGGACTGGCCGCCCAGCAAGCCTCCGCCCACGGTTATATCGAGAGCCCCAAGTCCCGCGCCTTCATGTGCCATTCCAGTGGCGGCGCATTGAACAAGAACTGCGGCGACGCGGCCTACGAACCGCAAAGCACCGAATACATCGGCCGCCCCAACGAGTCGGGCTTCTCCCACTTCCCGAGCAATGCTCAAGCCTGTACCGGTGACTTCCTGCAATGCGGCCCGGCCAACGGCACCATCCCGGCCGGTGGCCTGTTGCGTTTCTCCGGCCTCAACGAGCAGACCGCCAGCCGCTGGACCAAGGTCAAGATCAAGCCGGGCCCGCAGAACTTCACCTGGCACTACACCGCCGGCCATGCCACCCGTTACTGGCAGTTCTACATCACCAAGAAAGACTGGAACCCGAACCAGCCACTGACCCGCGACTCCTTCGAAAAAACCCCGCTGCTCGACCAGCCATGGCCTTCGCTCAACACCCCGGCACCGGCCCAGGGCAAGACCCATCACACCGTGACCATTCCGTCCGACCGTAGCGGCTACCACGTCCTGCTGGCGACCTGGAAGGTCCACGACACCGACGCCACCTTCTATCAGGTGGTCGACATGGACATCGACAACGACACCGGCATCCCGTCGAACTGGGTCACCGTCGGCTCGGTGCAGCCTGAAGCGCTGACCATCGGCGACAAGGTCAAGACCCGCGTGTTCAACGCCAAGGGCGAGCTGAATGCCAAGCAAGTGGTGCTGGACATCAACTCCGCCGAGCTGGCCAAGGCCGACGTCTGGCCGCACGAGCTGGCGAAAAAGGTCAACGCCGCCAAGCTGGGCTACCAGATAGGCATGCTCAACGACAAAGATGAAGTGGTGCCCAGCTACGGCCAGAACAACATCCTGGTCAACAAGGGCAGCGAGATCGTCAACGTGATGATCGCCAAGGAACAGGCAGCCAAGCCGGGCGAGCTGTCCATCACCGGCATGCAGTCCGAGTACACCCTGAAGGACGGCAAGGTCGAGCTGCATTTCAACGCCATTGCCAAGAACGGCGAATACACCGTGAAAGCCACCGTGTTCAACGCCAAGGGCGAAAGCGTGGCCTTCCAGCAAGCGCCGGCCGGCAACACCCCGCACTTCTCCCTGCCGCTGAACAATGTCAGCGCCGGCGACTACGACCTGGTGGTCGTGGCCACCTCGAAGAAAGGCGAAGTGCTGCAACAATCCGCCCGCTTCACCCTCAAGGCCGAAGCCGGCGGTGGTGAAGGTGGCAACGAAGGCGGCAACGGCGGTAACGAAGGCGCCCAGTACGACTACGTGTTCCCCAATGGCCTGAAATCCTACAAGGCCGGCACCGTGGTCCTGCAACCCAAGGACGGCAAGACCTATGAGTGCAAGCCAGGCCCAGTCTCCGGCTGGTGCACCCAGTGGACCAGCAGCGCCAACGCCTACGAGCCGGGCGTAGGTTTCGCCTGGCAGTCGGCCTGGAACGTCAAGTAACTCAATCGCGTCAACCACCCGAGCGTGGCGCCACGGCGCCACGCTCCTTGTTAGCGGTCAAGCCCCCCATGAGCTCAACCCCCTATTCAAGAACCCATGTGCTGGCGCACGGGCGAGGTGAAAACCTGCCGAGGCGGCTGTGCTTATGAACGCCCTTCTTCCCTCGCTTCGCGCTGGCCTGCTGGTCGGCGCCTTGTCGTTTCTGGCGGCCTGGCTGACTTGGCTGGCCTACAGCAGCTGGCAGTTCCGGCAAGGCCTGAACCCGGCGAGCCTAGAGGCGCCCTCCGTCGCGCCGCCAACACCCCGGGCCCAGCCCGACCCGCAAGCCATCGCCCGGCTGTTCGGCGTGCAGTTGCCGGAGCACTCCAGCGACCTGCCCCGGGTGCCGCTGAGCCTGGTGGCCAGCCTGGTGGCCGGGCAATCGGAACACTCCCGGGCCCTGATCGAATCGCCCGAAGGTCGCCGCTTCTATGGCATCGGCGAGCCCCTGCCGGGCGGTGGCAGCCTGCGCCAGATCGGCACCGACCAAGTGCGGGTGCAACGCTTTGGCGAGGAACTGATCCTGAGCCTGCCCCAGCACGAAACAGCGTTGCTGACCCCGCAGGACCAGGACGCCGCCGCGGCCCAACCTCATCCACAGCCAGGCAGCGGGAGCCTGCTGCAACCGTCTCTGCAACCCCCTGGAGCATCATGAATCGAGCATTTATCGCCGGGTCCCTGCTGACCCTGGGCACCCTGATCAACCCCGTGTACGCCACGGAAAAAACCGCCGCGGCCCAGCAATGGACCCTGAACATGAAGGACGCCGAGCTGCGCGACCTGGTCAACGAAGTGGGCCAGATCACCGGCAAGACGATGATTCTGGACCCGCGCCTGAACGGCAAGGTCACGGTGCAGTCCAGCACCGCCATGGATCAGCAGGGCATCTACTCGCTGTTTCTCACCGCCCTGCGCAGCCAGGGCTTTGTCGCCATGGACCAGGGCGACCGGGTGCTGATCCTGCCGGTGGCCGAAGCCAAGACCAAGGCCCACGCCGAGCCCAGCGGCGCCAGCGAAGAGTTCGTGACCCAGGTCATCGAGCTGAACAACGCCAACGCCAGCGAAGTGGCCAGCGCGGTGCGCCCGCTGGTGGCCGCGGACGCCTACATGGCGCCCTCCACCACCTCCAACGCCCTGGTGATTTCCGACAGCGCCAACAACGTCGAGCGGGTGCGCCTGGTGATCAACGAGCTGGATAACGCCGGTGGCCGGCAGTTCAGCATCGTGCAGCTCAAGCACGCCTGGGCCACCGAAGTGGCCAAGACCCTGACCGACAGCCTGGCCGACAGCAACAGTGCGATGACCAGCGCCAAGGCCATTGGCGACTCGCGCAGCAACCGCCTGATCCTGGTCGGCCCGGCGCCGATCCGCCAGCAGATGCAGCGTCTGGCGCAAAGCCTGGATGTGCCGACCAATGTCGGCGATACCGCGCGGGTGCGCCGGCTCAACCACAGTGATGCGAAGAAGCTCGAAGAACTGCTCAGCGGCATTGGCAAGCGCATGGAATCCAGCAACCGTGGCGGCGACAGCCAGAAGCCCGACAGCCCGGTGCTGGTCAGCGCCGACACCAGCCAGAACGCCCTGGTGCTGATGGCCTCGCCGGCCCAGCTGGCGACCTTCGAAAACATCATCAACGAGCTGGACCGGCCCCGGGCCCAGGTGCTGGTAGAGGCGGCGATCGTCGAAGTCAGCGGCGACATCAACCAGGCCCTGGGCGTGCAATGGGCCGGCAACCGCGGCAAGCTGTCCGCCGCCAGCAACTTCAACAGCGCCGGCCTGTCCATTGGCACCTTGCTCAACAACCTGCAGGACGATAAGCGCCCGAACCTGCCCGATGGCGCGATCATCGGCATCGGCGGCAGCAACTTCGGCGCGCTGATCACCGCGCTGTCCAGCGACTCCAACAACAACCTGCTGTCCACCCCGAGCCTGCTGACCCTGGACAACGAAGCGGCGGAAATCCTCGTCGGCCAGAACGTGCCGTTCCAGACCGGCTCCTACACCACCGACACCGCCGGTGCCAGCAACCCCTTCACCACGGTGGAGCGCAAGGATGTGGGGATCACCCTCAAGGTCACGCCGCATATCAATGAGGGCAACTTCCTGCGCCTGAACGTCGAGCAGGAAAGCTCCGAACTGGCCGCCGCGCCGCCGGGCATCAACACCAGCGACGTGATCACCAACAAGCGCTCGGTCAAGAGCACGATCCTGGCCAACGACGGGCAGATCATCGTCCTCGGCGGGCTGATCAAGGACAACGTCAAGGTCCAGGTCAGCAAAGTGCCGCTGCTGGGGGACATTCCCTGGGTCGGCCGCCTGTTCAGCAGCAGCAAGGAAGTCAACGAGAAGACCAACCTGATGGTGTTCCTGCGTCCGACCCTGCTGCGCAGCGCCGCCAGCACCGAGCAGATGAGCCAGCACAAGTACAACAACATGCGCTCGCTGCGCAGCCCGGACGGCAAGAGCGGCGGCCAGTTGCCTGCCGACGCCAACCGCCTGTTCGACGCCAACCGCCAGGGCGATGCGGGCCTGATCGATGTGCGCGCCCCCGGCGCCCAGCGGCAACCATGATCGCCACCGCCGAAGACGCGCGTCTGGCCTTTGCCTACGCGCGCCGCCACGGTGTGGTGCTGGACCATCAGCCGGACGGCGCGGTGCTCTATTGCCGCGCCAGTACGCCGTTGTCGGTAGTGGCCGAGGTCCGGCGCTGCAACGGCTCGTTGCTGCGCAGCGAGGTGCTGGACGACGAAGCCTTCGCCCAGCGCCTGGCCGCTCACTACCGCGACGGCCAGAACGGCGCCAAGCAGGTGGCCGACGGCCTGGGCGAGCAGTTCGACGAAGAGTTCGATCTCAACAGCCTGGCCGAGCAACTGCCCAAGACCACCGACCTGCTGGAGCAGGAAGATGACGCGCCGATCATCCGCCTGATCAACGCGATCCTCAGCGAGGCGGTCAAGAGCAAGGCCTCCGACGTGCACCTGGAAGCCTTCGAGGAACACCTGTCGGTGCGCCTGCGGGTCGACGGCCTGCTGCGTGAAGTGCTGCGCCCGCGCCGCGAACTGGCGACCCTGCTGGTGTCGCGGATCAAGGTCATGGCCAAGCTGGACATTGCCGAGAAGCGCATTCCCCAGGACGGCCGGATCGCCTTGCGCATCGCCGGCCACGAGGTGGATGTACGGGTTTCGACCCTGCCCTCCAGTCATGGCGAACGGGTGGTGATGCGCCTCCTGGACAAGCAGGCCGGGCGCCTCGACCTGAGCCACCTGGGGATGAACGACAACGTGCGCCAGCGCCTGGAAATCGCCCTGCACAAACCCCACGGCATTCTCCTGGTCACCGGCCCCACCGGCTCCGGCAAGACCACCACGCTGTATGCCGGGCTGGCCAGCCTCAACAGCCTGGAGCGCAACATCCTGACCATCGAGGACCCGGTGGAATATCACCTCACCGGGATCGGCCAGACCCAGGTCAACGCCAAGGTCGACATGACCTTTGCCCGGGGCTTGCGGGCCATCCTGCGCCAGGATCCGGACGTGGTGATGGTGGGCGAGATCCGTGACCGCGAAACCGCGGAAATTGCCGTGCAGGCGTCCCTCACCGGGCACCTGGTGCTCTCGACCCTGCACACCAACAGCGCCATCGGCGCGGTGACCCGTTTGGTGGACATGGGCATCGAGCCCTTCCTGCTCTGCACTTCGCTGCTGGGGGTGTTGTCCCAGCGCCTGGTGCGCCTGCTGTGCCCGGAGTGCAAGGAGCCCCACAGCGCCGATGCCGCCGCCTGCGAACGCCTGGGCCTGAGCGCCGACGCCGCGCCGCAGCTGTACCGGCCCAAGGGCTGCAGCGCCTGCCAGCACTCGGGGTATCGCGGACGCCGGGGCATCTATGAACTGGTGCTGTTCGACGACACCTTGCGTCAGTTGATCCACACCGGCGCCGGCGAGCACCAACTGCTGGAGCATGCGCGCACGCACAGCGCCAGCCTGTTCGATGAC
>Ga0194135_10001054_pt1 | contig 16182 bp, 12 predicted proteins | sample LitLau_LLRF_2013_FD_134024 | JGI IMG/M metagenome (GOLD analysis project Ga0194135, IMG submission 134024) | Freshwater sediment microbial communities in response to fracking from North America - Little Laurel Run_MetaG_LLRF_2013 (version 2) | ecosystem: Environmental > Aquatic > Freshwater >...
AAATTATGCAGTACTGGCTCTGGCACTAAAGCTCCGTGGGCCACTAAAAGCATACTTGGTCCAATTCAACCATCCATCTGAACCGAATTCTTGGACGGACGTTCTACAACTGAGAAATCACTGGTTTTCAATTAAAAGGATCATGAAATAAATTAGCTAACGGATTTGAGGCATATGCAAAGGTAAGGTTCTTGGAACCCCCAGCATAAAGTGTTATCCTAAATTCTGCATTCTGGAGAGAAAGCGTAAGGGAAAATCAACGCCGACCCAAAGAAAACAGAAAACAGCGGAGAGCTTTTAAGCAAAGGCGTCGCGTTCTCCGTGAGAACCGAAGCCTCGACTTTCTCTCCCACTCACTTTCTCCTTGCTTTCCATTTGGGACCTCTCAAACTTTACTTCAGTTTGAATTTCCAGGCCGGAGTCAGCAGTCTTGCCCTTTCATTTTCTCTCTCAACATTCCACAAGGAGGCTATAAAACTCTCTCTCAGGTAATTCCACTGCCTTCCAATTAAATTCTATTCCCTTGTTTCCGAACCAGAGGCCAAGGAGCGGACAAGCTCAGCTTAGCAAGAAATTCTAAATGAAAAGCTGGAACTTTGATTTTGAGTTTTAATCACGGCTATAAATGGGATGGAGTAACAAAAAAGAGTTGTGTCGGCTTTGGATAATTTTCTTTTGATCAGGAGTAAAATAAGTGAAGTTTGGCACATATGTTATAAGTGTGAGTGTAAATTGATGATTTAAGGTATAATTAGAGTAATTTGGAGAGGGTGGAGGAAGGATCTCCCGACTGATTGCGAACTAGGAAAGATGAGTAAAGAATCAGGAAACGTGTCAGGTTTCAATTTGGAGTTGTTGGTTCCAGCAGCACTTGTCTGCAGCAGTTCTGAAGGGTGTCTGTCAAGGATTTAGAGGAAGCTCAGGTTGCGGTGGTTCCCAAAGCAGGAGTGTCGGTCTAAAGTTTCTTATCCTAAAAGACAACGGACGGACGGACGGGAAGGGAAGGGAGGAAATAAATCCCAAATCCCATTTACGAATTACGATCCAATGAATCCTACCTAGAGCTCCCGGCCTGAATCCAACGAATTCTCAGCTTTTTTGGCCGAATGGGGGTTAATAACTTTCATTGTGCGGAGAAAGTGCCGCCGTTGCAGCCTTCCGTTTCAATTCAGCTCGCTGGAATTCTATTCTCCTTGATTCCCACCAACTTTCCCAAGGGAAATGTTACAGGAGGAAAGAAACACGATTAGAACATTGTGGTTTTTACAAGAGACTGCATTTTCCATCCTACAAATCATTTTCACTACAAAGTCACCCAATCAGCGGCATCCGATGAAAACGAATTATTGTACTGGATAGAAAGTTGTAATTAAGACGCCATCAAGTGAATGCAATTGTAATTTGGAAAAGTACCTAGGAACTTGGATAGGTTAGAAATAAAGAATTGTCTGTCAATTTGTTATGTCGCCCCAGTCGCCGTTACAACTGCTAATTTGAAAGTGAAGAGGAGTTTTATTGACCATTTCCTTTAGAAGAGAGGCTTGTGACTGTGAGAGTAATCGTAGGAGTGGGCGGTCGCGTTTCGTCGAGTTGAAGTTAGTCGCAGTCTCGCCGTCGCAGCTTTATGAGTTTTCCAGCGTCTGTTTCTGACTCGTAGTTTGATGGCCCCAGCCCACCTTCAAATTTTTATGGATCCCTCATTATCCTTTAAGTTTATGACTTTTGCATGGGGATGGAAGCATCTGAATTAGTTAGAACCATAGAGCTTTCAAGTATTCAACTTCCCGTAAACTTGTAATAAAAACGGACATAAAAAGGCGGAATCACGACTGAGTTCATATGCAATCCCTACCTCAGAACAAAGAGAATGGATTATGAAGAATGGTGCTTGGCAAGCGGCGAGGTCACTACTGCGGCAAATATTTATTAAGAAGAGGACATCTGGCTGAATCAGATTGATTTGTGCAGTGCTCCCATCCATTTCTGTATGGTATATGAATGGCGCGGCTGCGGTGTCTTTCCAAAAATTTCCAAAATGGAGTTGATGGTGATTCGGAGGAGCGGAATAAATTTACGCTTCGGTTGAAGGACTCCGCAAGCATTTCAATGCTTCGCTTCCTCCGTCTCCCGAATCCTGATGTCCTGGACAGTTTTGCTTGCCTGCCTTCATTCCTTGGAGTTTTTACTTTCTGTCGGTCTCTTTAGACAAGTAAGTGGAAGACGAAGAAGAAGATTCTGCATGAACTTGATTCGAGTTGAAAAGTAGCCAAGTAGGATCCATGCCAAAATGGATGAGAAGTTTCTCTCTCTCTCTTAAAAAGAAGAAACATTTTCTCTCCTTATCCAAATTGTTAGTCAGAGATCGTTAAAGACGTGACGTTATATTATTCCCTGATCTGCCGATTGGTTACAATTAAACCACCATCAGTACTCAATGTAGACTTTGGAGGAAGGGGAGCGTCGCGTGCGTTTCTGTCGACATCGTTAAAACGAATCAACCACACAATTACTTTGGGCTGCTAAGTACACAACTCTCATGGGGAGGATTCCGTTTTGATCAGGGAAAGCCAACTTAGCTGAGAATATCACGTTGAACGGGCAATTTAGCGTAGTTTGCAATTGGGCTTAAGAGGCAACATGGATCGGTAATGCCTCCCTTAATGGCACGCTTTCACTATTTGTTCATTTCAACACTGTTAGTTTTATTTTCCCTTGTCCCTAGATCACTTCCGGTACCACCACCGCCGCCTCCATTATTATGCCCGAACGGTGTCCAAATGGAGCAACTCTACCTACGAGCCGAATCTGCCATGGACAGTAGTGACTATGCCAATGGGACACTCGGAATGACACCACAGCCTTCACCACTTCCAAATACCTCCCGCTATCCCGTCCCTGGCCTGCGTTACAAGAACTTGGGGAAAAGTGGACTCAAAGTCTCCAATCTGGGACTGGCGACATGGATGCTGGGAGCAGAGTCGCCGGAAACCCTGGAAAGCGTCATTACCCTCGCCTATGACAGTGGCATCAACGTCTTTGACCTCTCCGAAGCCTACTCTGGACCTTCCTGTGAGACGGAGCTTGGGAAGATCCTGAAGCGTCGGAATTGGAGAAGGACCTCGTACGTGATCACTGTGAAAATCTATTGGACTTCCAAGTAAGTGGTTTCCTCCTCCTTAATCCCTAGCCCAGTTTCAGAATCCTATCCCATCTAAACTCTCTAATCCTAGAGAGGGAAGAGACGGAGGGTGAGAGTGAGACTCAACTGGGTTAATAAGATTTCAATTTAAAAATTGTCATTTTGCCAATTCGGAGTACCCTGCCACGGAATGACCTTGCATGCCTCCCATAAGTTGAATTTTGAAAAATTGAAAACGAGTTCTGCACTCGGTGAGCCCAAAATATACTTCTCACGAGAGATGAGATGCGTCGTTCCGTTCCATTTCCGTTATGTACAAATAAAGGAGGACAATTTGACATGCATTTGTCAACAGGAGCCAAGAAAGATGGGATCCACGAGCAGATGTGCTCCAGAAGCAGCAACTCCAACATGCCTCCCTTAATTTTGATTTTAATTGGTAGATGTGAGGAGCGAGCCTTATCCCGGAAATACATTGTGGACTGCGTGAAAGGATCCCTGGAGAGATTGCAGTTGGACTTTATTGACGTTGTCATCATACATCGAGCGGACTCGGCCTGTCCAATGGAAGGCAAGTAGTCCTTGATCCAAAGTTTCCCTCATTCATTCCCTGTCGGACTCAATTTGGAAAATGTGTCCTTACATGCGCCCTTTCCAGAAATCGTTCGGGCAATGAATCATGTGATAAGTAACGGCTGGAGTCATTACTGGGGTACGAGTAAATGGACACCAGTGGAGATCATGGAGGCGTGAGTGAATTTGGAAGAACTTGAATTGAATTTTTAGTAATTGATGCTGAGTGAGAGAGGAACATGGATGAGTTCTTCGAATTTACGTGACTTTTCCTTTTATTCGCAGATACTCCAACTGTAGACAGTTCAACTGCATCACGCCAATTCTCGAACAAGCCGAGTACCATTTCTTCTGCAGGGACAAGGCGGAGCTGTATATGTCGGAACTCTACAATAAAATCGGTTACGCTTTACTTATTGACTTTCATCTGTCTTTTCTCCTACTTTCACTCATCCATCACCATCTCCCTCCTTCTCCTATTCCCGGTTTCCAGCAGGACAAACAATCCTATCCCCGCCGATCCCAATCCAAACTCTCACAGGCCATCGTGGCGGGCTTATCCTTTCTTTCCTTCCTGCTGCATTTGAAGTTACTAATGGCAATGGCGTATTAACCCTTGGCCCACTTTCCCTGTCCAGAGTAAACTCTGGCCATCACTCATCCCATTAAGATAAGCAGAGTCGGACTTTCTCAGATTCGGTTTCCTTTTGTCTTTGCTAGGAGTGGGACTCTGCACTTGGGCTCCGGTGACAATGAACTTTTGCAAACTATTCGGAGGAAAGTCGTCAGAAGATGCTCTCACTTTCACTTTTAGATCTTCTTTCAGGGTAATCACACGCCACCATTTACAGAATTCAATAATAATTTATAAAATTCATCTGAATTTACAACCAGTTTGAGTCTCTTGGTTTCATTTCGTTTTCAATGTAGAAAAAGTACTCGTCTTCCTACAGTTGGAACAATGAAGAAGAAGGAAGTACATCAGGGAAGGAGGTTATATTTTATATTTTACATTTTACCATTTCTCGCTTTTCTGTAAAAGGAAATCAAACGGAAGTGTGTGTCAGATCGGAGTAAATCGCGTTTCCTTCTTCCTTTAAGCCTTTCATTTCCAGCAACCTCAACAAATATTATTTCGTTTTATATTACTATTTAAAAAGAAATTATGAGAATTGTAACGATTTTTAACAAATTCGTGCTCTCCACGAGTTCAATCTGTTAAAAATGTTCCATTGGAAGTCAATTGTCAAACAAATTTCACAGAAAGATTCCCAAATCCTCCTTGTGCCGGTTTCTAATTGTATATATTAATGTCTAGGCTTGGGGACGTTCCTTGTCGGTCGAGGACGGAAGTAGTCAGAAATTGCTTAATCAGAAACGGATTTGTAAAGAAGTGGGAACAATGGCGGAGCGACACGGCTTCTCACTGGCTCAACTCTCAATCGCCTGGTGCCTCAAAAACGAAGCAGTACAGTGTACGCTCGTTGGACCAACTTCGACGCAGGAACTCATTTCCTTTCTTCAAGCACTGCAGGTTAGCCGGATTAACAACCATACCTGTATAAACTATACCTATACTTTAGACCATGGATAATTATCCACATTTTCCTTTTATTTCTAGTTAACCCCGAAACTGGGAACTGGAGTGATGCAAGAATTGGAGAAAATTTTGGAAAATCGCCCTACACGCCCACCGACCGTGTCAACACTCTCCATGACCCAAAGATGACAATCAACTTCCGCTCCTTCTATGACCACTACCCAACAACGCTCGAAATCAGCCAGTCCATGTCCGCCTGCGGCGACCACGACGACAGAAGGAGCGGCCACATCTTCGGCAAACCAAGAAACGATAGACTACGAAAGACCAACGAATCCGCATCAACATGAACGAGTCACGAGCCACTGGAACAATCGAGTCGCTGTTTGTAAAATGCAGTAAAAGTCTAAACAAACATTAACTTCCACACCTTCCTCATGTTATTGAAAAAGTTACCTCATTCAAAATTAGCTTCAATCTTCTTATGAATTAGTGCCAGGGACGCGCCTCTACAACTGTACCTTGATTAATTGTCAGGGAGTGAAAGAATAATTAATAATTAAAGGATCCGCAGTTCCGCTTAATTTGAGATTTATTATTTACGTAAATTTCTCCGTCTATGAGATAATTGAGGACATTCCTACCCTTGTTCTACAACTCATCTTCTTAATTACATGCCTAGCTTACAATAAAAAAAAACGAAGAGTTCAATGGAGAATGGTCACCACATGCATTGGAGGATTCACTTTAGCGTTCCCTTCCTAAACTGTTAATTTCACGTTTTAAAACTTAATTAAGGAATTAATAATAATTAATGAATTAAAAATCTCAAAATAAAACTTCCAACTTATTTACACTACCGATGAGGGTGAGGGGATGAGGCAAGAAACGGAAATAAAAATTATTATTAAAAAAAAAACTTAAAAATGTTGTTCCATTATTTTGGCAAACGGGGTCTCCTTTTTGTTTGTTCTTTTCTTTCCAAGTTAAAGTGGAAGCACATTATATAAGGTTTTGGCACAAGAATTCACGTGTTGAGTCTTAAGATAACCTTAGGTCTACAACGGATCAACTCTATTCTAGTCTCCAAGCAAATTCCACACAGAGGAGGAAGCCTACTCGAGGAGAGAGGATGAGGAAATGACACTGGAATGAAATCTGGACACTTTTACGAAAAGAAACTTAGTCGAATTTAACGCTGAGAGAAGCGATCAAGATTTTCCTGAATTGCGAGCGAGAATTAGTGAGGAGAGTGGCTAAGGAGGTAAAGATTTAAAATAGTAAAATTAACGAGCTTCGGCTAATAATAATAATAATAATAAGTTTTCTCCTTTAGAATAATAAATTGAATGAGTATTATAATAAGTATTAATATTTATAGCATAAGTATAGTGTAGTGTAAATTAGTACTCTGAAAAACGTCTGGCATCACATTCCAATTAAGGACTATTAACAATATTGTCTCAAGTTTTCCACAATCCTCATTTTGTTCATTAATTGGCTAACTCCATTTTTGGATCTTAAGTGAAGGGTGCAAGGGGAGGGGTAAGGGTAGGATATTAACTAGTGTTGAAATCCTAATTAACTAAACTTACTAACACTAATTTTTGTTAAAAATGACTACACAAAATGGTAACTTTTAATTGACAAAATGACAACTCATAGAGAGGAAGTGAGAGAGAAGGAAAGCAGAGAGCATGCAGAGTGCGTGCAGTGAAAGCTATTTCAATCTGTACATGACGCGCCATTTCCTAACTGATTGTTAACTGATACAAATTGCACTGTGAGTATTTCAATAAAATCTTCAAATTAGTTTGAGTTAAAAGTGGTGGTGGTGGAGGAACATTGCCTTTTTTGATCCCGTCCTGACTAGTCTTGTTCGACTCAATTGATTGTGACAATCTCGCATTTGGGACAAGTGATTGGGAGGAGCAAATTATGGGTTCACGTTAATCCAAACTGCCAACGCTGGATGGTACTAAACTTATAACTTATAATGGACTTTACCTTTCAAAAGTTAAATTAAAAACGTTAATGGGAACCAAAGGAGACAAGGTGCTGGAGGTGCGTGCTGTGAAAATGGAGTATGGCATGCAATAACTTACAGGATCAGGTCCTGTAACTTCCTTTTTGAGTATTCTGGCAGGTACGTTTGAAGAATGAATTTTAGTTTTTTTTAGAAAATAAATCTACCTTTGTCTAAACCCGGAACGAGTAACACTTTTAACTTAATTTAAAAACCTTGGTAATTAAATCCCTATAGGCCTTACATTAAGAATTAGAAAGAAAGTTTTCGTTGTTCCAAAATTCGATGGTAAGGATTAATAAAGAAAGCTTCTGCATAGGGCATCTCTTAACTTTGTAAATTCGTTGTATTGGAAACCTGGAGCGGTCCAGCAGGTGGGACCTTCGTTGTACACATGCACACAGACAGACAAGAACAAGACAAGTAACGTTTCATTTGGCATGATTACGATTTACAGAGAGAACGAGAGAGAGAGAAAGAGATTAGTTTGAGAAAGAGACAAATTCAATCATAATAATTAAAATCCTACACGTCTAACCCTTCTTAGTTACAAGTTTCATAGTGAGGGTAAGTAGTCATTTCCCTTGTGGGACGAAGGAATCCAAGTTCTCAACAATGCAATGCTCGCTGACTCACATTGTTGACTAACTTTCTCCGTCTCCACATGTAAATGGACGAGTGTTTTTTTAGGCCTTTCAAACTGTACTCCTGACTTCCGCCTCTACCGTTCTTATTAAAACGGAGTGGGAATCATTAGGCTTAAAAGTAATAGCATGAGCACACCCGGAAGTGAGTCTCATTGACCTAATATTGACATTTTAATTAATCAGTAAATTAAGCAAATAAAAGTGGATGAAGACTGGAGAGATTATCTATACCTTCCTTTCCCTGTATATTCTTCTCCTTGACTATTCAGTTTCGATTGTTCGGATTGGGATTGGGCTTGCAATATGCGTAACGATGGTTCATGTGCTGACTATAGGAGCCCGAATGGGAAAATCGCTTCCCACATTTATTACACTGGAAGGGCTTGGCTCCGGTGTGGAGGCGTAAATGTTCCGTCAAATGGTGTTTGTGCTTGAATGCCTTTTCACAGGTGTTGCATTTGTACGGACGTTGACCTAAAATAAATTTTATTTAAAATAAATGTGACTACTGTAGGTAGAAGTTAGTATTGGTGTTTGCTTGTTTTGGTGAGTTATTTACCTGAGTGCTCATATTTGTGCCGTGCTAGGGAGCTCTGTTTGTTGAAGGTCTTTTCACATTGATCGCAGGAGAACTGTCCAATTTCCTCAGGCTGTCCATTGGAGTTTAGAGTCGAGGGTGGGGAACTAAGGGCCTGTGCCTGTTTCTGTACCTTTCGTTTCTTGGACTGAGGTCGACTTGCCCCCAAGAACAGTGGGTGGTGGTCCCCATTCTCACTCATTGTCCCTTGGGAGAGGAGACTGAGGGGTGAGTGGTTGAATCCATTCATGCCATACTCATGCGGACTGTTGGACGGTACTGGGATCATGCTCGACAGGATCGGTGTCATAATTGGACCAAGGGAGATGGCTGGAGATGGAGTCCGTCCATCGTACCCATTCGTCCGATGACTCTGGCTGAAAAGGGAGACGGGAGAAGGAGAATTCGGTGGCTGGGAGAGGATCCGGGCCAGGCGAGACGTATTGCTTGACTGGAGTCCTAATGGGGACCCTGCCTTCCTCCTCGGACTCTCTTCATTGACCAATCGAAAGAGCGTTGGTGAGTCTGTAGCATTTGTTCTGGTAGTCAAAGGACTCGTGTTCGGTGACGCTTTCTGCAAGGAAAAGGAAGTGTGATCAACTGGTCGTGGAATAGTAAATTGGGTAAAAAAAAAGTAAAAAGATATACATACCAAGTTGAGAGGTTCGTCGTTAGGCTCATCAGAATGTTGCGTCTCTGAATCCAAGTGGGAAGGCCGAGGAGAGTTTGAGGGTGTGGACTTTTTTGTTGTAAGGTCAAGCGGTTGCTCAGAATGACGCTTGAGATCCTCCAAGGGACTCAGTGGGGCCACTGTCCAGGAATGGTGGAGCGGTAAAGGGGAGAGGGCACTGACTTTGCCACTCCCCGACGGTGTCTTTGGAGTGAAAAGGTGGAGTCCCCCATTAAGATTTGTTGACTGCGTGGGTCTTCCTTCCCTCCGATCTCGTGCTCTGGAATTCTGGAACCAGACCTGCTATGAAAAAGTGGAAGTTTGGATGAGAAAGTGCCGAGAGAAAGTTGAGTTGTAGAGAACGTACCTGAACCACGCGGAGAGGTAAGACCAACTGTTGAGCCAGGGCAAGGAGATGCTCACGTCGTGGCCGTGGATCCAAGCCGTAGTGATGCCTGAGGACGCTCAGTTGTGATTCAGAAAAGAGACTCCTCACTCGGACTTTCCTCCCCTCCTCACTCATCTCACCTGACGCATTCGGCTCACCTGGGTCAAAACAACACCAAATTGGAGCATTAGCCTTCAAAACTTTCAATTTCTCATGAAAGCAACGAAAAATTAATAAGAGTATAATAATACATAAATTTAAAAAACAAACTAAAAAGTAAATTCACCTAAGATCCAGTCTCCCATACCTGAGTCCCCGCAGTCATTTTCAGAACTCGAGTGTCGCTCAGGATCCTCATCCCCGCTCGTCAATAAATCTCCGCCACCTTCATGTCGCCTGATCTCTTTCAACTTTTCCCCTTCCTTTTGTTGCTTCTGATTCAATTCCAATCGGGCAGCCAATCCCTCAATCCCATTTTTCTTTTTCCGTCGCTCCTCTTCATTGTTGCTCATCTTGAGATTATTGTTGTTATGCTGTGGGATGTCGCAGTCCATTTTCTCCTCCAGGACTAATTTCAATGGAATTGGAGACTCTGGTTGTAGAGATTCGTAGCCATTCTTCATGTGGCGGGATTGGAAGAATTGTCGTGTTACATTAGCATTGACAGTGTCCAGGATTCTTTGGACTTTGTCCCCAACACTTTCCTTGTCTGAATCCCCATCTTCTGGACTCCGCTTCCGTTTCCTTCTCTCGCCCACTTCCCTTTTCCCATTTTCCGAGTTGACGTCACTCCGGGCGGGTGATCTTGATCTGGACCTTGAGTGGGATTGGGATGGAGAACGTGATCGGAGGGATCCATTTAGTTTCCCTTGACTCTCAGTTGACCCTTTCTTCAGCGCCAGCGTCTCCTCCCCGTCCAACCCTCCCAAATGTCGGAATGGTGAATTTAGGGAGAGGGAATTGAAAAAGTTGCTCATGTTGAGGACGTAGGGATTCGCTGCGAGAAATGGATGGAAGTTCACTGGACCTAAAGAACAAATTAACAAATTCGGATTTAATTGATTGGATTCCTCAATTAAAATCCATGGTAGGAATGAGTTGGAATTATTACCTGGGGGTAGGAACGGGGGCGACGCGGATGAATAAATCTGAGGCTCATCACTGCTTGGACTATTTCTGAAATTATTGTCAGGTGTATCGGAGCCTTGGCTAAGTTTGGCCGTCAGAAGGGGATGAGTAGGGTATGGTGCCGTGGCCGTGGTGGGATCTATCAAAGAGCTCGCCGACGTTCGATGTCCGTGTTGTGTCTTCGTTGTGGTTGTCGTTGTCATTGTCGTGAATCCTGAATTTGATCCCAAACTTCGTTGTGGAGAGGACGCCGTGGTGGAGGAAGTTCCTTTGGGCTCACCATTCTTACCACGACTCAACTAATTGTAAAAGGGAGAAAGAAAAGAGTTTAATTAACCTCTCTTACGGAAGTTCCTGTCATGTCGGTCCTCCTTCCTTTTACTTTCCTCTTTACTCTTCCTATCCAAAAGTAAGAAAAGAGAGGAAGACAGGCCGACGTCCCTTATCCATCCTTCACATCTTCAAAACTTTTGAGAACTTTTCTACTTCTCAACATCCTGAACTTTGGTTTCGGTAGGCTCGAGAAGGATCAAAATCTCAATCTCATTGTCACCTCATTTCCTTCTCCACTTTCTACTCAACTTTCACTTTCACCAATTGGGAAAATATTAGCATTCTCTTCCCCTGGAGGGACTTTCCAGCATCCCAACTCAACTAACGCTTAATTTTGCAACGCATAATTTAATTTACACAAATCACTCCCCTCATCCGCCTCCTCCAGCATTTTAGTTTATTGGATTCTAATGGAAATTGGCAATTTAGGAATCAGCAGCAGCAGCTTAAGTCAATCTTCAAAAAATTGAGTTTTAAAATTATTAATTCTAAATCTCACTCTAGAAATTTCTTCTCAAAAAGCTTTTAACTAACCTAAACACCCAGTCAAAACTTTGCAACAGAGCTTAAGAAAAATAAAACTTCCAGCATTACAGCTGTACAAGGAAACAGATCCTACTCCGACAGTCTTAGGTCGAGTATTATTGGCACACTAATGCTCCAAAAATGCTCCGAAGTCGTTAAACCGCTTCTAAATTGATATGGGACATTTCTCAAACTTATACAAATGTTCCAATAGTTTATCGTATTATTCCCACTATTTTAGACGGGGTTTCAACATAGCGGAACATTTCTTGAACATTTACAAATGCTTCAAAGATGCTCCACCTGAGACTTTTGAAACGGTCTAGTCGTTCATTATAGTCATTGTACTTTTTTCAGAACACCTTGACTTACTTTGAGATTCATGATGAGACACTTTTTGGAAGTCATATGAGAAGAGTACGAGCCGGAATGTGAGAATCGTTTCCCACAGTTGTTACACTCAAACGGTTTCTCCCCTGAATGAATCCGAACGTGTTCCTGGAAAACGTCAAGAGAAGTAAAAGTTAAGATGGAAATCATTATGAGGGCAAATATCCCAACATGCCAAAAAAGATGGAAAATAAAATGAGGAAATGAGTAGAAACTGTGAAACAAATGGTGAGTGAGTGAAGTTCCCGTTCCGACCCCCTCCATGCAATAAGGTCATTCACAGGAAGGCTTGACATGCTTCATAACTTTAATTCCTTACTGACTGACTTGTCTAATACTAAACAACATGCAGGTCCCAGGAAAGGCTCTTTCCCAAGAAGAGAGTCGAGGAAACAAACTTACAAAATCTACACTTTCTAATTGGAAAACTTTATCAATCAACAACGATTCATCATCATCTCAGAAGAGAATTAAGAAATATCAAGGAAGAAAAGGTAAAATATAAACAAGTCCCATGCAAATCTGATCCAAAGGGCTGGTGCTTGTGCTAAAGTGAAAGCAGGGGGCCACCAACATGCAAGTGGCTCTGATGTCATAAGTTAAGGAAGGGAATATTCAATGCAAAATCTTGTTCATCCAAAAAAAATGAAAGTGACGGGGACTTTGTCACCCGAGGGCGGACCTTGAGGTGATGCTTAAATTTGAAGGCCTTGTCACAGTCTGGACATTTAAATTTCCGTAGACCCGCACTCTCGTCGTGACTAATCATGTGTCGTTGTAATCGATAAACGTTCTGGAAATAAGGAGGTTCAAAAATTGATTGAAAATAGGCGGATTTATAATCGTCCACCTCACTCCAGAACAGAAGGACGAATCATCATACGTCTTTGCCAGCCGGAGTGCTACAACCTCATCCCTTTACCTTTTCATCCACTTGGCACAGCCCACATTACTTACAACATTTCAATCCTTGCCAACTTCATATCATTCATTCCCATAAAAAAAACAATAATATAATAAATTCTTTATGCTTACCGCGAATTGCTTAAAACAGATTTTACAGGACTGCTCAGGGTTGGATCCCATTTTGGATTCGATAAAAGGACGGAAGTATGACGGAATGGGGATGAAGAGACGTCGTGTGGCCGTCAATCGAAGATCGGATTCAGAAGAAGAAAAAAAGGAAAATACGAATTAGAATTCTGCGGAGGTTGAGACTTTAATCGACGGGGCGTGAGAGTGCATCTGAGTGGGCCTTATCTCCCGTCGCAGGAGCGCTCCACGGCTACCCTCCCTGCCCCTGCCGTCCCTTTCTCCCGTGATCTCTTCCTTTGGATGATCTAATTATACGATAAGTTTGGAAACTAATGGAATGCGTTACCTGATTCGGGACGGGGTGAGAGATTTCGTGCTTCTCCAAGTCCTCGCGATGAGCAAAGGTGAGGCCACAGTGGTCACAGGCTACGGGATGAGAACCGTTGAGGGAACTTCCACCAAGGAGACTCAGAGATTCAGAGTAAGGCGAGGAAGGGATGCTTCCAGAAGGACTCGGATTCACTTCATCCTTGACGCTGCTACTTCCCAAATCAACACCCGACTCAGAACCGTGATTCACCACTGAATCTAGAATGGAAGCAAAGACAAGAGTTAATTAGACACAATTCCTCCTCTTCAATCAGAAAACAGTTGGTTGGAGGGTTAGAAATTAGTAAGGAGACTTTAATCAATTCCCAATTTCCGGTGAATCAGATTCAATGACCTCATCCCCACTTATATTCAAATGATAACACTTAACAAGCTAAGCTCCTTCATTCCTTTATTACTGCGCAAATTGAATCTTTTCTAAGGAGAGGAACCTGTAATCACCCCCTCTTCCGCCCTTCTCAGAAGAACCAAAGAAAGACAACAGGAGCAAAGAGAGCATGAAAAAGTCCTTACTTCGATAAGCTGTCCAGACGTGAGCTAAACGCCAAAGTCTCATAGAAAACGCATTCGTCCCACTATAACAATCTAAACTCAACATCCTAACCACCATTGGTCATTCTTGAACGTTCCACAATCCAAGAGCAAACAACCGCAGTCCTTTAAGTCCTTTCCTTAACTTTAATTAAAACTCACGCAAGCACTCCCTTTGATCAAAAGGAAAAAGGGAGAAACGTTCAAGGTAATCCCAAGAGTCACGCAAGGTGAAAGCGGAGAAAGTTTGAGTCAATAGAGGAATCTCGTCCGTAATCGTAACTCGCGTGGTGGTGGTATAAAGTTGAGGCTGGAGAATAATCGGAGGGGGTTGTTTTTCTTCTTTTTCCTACACGCTTCCTTTCCTCTTCAACAGACGAAGAGAACTGCTCTCACTTTCACCACCACCACCACTCCCTTCTTGGCGGCGGCAGGCTAAAAGGAAGGAAAAGCCAAAAGTTGTCTTTCGGAAAGGACCAAATTGTTGCGCAAGGATCTCTCCTCGCTTCCATCCAATTACACGGAGGATCTCCGCTGTTCCCAAACTTGGTCCAAGGCACACACAGGCAAGAACAGGAGCAGGGCAAGAGGAGGGCGGAGGAGGGATACCTCGACAGAAGGAGAGAGAAAGTAGATGACACAGATGCCTTCACCCTTTTCCCTGCTTTCTCCCCCCTCAATTAGACCTCACATTACCCACCGAAATCATTTTCCAATAGCCGCGTCAGGAGATTCCCATTAAAACACATCCACACGTCATATAAGACCTTCCACTCCCCGTCCCTTTCTCTCCTGCCCATTTTCCATGGGTAGAGAAAATTCAACTTTTACACAAATTGGTCGAGGACCACCACACCAAAACGTGGCCTGTCACGGAACGTCCAATAACATCCCAACAACCACCAACCGCCCTATTGAGGAATTGAGATATTAAAAATCATGAAGGGAGATTAGACGGAGATTCCTCTCCCTTAATAACAAAATCGATGGGGAAGTTTTACATCTCTTTATTCCTGGTGAAAGTATACTTTCCCTACTGGAAAATAACGGAATAGGGCCTGCAATGGACTTTTCCTTCTTCTTAACGATACGTTTTCCTCATTAGTAGCCCGTAAGACCAGAGTAGGAGACTTTCCGGTTGTTCCCTTCTAAATTCCGCCCGTTTCTCTTCTCACAAATGACTACCTCCAACGGCCCATTTTCTCCCCAAAGGACGACTTTCCCTATTCCAAAAAAACATTTACATCTCCACTACCTTTTCCCAGTAACAATTAAAACTGGGATTTTTAGAGTCTGCCCAAACTGCTCAAACGGCCTACTTCCTTATCATCATAAAAATAAAAAGTAATCTCTACACTACTACTTCTACCCTTGTGATGTGCAAAGCTCTGAGAGCTCCCGTTAGGAATGAATGAGAGAAATTAGTAGGGAGAGATTTCTCTTCCTAGGAAACTAGGAATAGGAGGAACATGACAAATGGAAAACTCCGAAGAGTCTCACATAAATCAACCACCAAAAGTACACAACAAGAACTTAAAGACTTTCTCCGTCTACCGAGCGACCAAAAGGTAGCAGCAAAAGTCCTCCTTCCCTCTCCGCCCTGCTCTCCTTTTCCAAAAACTTTTAATCTCCGCAGGAGGAAGGAAAGGAAAGACAACATGGACTAATAGTTGGAAACTCCGTTTATTAAAAACAGGGAAACAGTGCCGGAAGGGGGAATTTCTAAAGAAACTCCTACTCCTGGCTTAGAACTTTCATGTTGACTAATATTCTTACGAGTGAGTACCCCTTCTGCTCCTGGAATCTCCAAATAAAAATATAAAATCCAGAAGGAATAGGAGGAGCAGGATACTCTCGGAGAGAGTTTATTATTAAAAGTTGAAAGGTATGTGATGACCCACCTCTCTCTCTCTCACATTCTCCCGTTGAGGAGAAAGTCGGCAATCCCCGAAAGGCACTGCACGAAGAGAGGAGCGGGGCAGAGAGATGTGGAGTTGGATTGGAATTTCGTTCATATTAAAAAGGAGAAGGTTATTCTTCCTCCTCCTGGTCAGTTTCTCCTAATTTCCGAGCTTCATTAATAGATGACCCAAGGGCAGGGGAGGCGAGGCAGGAGACTCTCTACTCCGAAGTATCCCCACTTCCACACTTCCTACATCCGCAGGAGAGGAAACTAGCCCTTCCCAAAACTAACATAACAGAAAGAGACTTTACAATAACTTTCTCTAATTAATGGGATTCCATATTCATGTCCACGCCTCCCGTCCAACGCTTTCAAATTCCCAGGGAG
>Ga0194135_10001055_pt1 | contig 16173 bp, 9 predicted proteins | sample LitLau_LLRF_2013_FD_134024 | JGI IMG/M metagenome (GOLD analysis project Ga0194135, IMG submission 134024) | Freshwater sediment microbial communities in response to fracking from North America - Little Laurel Run_MetaG_LLRF_2013 (version 2) | ecosystem: Environmental > Aquatic > Freshwater >...
TACAATAAAAGATGTCAAATATTGTCAAATATTTTGATTAGATTTGGATGTGAGGATTGAGCTCAATGTCGGGACAGTCACGCTATTTGTGAACTTTGTCCGAAGGAGTTACAAGAACGTAAATCTCACAAGAGGAGGGCGACTGCCAAAAGGTAACCTGTAAATGAACTTCCTATCTTAGGAGAGTAACTCTATTAAATTATATTGTTGAAGTAAGATAACGCCGACAATAAAGAAAGTGATGAAGTGTAGTTACATATCAAGCAGATGCTTCTGCTTCAAACTTGGTGCGTTAGGTATTAGACAGTAGGTCTCTTGCAAGTCGCTAAGAGGGGAACCCTTGGAGAGAGCGAGAATAAGGATTCCTCTCTGTAAGCGCCTACTATAGTAATGCTTATGGTGCGCGTCTTCTTCCCGAACCTGAAGGGCTCCATTTCATTTAACAAGAAACGGACTTCAGATTCTTGTTCCACACGATTCTACAAAGTACACGTCTGCTAAAAACACATCTACGTAATACGGAGTATTAATAATAAAGACGTAATAATTAAAAGTATTCTTTTGTATTAGTTTGTACATAAATGGTTACAAAATCAAACTCAAATCTAAATCTTTCGAAACAAGACATTATTGAGTACAATTAAAGAAGAAAACTAATTGCAATTATGATATGAAATGAAGCCTCGCTCGGCTATGCTGCACTGCTGCCGGTGTTTCTCTTACAAATTAAACAAAGGTATTAAATACTAATTGACTGAAATTCAATGCATTTGAATTTGGCATTTGGAATTTGCATTTTTGGCAATCAATTAATAAACCTGTAATGACGTAAGCATGGATTGTGTTCTGACAATGAGTGAGGTTGCCACCGGCCTGAGTCATTCTTCTTGGCATTGGCAACGTAAAGCACACTCACTGCTTCTTCCTTCTTTATTGTCGTTTTTACACTCAAAGCCATAAAAACAATATAATTTGCGTACATTGCATTTCATTTTCAGAGAATTTTGGTTAATTTTTTGTGTAACTTGGGTGTTAATTTCAAATTATTTAGTTATTTTATAATCCTGTATGCGTAGGTACCTCGAAGTCATTTTTCTTTCTGAGGAAGGCCAATATGAATTAATCGAATGCATAAATGAATAATTGGTCTTGTTATTCAAATGCAATCGCCTCCATAAAGCAAAATGTTTTTCAAAAATTGTGAGTTACTAATCTGGCGCCCACTATACTTATCTTTGGAACTGCAAAACTGCAAAGCATTTGAAGCATTTTACGGTATATTCTGTATATTCAAACAAACCTATAAGTTTTGTATAATTTGTTTTAAATGTGTATTAGTTAGGTTAAAAATAGTTTAAATCATAGTTCTTAATTCTTAATAAATCGTTACTTCTGATTTTTTAGGTTTCAACGTATCAGTTTATTTAACACGTGTATCGGAAACGAGATTTATTTATCTAAATAACCATTCCTCTTCATGTTAAATAAAATGTTCTACGTTCCCGCACGGCCCCATTTCACTTTAACACTGAACAGACTTCAGATTCTTGTGGTACGCGTTCTCCTGAAGATTTTGGTTTGGAATAAAACCCTCAACTCGAATTTTACCTTAGGTACTTACCTGGTGTCTGCAAGTTTTAGATTCGGAATTGGAACTGTTTGTCTTAGTTTTAAAAAATAAACATGCTTGACACTTGTTAAGAAGATGAAATCTTGCAAGATGAATCTTTCCAACTTATCCGCCAACTTCATGATAAACATGAAAACGAACTCCCCATAATACATAGGCTCTCACCACCGGTTCTGCCGATAGCACAATAATCCACGCTACAAAACGGCTTTAGTTTACTGCGATGTACGATAATACTAATAGTACATAGCTAATCAGTAAAGATTTTCAATTTAAATTTTGGTGTTATTTTCTCCGTGATGAGTGTGTTGGAATTTTGAGTTCATATACTTTAGATCCAAAAATCATTAGCTTGCATTTTAATCGTGTACAGCTTTTTCAGAGTTCCCCTTATGTTTCTTTTTTTGTTTTCCTTAAATACACATTCGAATGTGCGTAATGCCAATGAAATTTGGTTACCTGGGCCGCCCTGTAGCAGAACGTCTTCCTTGGCCATACTTTCTCGACAAATTAAGATAGTCCACGAGTGGTTTCTTCGTGTCTATGTCTACGTATAGTCTCGGGTAAACTAATCGCTTAGCAAACAATATGGATATTGTCTGCTGACTTGTAAGTAACAGTTTCGTTTCAAAATTTTATTCACTTTTTAATTTCTGGTTCATTAAGGAAAGGTTGAATAATGCTGCAAGTTCGCTTTACTAGGATGGAATATTTATATTTCACTCTTTTTATGGATTCAAGACTACTTTTAGAGTTTACATGAAAAGGATACGGAAAGGATACCTCAAGAACTGTGAACGCTTCAGTTCATGTTAAACACGTATATATATTTAACGTCGCGAAATTAATATTCGGAACTCATCCGCCATCTTCATAAAAAGGACGAAAATGAATTTCTCTAGGTTTATAGATAAGATTGAACAGTGTAAGGTTTAAGTTCAGTGCAGTGTATAATGAATTACAACACACAACGAGTCTATGTCAGTCAGTCACACTTAAACTACTGTGTATGAAGTTTATACACTACCTTAAATACATTTGAATTTCACCTGTTTCAAAAATATTGAATAGTGTAAAATTTGCTTACATATTAAACTCTTCAAAGAGGTTCAAAGACTAGTTAAGGCAGTCAAATTTTATAGTTAACATCAGTAATTCCAAACCCAAACAAATACAGAGAGACCACGTAGACATGAAATGACAAGAAGTTCCCTTTTCCATTTTTCTTGAAGGTTCGAAGAGATCTCCAATTAATGGTTAAGACTGTAACTGACGGTAGGCCGGTAAATATTCAGTGGTAATAAAAATCGCTTTTTGCTTGCATCAACTGCTTCCTGTAATAGATTTGAAGTCTCTATTAACTCAAAGAAAAATGCACAGATTTAAAAAATATTTACTTGTTAAACTGTTAAACTTTCAAACCAACTAGTATAAAGAGTCTGCAAGTGTTTTGAATTAACAATTTAGAAAAAAGGTTTAATTATTACAAAGCAAGATAATCTAAAACCCCAGTCCTCGCTTTTTCATTGGGATTTTTTTTCTACACAGACAGAAGTGTAAACATGTTTGCAGTGTGGTACCAAACATGATAATCTTCCGAAATTAATCCAACTTTGCTGCCAATTCAAAAACAAACTTGAAAATGAATTTCATAATGTACGCAGATAGGTTAGGTTAATAGCACCTTAGAAGCCACGGCTACATGGTCCAGTGAACAGTGCATCTGTCTCTGGCCGTGCTAGAACGTGACTATGCTCAGCACTCTTCTATAGTCTATATATATTCTAATATATATATTCTCTATATTTCTACTGAACACCGTTTATTGTACAATTTTGCACAAAACTACGTAGATTCGAACAAGACAATAAGACAGAGTGTCATAGAAGTCTACACCGTATTTATTTAATTTCATTCAGTGCTTTCAACAACTTTGCTCAAGCTTCTCTGAATAAAGCTCCTGCCTCTTCTTAACTTACAATTATAGGAATAGCCTGCTAAGGTAGGAAACTAAAAACATTAATATCATGACTAAAATCATTTCTGTTTTTATTTAAATTCAAAATTTAGAGTGAAAAAGTGATTTGGAGTTTTTTCAGTTCTTGCTTTTACATTAATATTGCAATTGCACCTTAGAAAAGATATTGTCGTTGATGACGTATGTGTGACTTGATGTGTTTTTAAAATTTCAAAGGGGCGAAAAAACGTCACAACAATTTTTACCATCTAAAAACTCCAACCACATGAATGACAAAACTGTTTTAAAAGTAGTGACAAGCTTACGGAATATTTGCAATTGCACATAAAAAGTCTCAAAACTTCTTACTTAAAGATTTTATTAAGCTATGATAACGCCAAAAGTGGCTTCCGTAATGATGCAAAAATCTCATGAAAGTAGATTTATTTCTGATTCGATGGTTGGTAAAAATATTTAATTTTAAACTGAGGTAATGGAGAATTCAATTCCGACTTGACTTCGCTTGTGATCCTTTTTGATGTGAAATACCGCTTACTCAAATAGGAAAAACTCATTGTCAGTCTCGTCTCCTTTTTTACATCACGAAGACTCGGCAAATGTTCTTGTGTCAACTTGGTGGCGAGCTTTCACTTCGGGCTTGTTAGTATAATTTGTCATTGATTTTCTAGCTACTTCGGTGACTGTTGTTGTTGTTAAATACGAAAATCAATTAATTATCTTACAAATTCTTGGAAACCGACTATTCAGAACATTCCGAAGAACTGTAAGGCAGGATGGATTAGAAAGTGACAAAAAATTACTTATACCTAATTCTTCCTTAATTCTTTTTACTGGAATTGTTATGATCTATTCTTCTCTGTGTGAATGTTGTGACGAGCAATTTGACTGTTAAGCTTCCAGAGAAAGTTGTGCAACATTTAGACTACTTCATACGCAATGAATATAAGATCGGAATTGATCAGGATATTTAAGGTACTTAAGTGAAAGCTTTGGAATATCGAATTATAACTAATCACAATAATTGGAAAACCTAGATGACCCATCGATGAAAGAAACTCTCGGACAAATGGATAGAGTACGTTGTTATTTAGTGAAAGGTTCCTTTTCATATCCCGAAATTGTAATTTGAGCGTCAGTGTCAGGCCAGTGGATCTATTCGATTCAAAATTTACGCAAAAGTGGACAATAAGAAGATCATCATTGGCAAAGAATGAAGAACTAGCTCCAAGAATTGTTTAGGAGCCTTCAAAAGAATTATAATAATTATTCAAAATTCAAAGTATTTACAGAAATGAAGTATTGAAGCATTATTCAGACAAGATTGTAGACTTTGTAGATAATCAGTTGTCAGTGTTAAGTCGTCTGCTTCTCGGTTCAATAGTTGCCTGCCAATGTCAAGGTTATTTGTAAACATTTTCGTATTCCAGAGATTTTTTCAGTGAATAAAATTGATTGAAAAAGACTCTTGAATGGTTCAAAATAGTTTTGTACATCTTTCAGTCTTTGCTTTTTAAATTAACTACGTTCATACGGGTATTTAATAAACACAATTCTCAGTTTGACCATTTTGATGCAGCTAAGACCATTAAATGTCTGCTTTGTATGAAATGTCGTTTTTAAGTAAGACGTCGGTAGTGATGATAAGTTGTAAAAATCAGTTTAAATAAAATCAGATGCTTCGTTATCTTTTTATTTCATAAACTCGTACATGAGCAGCGGTCCCAATCCGATCAACGACTCGTTCGAGCAATCATGCTTAAATGTTGTAACTCTCCGCAGCTTCTGTTTTCTTTTCCATGATTAAGTTATTTTAAAGAGTCGCAACTCACGGGTTAGCTCGAAATATTGGTACTGATGTCTGCTACCAATACTTTTATTTGTGAACGAACAATGACGCATGTTCAAGTTAGAAGTTAACCCTCAATTTGTATTGAAAACTTCTGAACTATCGTTTATGCATATTTCGGCTTGAGTTGTATTCCAAGTAGCACGTAATTTACCATCAAGGGGAATCATCGATGTAATTAGTAACTTCCATTAGTAACTTCCAGTTAATTTCGGTCCGATAATACAGACAACTAGAACAAATCCTAGAAAGTTTTCACGAATAACTCAAACACAATTCTTCCTTTATTCGAATTGGCAGAGGATTTGCCAAGATTGCAAATTACGTGAATATTTTTTCTAACATCGCATATCCATATACCCATGTTCACTTTTATTGAGAACTATTTGAATTAAAATTATCGCAGAACAATAGGATTTGAGTTCTTTAGTTGTTTGATTAATTTAAAGAAACCAGTGTGGAGATTACAAATAAACTGACAAAATATGTGTCAGAAACCTAACTTAAGTTCAACTGGTTGTTTGTCGTATCAAAATCGTTGGTCTGAATGATTGGGTATGCATGCATAGACCTTATTAAGGAAACGATAGTTACAGTTCTGAAAATGAATTGATTACAACTCCCATTTAGAATGGGTTATCGTTCAAATAAAAGGCCAAAGTGATAAACAGAAATTGCGCTGGAATTGAGTACATGTGAACAGATTATTATGGCACACAAATTAATATACATGGCAAACAAATGGATATAGAATGAATCAATGAAAAGAAAAGAATTAAAATTTTACATAAGACTCGCTTGCTCGCTCCACTTCCTCCACTGCTCCTTCAGTTTTCTCTGTTGACAGTGACCATCAGCAGATGAAATCGTCGACATTCTGTGTCCAATTGCTTTTTCGACAGTGTAGCATGTCCCATGTCCAGACTTGCTGATCAATCATGAGACTCGCATTTTGAGTGAGTTCAAAACTATTTTACAATCATAAAATTTGCTAGCACCGAGTGTATTACTTAAAGCCTCGTGTACATATTGAAGATCAGCTTGAAGAAAACGGTAACGTGCTGGACGTCCATATCGGATTTAAACGCCCCTGGTACTCTTTGCTCGTAAGAACCCCAGCATAGCATAGTATTAAAAATTTAGACTTAATGATTATTGTTGCCACCGTTTGCATTGATGCTTTCAAATGTTATTGACGAAGCCAGCCGTCAAATGCAATAAATTAGTCGTAATAAAGAATTTCATTCTGTAGATCATAAGAACCCACATCTGGACCTGTGCTTTGTGGACTGATGGTACTTCCAAGGTTTACTCAAAAAACAATTTTTTATTTATGTTGCAGTTGATTCAAAGGTACTGAACGAACATTTAAAAATTTTGAATGGTACGTTGTACTTAATAGCCGTAGTTTTTATTTATTTCTCGATTGATGTGACTACGAGATCTTTACAATCATGCTTACAAGTTCGGTGCAAAGTTAAGTTCAAGCTAATGTGGAGTGAACCACGAGTTCGCCACACACACACACCAGGCCCCATCCGTACAGTGTATGTATGCAGCTGACCAGCGGTAGTATTGATGTATAGGGAAAAACCCACCCAGTGGGAAAAACCTACTTAAGCTTCCTGAGCAGAGGACTCAGGGCTGCATTCACTCAATACTACCAGCTGCCCCAGAGACTTGTGTCTTACCACTTATGCTGCCGGGGCCTGGCTAAGTTGTACTTAATATTAAACTTGAAAATAAATTTTTCAACTTTTTCAGGTGGGTTTGGTGTTTCCAAATAATAAGTTAGTGCTACCCGTAATTTAAATGCCCCAAAATTTAGATACAGTGACACTGCATACGAATTTTAGGATTTTCCGCTTAGTAAGAAATTAATGCTACACAAAATGTATTTTACCTGGCATTTCCAATCGCTTCATTGTGTGGGCCAAGCAAACGCTGAGAAAGTAATTAATCAGCAACCTATCGGAGTTCTCTAACAAATTGAGATAAGACTACTTCCAGCTGATCTTCAGTTTTGTTTTTTGCAGTGTAAAAGGCACGGAAAGAAGAGTCTCCTTCTACAAGGAAGAAAATAGACTGCACTAAATCTTTAAAGGAGAAATATGACTTCACAGAGGAAAGACTACAGGAAATTGTCCAAACAATTATGCTTCGTCTAAAGATTACAAAACCTTGTGGTTGCTAAATACTCACTATGTGAATAAAAATCCTGCGTGCTACGCAAACTTATTGAAACAACGATAGTTACAGTTTTGAAATGAGTTGATTACAACTCCTATTTAGAATTGGTTATTGGGTTTAGATAAAAGGTGAAAGTGATAAACACAAATTGTAAGGGGATTGAGCACATGTGAACAGATTATAATGGCACACAAATTAATATACATGGCAAACAAGTACAAATAGAATGAATCAATGAAAATAAAGAATTAAAATTATACATAAGGTTAGAAATATAAACTCTTTGAAAAGGCATTTATACTTATGGCATTTCTGTTTTTAAAAATTGAAGAATGCAATATAGCATGGCATTATTGAACAGTTTCTGTCTTTTTATTGGCGAAGCAAATAAGTTAAACCCATATTTCAAATCCATTATTGGCACTGGAGTTCAGAGCTTGAATAATTAGATGTATTTGAACGAATGGGGTATATTTGACATTTTCCGAAAAAGTTGGAAGTCACCTCACTACCTCACCAAAAACGTTGTAGTATGTCCAGCATGGAAACTGCGAGCTTTGATCCCTTTCAACTTTCCTGAAACTCAATTTTCACTGAAAGGAGTAAATTTGGGGACCAGCATGAATCAAACGGTATGCTAGAAGTCAAGATCGGAATTACACATCCAATAATGCACCTTTACTCTGAATAAGACCAGCACGATATAGCGGTCAGCTGCCCGCTATTATTTATTATGTTCAAATCTCCTGCGATAGGAGATCATATGATTTCTATCTGTCTTTGCTGTGCACCTTGAAGGGCGTGCAGCCCATTCATTTCCTTCATTCCACTTTTGGTCTCCCAGAGATTGGGAGCTCTCTCTCTTGTCTACGATTACCAGCGAGTGGTAATTTCCCAGTGAGTGGAGAATTCGGTTCTGGTAATGGTTAGCCTTAGGATTAATTAAATATTAGTATTAAGCCAACCGTCAACGTCTCCGAATTCATTCCCACGTCTCCGAGTTCTTTTCATTTATATCAACACGGGTCGGTATTCATATTTTCATCCCTTTCCTCCGATCTCGGGTTATAACGATATGAGCAATTTATACTAATTATTTATTAATTTTTATCATTGCGATCATTTGGAATGAGGATTTTTAATGCTTTCAAATATTATGGACGAAGTGAGCCGTCAAATGCAATAAATTAGTTGTAATATTAAATCATGAATGCAGTAGATTAGACTATTATATACATGGGCTGAAGTTTACTGAATTGTACTTGTTACATTAACTCTAAAAGCCCATTATTCGTGTTGTACTTTGTAGTTCATTGAAAAATAAAGAATGAACATTTAAATATTTAGAATCATAAGCTCTCCGGGACCATACTTAATTTATAAAGTGAAATATTTGAATTTACTTGTCGACTGTGCAACTCGTATTGAAAACGAAATGCACTTGATAGTATTTGGTATAATCAGTGATAAGGAAATCGGCAGAAAGCTCCAGCAATGAAGCATTGTACATTTTTCTGCAATAACAGTACATACTCTTTCTGAATTATGCCTGTTTCAGTCCACCTTCATTGCTACGGTTCATTTCCTTCTATTGTTGTAAACACCGATCAGTTTTGACTTCACCAGAAGCTACTGCAAAGTTTCACAAGGTGTAAGGCAAAGCCACAGTAATGATGCAGTACATTGTGGTTAGAGTTTATAAGACATTTTTCTTACTCAGACTCAGATGTCCGTAACAAATTGTTTTGCTCGAAAATTCTCCACCTGTCCATGAATGAACGATGATGGTGGAAACTCTCTTGACTTACGTTGAAAGTTCAGATAGGAGACTTGTTACGACCACGAAATCTTGGGAAATTATCCCTACTTACTTAGTTTCCAACTTAATACCAAAAACGTGAAAAAAATTTCTTAGTTTAATGATACCTCATATATAGATCACATGCAGGTCATATACAGATCATAATCACTGTTATAGTGATCAAATTTCGCACCTCAAAATGGTAGATTTGAATAACAGAGAACTTGGCTTACGTGTGCTTAGTCCAATTTTCCTCAAATCCCTTTTTCAAGTTTCAATTTACCGAATTACGGAAACCAAGACAACATAATAAACGTTTAACCACAGTGTCTACTTTTAAGCTTTTATGGGCAATGACTACTATATGGCAATTTTCAACCCAACCTTTAATAAAGTACCATACAATACGCTGTACTACATCTACTCATTAATATATGCCAATTTCCAACCTTTTAAGTTTCAGGAGTGCAAGTAACCTAAATTTAATTGAAAAATCAACTTTAGATTGGTGCGCCTGGTGCTTTAAAAGCAGTGACAAAGTCTCTCACATTGTAATTAATTATCTTCAATAAAACGTAAAAAACAGCGTAATAGGGTGTAACGAGATAGATACAGAACCAGCAAAAGCAAAGAACAGTTCCGTAGTACTCGACAGTGTCGACAGTCCCAATAACTTCACGATAATCCAAAATACTACTCCTAAATAACACAATTCAATAAGTGCATTTTGTTCAAAACCTTTCTTTCAGTGTAAAGCTTTGGATATGATGATAACCTCACTCTATCCCTCATTACGTAATGGGTGGAGCATAATCTTTACATGGATTCCAGGACTATACCCTACAGCATATGACGAAAGGGCGAGTTTTGAGTTGCCAAAACATTGAGAATCGAAGCAGCAGAGAGGGAAGACGCCGGTGATTATCAGCGTGAATCATCATGCGCCAATCATTCTACCAGTCACTTTCAGCGTTATCGGGAAATATGTTTTCATTTCGAAGAACTATTTAGTTACGTAGAACCTTTTACAAGTTTTTTTTGTTGTTGTAATATTTAAGATCCAGAATCAATATCAATTTGTTCCTGAGAAATCTATAAACCTTTGTGCAAAAATTAACAAAAACAAAATCAAATTGGCTGCAGATTCTATTTTTAATCGGTTGATTCAAAGCTTTTGAATGCAACCACATCATAATATAAATAAATATAAAATTGAGATTTCATCATGAGTAAGCCTGGATTAAAGCAGACTTATTCCCCTATTGATTTCACAGTCCCATTGATAGTAGGTTTTCTGCTTTTTATTTTTTATATTGGTTTGCTCATATTCGCTTTACGTAAATCCCGTCGTAAGTTATAATTTCCTTAAATAGAATATTGATTGAAATTCATCATGTAAAATTCCAAATGGAGTTATCTATGAAAATAACGGTACTCAAGCTTTATCTGACCTTATCAATAGCTTCACTAAAATTTTCTATAAATGCGAATAACTTCATAGCATATGCTGTCAAGCAAAATTCGTCTTCGTAATTTTAGAATGGATTTTCAAAAGACCTTCAACTTGAGCTTTATCCCTAAAGGCTTATCAAGCAGAGTGTTTCTGTTTACTAATCTTCGATTTAGGGAGTAAGTTCAAATCATGTAGTTGAAACTGTGTGCATTCATTTTAGGCGTTCAAAATTGAACACTTGTTATTGAGATGTTCGAATGACTCACCTGAAAAGAAAAAACCATTAAAATGTATTTCATATTCATATCTGGTAATTTTAACAGCTTATTTATACGATTTTTAGTTGATATCACGAGATCTCCTAACTAATTGTGAATGTAATTATTATTTGACAATGAACTAACTTTGGTGTTGAAGGTAATTAATAAGCAAAATAAATATCCTTAAATCAACGGAAATTATGTCAACTTAATTTACACCGATGTTTATTAGTGTTTAAACCCAACTCAGAGTTTAAATCTTCGTCGCAATTATTTAAATCTGGTATTATTCAATAATTTAGATCTACATGAGAAAAAATATGATACAGGTATGTGTAATATTGAACTCTTTTTTTTGTGAAATCTACTATTCTCTGTTTTGGTTGTTAACCTCCGAGTTTCCTTTTCTTTGTAATTTAATCGATTTTTTCCTTCTGCCAATATCCTGCATTTATCAGGTCCAACGATTCTGTCGAGATGTCCAAAAGTTTTCAAAATTGCATCTAATATCACAAGATAATATACCTCTTTATAAGTTTCAAGCTACCGAGGTACAAGTCAAACAAAATGAAACCGAAAGAAAGTCAAATTCTGCGTTTACCTTGTGATATTCTGTTACAAATTTTAGGTGCAAACACTAGTTTATAATAGTTAAGACAGTCAGATAGTGTAATTAGCATGTTATTAAACGTAGGAAACATAAAGTCTAACGGTAGGAAAGAGGTTTATGGATAATAGATAACAGTTTTGTATTACTTGTGGAGGAAAAGGGCATCTCCGTCAATCCTATAATAAAAGTTGAAATACTAAAAAGGTTTTAAGAGAGTTTCTGCTCGTCGCTCGTGTTCCAGCAAGACAAAGATTTTAGTCGGAATAAAAAGTTTATTTGGCTTGAAATATAGCTGGAAAAATCGTGCAGCAGGACTTAACAAATACAGCAAAGGGAAAAGTTGCATTATCATTAGCATTAGCATTAGTTGTATATTGTGCTGCTAAAAGTTTCGGCAACTTTTCTTGGATGCTGAAAACATGTTTTGACCCTCGAAGCAAGGCTCAAGTACCGGTACAGGCAAGTAATACACACGTATCCTGTGAGTGAGTGACTTTTGCTTGCCTTTGTTTATCTTTGACGACTAGTTAGTTACAGAAGCCTAGTGTGTATTTCAGAACATAACCAAATTCTAAGTAGGTACAGTAATCATGCAGGAAAGGTAAATATTTCCGTATTCTAGCCGTTGCACTTTTCAAACTCAAGAGTGCTTTTTCTTTGATCTTTTGAGTACTACAAAACCAAACCGTATTGTTATTCTAAAATTCCACAATCTATCTGCAACCATGCCGTCTATAAGAAATACTTACAAGTCAATGAGAACAATTGAAATTGAACACTGAATTGATGAATCGATTGTCGATCCCAAATAACAAAAAATAGGATGTAGCATTAAGTGACTGTTATGGGTTAAAGGGCATAGTGCTACATCCATTGCATGATTTGTGTGATGCTATTATCACTATGTAAGGACAAATTATCGATTCCTGTTGTTTCCTATTCTCTGGTCAACCAATGTACATGTACTGTATTCTGATATAATTTATGCTTATGCTTATGCTTATGGCGCGCGCCTTCTTTCCGACCCTGCATTAAATCCTGTGGAATCTTCATTCCATCGACGGTTTTACATTTTGTCAATATCTCATTGAAGAACTACAAGCTCTAAATTGTATGTTTGAATGGTGTATAAGTCGCTCAGTCCACAAGCTATGTACAATTATAAAATTAATTGTAGACTGGTGACGATGAGCATCGTAGCTATTTGTTCAATTCAAATATGGATTCAACTATGTTAAAATAAACGTATGGTTACATTGTGTTTCTCTTACTGTTCTGTTGCCGTCACTTTATTTCAAACAACATAGATAACGCTCTTCCTACTAAAAGATGTCAAATATTTCAGTTACAAAGTTACAAGAGTTACGTTACAAGAACCTCAATCTCACAAGAGGAGAGTGACTGCCACAAGATAACATGTAAATGTACTTCCTGTCTTTGGAGAGTAACTCTATTCAATTGTGTTGTTGAATATAGACAACGCCGAGAATGAAATAATTGATGAAGTGTAGATGCTTCTGCTTCAGAACTTGTTGCATTAGATATTAGATAGTAGTTCTCTTGCAATTCGCTAAAAGAGGATCCCTTGGAAAGATAGAGAGAAAAAAACGGGTTCCTCTCTCCAAGCGACTACTTTAGTAATGCTCATGGCGCGCGCTTTCTTCCCGACCCTGAAGGGCTCCATTTTAACTTAACTAGAAACGGACTTTAGATACTTGTTAAATACGTTCTCCTGAATAGTTCGATACATCACACAAAACAACCTCCAACTCGACTTGCACCTGAAGTGCTTACCTGCTGGTTGATTTAAATTAAAACACATTTCTGTGTACACATCATTAAAAGTATTCGCTTGTGTTTCGTTAATCGTTACAAAATCAAACTCAAATTCAAATCTTTCGAAATAAGACATTATTGAGTAAAAATGAAAAAGAAGAAAAATGATTGCACGAAGTTTATACTTTTATACACTACCTTAAATACATTTGAATTTCATCTCTTTAAAAAATATTGTATACGTGTAAAATTTGCTTACATATTAAACTCTTCAAAGTTTAATAGTATATATCACCAGATATATAGTTAGATTTGAGTACATATGTCTCCAACTGTAAGTTTGAGAAAGATCCGAATAAACATGTTTCATTATGAACTTTATTTCAAGTTGCACGTACCTTATCATCAACGAGAACAATCTATACAAACATTAACTACTCTGTGGTGTTAATTTAGCTGCCGACTTCTGACAGCTGTAGACAATTATGAAAAATGTTACAAAATGTTTCGCGAACAAGTCCAACACGATTCTTCCTATGCTCTATTTGACAGATGATTTCCTAGCATTGGGTGTATTTCTCATTTTCCGAAAAAAATGGAAGCCACCCAGTACAAAAACCGTTGCAGTATGGTCAACATGGAAAAGGCCAGTTTTGACTCCCTTTAACTCTCCTAAAACTCAATTTTCAACGAAAGGAGTACGAGTGTGGTAACTAGTTTGGAGATCAACATTCAGCATGAATAAGACGGTATGCTCTTACTGGTAATAGGATCAACATGATATATAAATAATTTATACGTATTGATCATTACTGTCATCGGTTAGACTAACTATTATAAGAATTTTTAATGTTGTTATTGACAAAGTGAACCGCCAAATGCAATAAATTATTCGTAAATATATTGAATAAACCGGAGATTGGAGCAACCGCATCCCGGGTTTTTGGATTGGTAACATCCATATTATGTAGGTTTATGTTTCACTGGTCTATGTTGTACTTTCAAAACTTACTCAAAAAGCAATTTATTCATGTTGCAGGTGATTCAATGATAAAGAACCAATGTATTTTGAATTGTAAGATATACACGAGGCAAATTGAATTTCTCAACTTACACAGATGTATTAGGATTTTGTCCTCAAAATTGATGCAGGAAAGTCTGGTTAAAGTTGTTATTGTTCACACTTTGCACAACAAATATGTGCCAGATACTTCCGGTCAACAAAAGTCTGCACCCTACACGTGAGCCCGAGAAAACTGCTTATTATTTATCTTCAATTACACATCGAAAAGATAAAGTTGAATAGAGTGGACCGAGATAGATGTAAAATCAGTTAAATCGCAGCCGTTCCGTAGTACTAGAGAACCACAATAGCTTCACGATTATCCAAAATACTAGTTTTAGTTAACACAATTCAAAATGTGCAATCTTCAGATCACAAAAGTACTGAAAATGTAAATTATTGTAAATAAAATTTGACATACAGCGGGTCTTTATCAATCAACCGCCTCACACTCGTGATATTGTTGCGTATGATCGTCTCCGGCTGATCAAATTAAGCTATCAGACATTTACAGGTTATGACCATTAATTCAAAACTCATTGTCAGTAAATTTCCATTGGGGTAAAGAATAAAGAGCTTGACAGATAAATCCCATGTCCACATTTTGTAAGTCTCTTGGGAATGCTTGGTTTTTAAGGCTTGTAAGAAACAGAAAAATCTACAACTTTCATTTTAAGCTTAAAAGTATGATTTCCAACTTATCCGCCAACTTCATAACAAATATGAATTATAATTTCTCAATTCAAACAGATAAGTTCCTTATAAACGCTGCTCTCGATAGCAAATAACGAAACTACAAAATTGCTTAAGTCATCTGCAGAGAACAATATAATACACGATAGAACGAGTCGTCATCTACCTAAAACACCTGCTATTGTTGTACATGAAGAACGTCACAAATCGTAGACGTTAGATTCCAAAAGCTATGGGATCTGTGCTGGCTATAATATATTAAACATACCATCTAAAATTTTGTTTGATTTTGTTACAATTAATAGGAAATAAGAAAATAGGAAACAAGAAACATAGATGTAATCGGTGAAGACAAGAACTGTATATAATCAAAACCACGAGCTTGTTGTTTCCCTCAATTCTAAAATTTCAAAAAGTAAGGTTTACGGTTTACTTTATAACTATGCCAATCAGCAAAAGCAACTCTACAATACTTGTATGATCAGAAACCTTCAATTGAGCCAATTGACCACGAGAAATTGTTGAAAGTACCTAGCTAATAAGTAATGGTTTCCAACCTCTCTTAATTAAAATTTAGTTTTCATTTTCTCCGTGATGAGTGTGTTGGGATTTGGCGTTCATTCAATTTAGATGCAGAAATCATTATCGAACCTGCAGCGTAATCGTGCAGTTTTTTTAGGGTTACCGTCATGTTTCTGTTTTTGTTGTCCGTAAATGGACAACATATAAACAGGATGGATTACGCTATTCATCACTTCTAAATTGAAAATTTATTTTGTGAATATACGTGGAAATGGGAAACTCACTCGTTATCATAAACCTATTGGCAGTGGAATTCGAACTTGAGAAATAAACTTAATTGTTGAACGTCAA
>Ga0194135_10001056_pt1 | contig 16154 bp, 14 predicted proteins | sample LitLau_LLRF_2013_FD_134024 | JGI IMG/M metagenome (GOLD analysis project Ga0194135, IMG submission 134024) | Freshwater sediment microbial communities in response to fracking from North America - Little Laurel Run_MetaG_LLRF_2013 (version 2) | ecosystem: Environmental > Aquatic > Freshwater >...
ATATTACTCAATTATGTGTAAAGGTCTTTGGGAAAGATGGCCTTGAGTAGCTTGTCTGAAGAACGCAAGGCGGCAACCAATTCGCGACAACATTTTACGCATGAGGAAATCTTCTTCCAACGGATTAGCGAAATGAAGTTGTGGGCCAACTTTCAAACCGAATATCGTGAGAACTATGGCGCTAAGCAGGTCCGATTCTGGATAACGGTAAGTGTGATTTTTTTATTGAATTTGGCAAAGAACACCAAGTGGATAGTGTTTTAAAAGTTGGTTTACAAATCTAGAATTGTCTATTTCGATTTCCGAAATCTAGTAAAACAGTCGAGAAGGAATCTAATTAATATTTGGGTGTTGTAATTGCATTGGATTTCAGATCCACCGGGGTAGAGTGTGTTTGGAAAGGACCTCGTCGGGATTTTGCTCGACTTTGGATGAAGGTTACCGTGAAGTGGCGTTCGAACAAGCCAATCGACGGCTGAATACAATTGAAATGTATAAACACTATCAGGAGGACTCGCGATTCAAACCGAAGCCGCACGCTAGAAACTACGATGGAACCAACGGTGGGAAGTACTTTGATCGACGAAACAAGTACCACGATCAACGAAACTGCTAATAGCGCATCAGCCTATCATCTTAATTGAACAGTAAACTATTCATACCAATATGAAATTCAACCGGTGTTAACTAAATTTTAATTGTTACATTGATTTGTTGAATTTTAATAAACACACGTAGTTGAAGCTCACTTTTCTTGTTCTTTTCTATTTTATTTTAAAGTCGCATTGTCATGAATTGGGGATGCTAACTGAAAGCTATTACCGTGTAGGTCAGCTGGTCAACATTTAGGGTGTCAAAGTATAGTTGGTGAACCAACGGTCTTTTCTCTCTCTGGTCGAGTGACCGTTGGTGGGAACTGTATGTATCGTTTGCGAAGTGGCTTTTTCCGCTGAGCGGAAAAGTAGGAGGAGCCTATTGACACCAGGCCGCGCTGCTTTCTCCTCTGCTTTCACTCAGCTTATCAATCGCCTTTCTCCTTCCGGTTCGCTCTTCATTTTTGACACGCCTCGTGCCAATTTTGGCACTATTTGACATTTGACACATTGGGAGGTCATGTCCTGGAGAAAATGGACGCGGAGCAAGCTTCGGGCTAAAGTGTATATCTTTTAATGTTACTAGCTAATTCTCAGTTAGCTTCAATCGTTAGATACAGTTCCCACCAACTGTCCACAGATCCGAGTTTACGAGAATCTGGACAGTTGGTTCACCAACTAGTCAAAGTAGGTGATATGAGTTGGAGCAAGACTAACTTACTCAATCCACTTAATGTGCAATGAAGTTTTGGGATGGCATAAAATGTAAATTTTATAAAGAATTTATTAAAGAGATATCATCGTGAAAGTCCAAGAAATTACTGCATAAGTCACATATTGTCCCCAAAATTAGCCTTCAAAAGGACGGGTCCGGGTTTCGAGTTACGTGCGTGGCACGGTAGGGGTTCCATGGGGGATCACAGATGTGCAAAAGTTTCGAAGACTTCATTGAAAGTTTCCACAAAACTAAAAAAACTGAAATTTTTTAACACTGGCTTTAAGGAGAAAGTAGGTTTTTGGAATATTGTTGAAGTACGAAGGTGGATTTTTTTCGGAATTTTTTTGGGTGATTCTGTTAGAGAAAAGGTTGGAGCAGTTTTCAAAATGCTACGTGTGGCATATTATTTTAAAAGTCAGGAGAAAAATAATTTATAAAGTTGAGCAAAAATAACATGCTAATTTTATATCTCATTTAAAGAAAAAAGCTTATATTATTATGCTTATCTGTCTGGTACTGGTTAAAACGAATACCCTTTATTGCATTCTGCATTGTACTTCAAACGTATTCTTTACAGTGATCAATCGATTATACATAGAAAATATGTACTTAATGTTGTAAGGCAATAACTACTATTTTCTAAATGCAACTGATCTAACGGTAGATTGCATTTTAGATGTATACTTTTATATACTATACAATTTTTATACTAAAAGCAACTAAAATCTTGTGTATTACTTTAAAGGCAGTTCCAGGCCTCTTGTTCTAATTTACAGTTTCTCGGAGTATGTCATCATTGTCAGCAATACAGCAAGAATAACAATCTTATACCATCACTAATACAACACAGATCAATGATTGTGATGCAGCCTCTGTTCCAATAATACAGTCAGTTTTAAAATTTTACGCTACTTATTCTCGTTAAAACTTTCAAAATATGATTAATGAATGATATAGAATTACAATTTACATAGGTTTTAAGAAATACTTTTCATTACTCATGAATATCGTCGTGATACATAAACAATCAATCATTTAAGATACTTGTAAATTAACAGATAATATCGCGGTCTAAAATAATTCTAAATAAATTCATGAATTTTAAAAAGCCAAAAAAAGATTGACAGTCAGCGAAAAACTAAGAAAATATATTATCATCAGTCCATCCTTTACTAGCCAAATTTAAGTTAAAATCTGCGAAATTCACGTAAGGACGTATTCTGCCGTTTTCATCTAAGGGTAGTTTGTGGTTTGATTGGGTGTGCCTATCTGAGCTACTACCCGTCTCTGTGCTTGAGGGAGTGTCAGTGGTTGTGTCGTTAGTGAAACTTGTCCTATCGAAGTCTGACGTTTGTATGAACATTGGAGATGGAGATTGCTCGAATGTATTTACCGGAGTCCCGCGACCATTACTGCCGAATGACGAATCTGACCAAAGTGGTGTTTGTGAGCTCCCTTTGTAACTATTTGAATTTGTCAGAGGAGTGTTGAAATTTCTAATGAGAAGGGTCATATCGTCTCGGCGGTTTAGTTTTGGGGAAACTGCACTCATGAAACAGTCATGGTGCATCCGGCATACTTTGTCAACAACAGCTTGGGCTACGTTGTGATACGTACTTTGTGTACGAAACTCTTCAACAATCATCCTTGCTAGCTTAATGTCTACTGGTTCACTGTCTGAAATCTCTCGTAAGGCTTGATAAATTCCATCTGACAGCAAAATTAGAAATCTAATAGACTCATCCACTTTTACAGCAGGGTGGATTTCAGGTTCCGCAAGCACAGGTTCATTTTTAGCACCACTAAGTGACTCCAATTCTTTGTATCCTCCCTTTACAAAATAATTGCCTATACAACGAGTGTTCGGTTGTTTCCCCAAACCTACACGCTGGAGGCATGAAGTGTCTAACCCCAGTTCTTGCAGTCTTCGTAATTCATCAGGATTCTTCAGGTCATGGTCAACACTTAGATGTGTGACTCTCAAAACCCCCTCCTTATCTGTTCTGCATAAAAGTGCCCTACTGTTCCCGACATTGGACACATACAGCTTGCCATTAAAGATGAGGACAACAACTGCCGTCGTTCCTGATCCGACTTCCCTGTTAAGTTGTTCCAAAAGCTGAGATGGATACGGACCATCAGGTAGCTCGGATATAAGACTAGCTCTCTGGGCAAGTTTTTGCCCAATATACTCAGAGAAGTACTCTCTTTCAACAGACAAGTAAGCTTGCCGAAGGACTTCTCTGATTTGATCTTCCGTGCTCGTGTCAGTTAACTGACCCAGCAGAATGTGATTTGGTATTGTTCGACACACAAATTTGGCTGCTCGTGATCCACAATGGCCATCAAAAACACCATACAAGAATACATCCCCACCTTCTCCTTGAAAGTTGAAGTTTAAATCTTCTTGGTCGTGTTCACTGATTTTATTTCCACCTCGCTTGTAAACTTGATTCTGAGCCACTCCAACCCCTAAAAACAAACCGCACGCTATTCACTTCTACTCCAACCTTCATAAACAATTACACTGAAATTCATACCTGTATGAGCACAATTGTCGAGATCATCTGTCCACGATGTCTCTTCTTGTGTCACCGCCAAGTCATCTAACGAATCAGGCTGCAACCCCATTCTTCTGCCAATTGTCGATTACACTAAGAAATTACCAAAACACATAACTTTACACACCCTAAAAGTAAAAACACAAACTTACACAACTTAGCTTTCTTCTTCTAACAAAACTACAAAATTCATTCTTTCTCCGAGTCAAATCTTCTTACCCATTCCTTCTTGGCCTTCATGAAGTCTTGCTAATTACCTCCCCTAATACTACCGCTGCCAATTCACCTGCAGCGTTCACGTCTTCCCGAATTTCTCGACGCCAAAACCGATTACAATGCAAGTGCCAAAATATCACAACACAATCTCATGCCATTGTTGTTTTTAACAGGGAACACGACGACGAGTGCAATGTTGTTGTGAAAACAACTCTCTGTTGTTGTTGTTGGGCTGTTCAACTTAACTTCTCATATACTTACGTGTTAAAGCAACTTTCTCTTAGGAATCATTTAAACTCCCCGCGCTCTTTTGTTCATAAGTCTCACTTGTCCCCGCCGAATCCATTGTCTACCCGACAGCGACATAGTAAGTCTGTAGTCTAGTTTCAGTTTCTGAGCAAATTGGAAATCGTACATCTCTGAAACAATCCATGAATGCATATTATAATATTATGTAATATGTAAATGTTATGATGAGGTGGGACTCGTTCCATAATAAAACCAAACTGCAACTAAAACAAGAAATGTGAACAAAAAACTGATTATTATTGGCATCATTGCATCATAACTTTGTCCAGAGAAGCGTTCCACAACCATCAAACAACTTGGTACACTCTAAAACACTTGATTTAATATCAAATACTAATCGGTAGCTTAAAAATTACTCAAAACTGTAGCGATGTGTCTTCGACAGTAATAATAACTTAAACACAACAAATAAATAACTTAAATGAAAAACATTTCTGATACATATAACAGATAAAAGTTATAACCCTACAGCAGTACTAGTACTATAAGACTACACTAATTTACATAACTAGTGACAAAAGTATTTCTATAAACCTTGTTAGAATCATGATGAAGTTGACTTAATCAGTTCCTCTCTCTTAGAGTGTTGGACTTGGTTGTAAAAATTCATCATTAATGAGTAAAGATTAATTCTTTGCCAAGCTTGGTACGAATTTTTCACGTTTTTCATCATTCAATGATGAACTTGGTCAATACAAACAAACAATCCGTGAGTGAAAATTCGATAGCAGTCAAATTACTACACATACATACAACAACTATAAAAATGAGAGTCGTTTATAATAACATACACGTAAGTTAAGGAAATAAACTAGGCTTACTTTAGTTCAAATTATTATTTTAACGGTGGTTGAGAGGTAAAGCATGAGGATCATTCTTTGTTTAAGAAATATAGATATACACAGCATACCTATTGATTTAGTTACATCTACTGTCTACAATATGTCGTATAGCAAATACCATCGTCACTACTTAATTCTGTTTCTCTGCTCAGTTTTCATTTTTCATGGATATAAACGCACTCTCACGCAACTGACTTTAATTTATGTATAATATAAGTGCGAGTAATGGTAATTATAATATTATGTTCAAGTACAAAACCATATTTTTCAAAAATTGCATTCTGTCTTGTTAACAAGAGAAAAATCAACTCATCTTTGTCAAAATTTCGCATCGTATCTGCAGCGTCAGAATTACAGTGACAGGTGGGTAATACCGCAACGACAAATCTTTAATTACAATTAGCTAATCGTGAACGTACATTTCGTTTCTTGATGTCACCGGAGGAGTTGTCAGTGATGATTGATACATAATCCATTTGATTACAATTGCTTGCGAATGTTAATGCAATTTCTGAGTACGTGTGTTTTAAAACGCAGCTTCCATCAATGTACGTCTTCATGTTGTTTGTCTTGACATTGTGACATTGCGCATAGCAGCAGTTAGCAGCAGCAGTAATTTTCATTTCCATGTAGCATTTTAAATAATAACTAACACTTGTTAGGAAAACCATACATTATTTTGAGAAGTACTACAGGGCATAGGGTAACTAAACGTAAGGAACGAACTTCCACAGAATAACTGAGTGCTGCAAAAACTTACAATCTGAAGAACAGGTATCTGTCAGCGGAGGTTTTTCATGAAACACACTAAATTATTTAGTTGACATTCTATTTGATATGAACCTTGACAATTAAAATCTAGAGTTCAACTAAGGGAAAGACGCACGGACTAATTCATGGCGATGTGGCGTCTCATGAGTTGAATGGAATCATTAAATGTTTTTGACGTACACGGCGCTTACTGAACGCTTAGCACACGCTCAGTGATGTTTAAAACTGAATTTTGGTCGAACAAAACTTTTTTCTAATACGTTGATTATTGATGATCGGTCATTTGAAATAAATCTTGTCAGTAGGCTTGATTACAAGTGACAGAATAAGTTAATCGTTGAGCGACATGCCGCGTTCCTCAGCAAAGAATGAGAGTCATCCGGTATACACAAGAATTGATGTAGAACAACGATCACAGCACCTTCATTGGTTGACAATAGTCTACCTTGCCTCTCACAACGACCCCGGATTGCTAATTTCAAAAGTAAAAGAATATTATTCATAGACACTTTCTTAGAATTCAATCAGTAGACCAATTCCCTCAAAAGGATAAACTATGTGAATCAAGCAGGAGCTGTTGGGAAAGCCGATAACGAAAAAGACAGTAACTGTGAAAGGAAGAAGCAATAATTGTGTCAGAGTCAAGAGGAAATTTGATTAACTAATTTCGCGACTAACTACTTAGCTACTCATGACTATGGAAAAACTTCAATCAAAATCAGAAGGTTGATTGTAAAAGCGAAACAAATACTAAAATACAGGATAGTAAGTAAACAAACAAACCAATGATGTTAGGAAGAATCAAGGTTTTTTATTGAGTACTCATGTCAACAATTAAGACTTATGAGAAGTATTAAGAGGCATACGAATGAATTATTAGAAATCATTGAAGAAGTATAAATATGAGATATGATCATGCCTCCACGTTAAAACTAATTGTTGGACCTCCTGGAAATCCCCCTTAATTGGTGTAGATGAAAGATAGTAGTAGTTGCAGTCCATAAGTTACTCGGTGACTTGTCAATTTATAGTCCGTCATCACCCACTTGCCCCAGTATCGGCTGTAGCACCCCATTCCGAAACACCACGGCTAGCAGCACCCTCAGCAATCTTGACACTTACAACGTTGCACTTCTCACAACGCAACCGAACTCTTTCTCCAATAGAGAGTCGGGCCAATTGTTTACCGTCTGGACTTTATACGATGGTAGGCATAAAGGAAGTAAATTAAAACTAAGCCAAATGCAGCAATAGCAACGAGGCATGCTAAATTAAATCTAAGTGTATTCTGAGTTAGGCACTTACGCCACATCGTACCAATGACGTGGGGATTGCGCTGCGCCAAAGTTTATATCTTCGCCTTCTTCTTTTACTGCACTAGCTCCTTCAGGCCCTTCCGGTTGTTCGAAATTTAAGAAGTCCCAAATAAGAATGGTATCGTCGTGAGAACTACTGACGATTTGAAATTCATCAAATTGAAGACGGAAAACTCTCCCAGTGTGTTTCTACAAAAAAAATTACTTTAAAGTATAACACTTGATTTTAACAGATTTGCTACACTCATTAAGACATCTTACCACTAAAGTACGCAAGCATAATGAGGAAGCAGGTGCTCGCGGATCCAAAGCTGCTTGAAGGTCCCACACTTTAATTTTTCTATAAGTTCATATATACATACATATATAAGTATGAATTAGGAGCACACGATGAAATTCAGTTATCGAAAATATCGAAATCGAAAGATTAAGAAAAATTTCAACTCACCCGTCGTAAGCTCCGCTGACTATGCGTTTATTATCAAATCGAATGCATCGAACAAGTTCTTCGTGGCCTTCAAGTACTTTCAAGCAAGCCCCGCACTCAATGTCCCACAATCTGATGAGAAAATGTCAATAGTTCAATCAAATCATTGGCACTAATTCAAATACCAAACAAGTAGGAAGATATATAGTAGAAAAATACCGAATAGTGTTATCGGAGCTTCCGCTGACGACAAGTCTATCACGGTATTGCAGACATGCTATCCCTCTTTTGTGTCCATTTAATGTGCGGACAAATTCACACGTACTTGTACTCCAAACCTGTGAATTAAAAAGAAAGAAAAGAATTACAATTCGTTCATTGAGTGAATTACACATTATTATAAAACAACCTTTAATGAATCTATTTACTCGAATGAAGTATTTACCTTAATAGTTCGGTCTCCAGAAGCGGAAACAATATACTTCTCATCAAAGTCTACAACATTCACAGCTGCTCGGTGTCCTACTAGCACACGGTGAAGATTGATATCAGTAGCAGACGCCATATCCCAAACAGCGATACTGCGATCCTAAAGTACAAGACAGTTTTAGTAGGTGGACGCTAAAGTCGATACACGTATTGAAACCCTGATTTTTAGATAATACCTTAGAACAGGTAACCATCATGCCATTGTTAAACCGCAAGTGAAGAACCGCCTCGCAATGGTGAATCAATGTGTTCACCATTTCTCCAGTTTTGACATCCCACACTCGAACAGTTGAGTCACTTGATCCAGATATGATCACTTTCTCGTCGTATTGTAAACAGAGAACAGATCCTGTATGACCAGTTAGCACCTGAAATCGTCAATTAGAACAGAAATCAACATCATGAACAATGTTTTCAACATGCTCTACAATCAACAGCTGTTTTAACGCATATAAATGATAATTCTACTCCTTTCCAAGTAAACTTAAGAATAGTGGAGAATAGCACACCTTTGTACATTGGAGGTTTATTCTATCCCAAATCTTAATCGTGTTATCACGTAATCCAGAAACAATCTTTGAATCATCATATTGAAGGCAGTAAACGCCTTTGGAATTTTCAGATCGGCAGTTAATCAATTGAAGATTAGGATCACCCTTCAGCCAATTGTTCTCAATATTCTGTGTGGAAAGATAACACTATAGAAAACTGCTAAAATTAAACAAAACTTATCACCTCATGCGATTTCAACTCACTTGAATATCTTGGATAATTATGGGGTACAGTTTTCGGTAAAAACTATTGTCCGGGTGGGACTGACTTGGTCTTGGTTTGAACAAATGCTGGATCCTGCAAAAAATAAACCCCATCATAGTACACAAAAAAGTGAGTTCACAATAATTTAGTTTATATGTACAAAATTATACCATCGTCGTCGTTCAGCTAATCCCCTCCACAAACTATCAGTCCTAACTTTACGCTCTATAAGTTTCTTCCACAACATGGCATCTGAAATTACACGATTCCACTCTTTGCAGACCATTTCTGCGGCACACAAAGACTTTGCGTCAACATAAGACAAAATCGCCTCTGCGATATGGTCCAGTCCTTTTTCTACAATTACAAACAATAAACCAGTCAAGAAACTACTGCTGACGAACTTACAAGGTTTAATTACTTATAACTTTCTATTAATAGCAAACTCACTCGGGAGAAGAGTGATGAAGTCTCTTTGGAGCATCGGGGTTAGGAACTCATTAATTTGACCATGCTGGTAGTGACACATTCGGAGTAAAAGGTTCTCCATATAATCGACTTGGTCGATCTCAGTCCATGACTCAAACTTTAGAAGATTTTTATCCCTTTCGGCGACATAAGTTGCTGAAAGTTCACGTCGTGGTATTTCTTCAATTCCTTCGCCCATTGACTCCTCATTGTAGAACGTAGTCATTGGGGACTGTAAAAATGAAAGACACTCAACCTTACCAATCTGCTCTTATCTAAGAGCAATACCTCTATGTAACTAATGCTTACCTGACAAATCTCGTCGACGGATTTATCAGTCTCCATTTCTGTATCTGTGGTGCGAGTGACGTTGATCTGGTCGTCGTCGTCCCTGCGCTGAGTCACCCCCTCCTCCTCTCCTTGCTCGTGTCCCTTCGAAGCGTCCGTGTTGCTGGTGCCTTTCCACTTCTTACTTTCAACGACTTCCTCCTTTGTGTCAGTATTTATTATCACCCTTTTTCCCGTCGACGTCGTCGTGGATGTTGTGGTAGAGTCCTCCTGCTGCCTTACTTCCTCAGAAGAGAAATCCAGTTTTTCTTGCTCGACGTTGCCACCTAAAAATGCACACCAATGCTTAGTTGCCAATTACAGCAGGCAGGCGCAGCATAGTCGGTGACTCAGAGTGCAAAGGAATGCAGTTACTCCAATGAACACTCAAACCACCACCACCGTCGCCTCAGCCAGCACCACAACACTATGCTAGGCAAGTGTAACGTAAGTACCCTTCTTCACCACACACTCACGCATGAAAACAAATACCGATATATATGCGTCTTTACTATGAAATCTGAACCACCGTTCACCATGACATGAAATCTCCAAGGAAGTATAAAAAAGCTGTTCTTTTTTCGTCCAAGCATTTATACTAATTGAAATACCTTAATTACAACTTACTAACTTACTTGAGGAATCATTAACTAGAAGTTGCAATTTACTTGTATTTTTAACATTTATTACTCGAGTGGATTCCTGGATTTTAAAATTTTAGCTAAGTATCATGTCGAAGAATTCAACATATTAAGCATATCTTAAGCGGTTAATGGAAAACTTAATAAAAAAGCAAATAAGCTGTGTGATCTAAATCTCTCCGTAATTTAATGCCGTCTAAATGCAAACTAAAAACTATCATTAACATTAATACTGAATTGAATGAATTTCGCGAAGACCGAAAAACGACATCACTACACGTTGCTTTGCTTTGTCATAAGCCATTATTTCAGTCCATCATGAGCATCTAGTGGAATACCAGGAAAAATCAACGTTAAAAGAAATACAAAAATATGCCAACCAACCGTTTGCATACAATCCTCGTTCGCCATGTTTCCGGCAGTGCCGCAGAATCCAAACGTAGGCCCTTTTGACTACGTTGTTAGGTACAAGGTTCATTTTCTCAAGAAATGAGAAGACTTAAGGAATAGGGATTGAAAGTTAAGAGATAAATTTTTACTTCAAAATATGCACCTTTACCAAAATAATATAATTAAGATAGTCTAATTTTACTGAAATCAGAAGTAGCAGCTTGTAAGCATTTGCAATGACGAAATTTTAACTACCGAATGAATGAGTTGGACTAATAAGACTTATAACTTAAATGGGAATGGTACTACTTAGCAAAACAGATGCGAGCGATGTTTCTATATTGAACTCTGATCAATCTGTAACAACTCATTATTGATGAGGGCTAGGTGTTCAATGGAATCAATAAACAATGGGGAGCCAGGACTCATACATTCCATGCCAAGTTTCTCCTAAGTTTCGCAGCTTAATGGTTTCATCTCATAGCCACTAATGAGTCGACTTAATGCATGCACAACTATCAACTATGAGGGTTCGGAGTATTCGAAAATACTATGCGAGCGACAGCTAAGCAATATTTGTATACATATATATTAAGCGGTAATTAAATCAATTAATCAATCAAGCAAAAGGAGGCAAGTGAAAATTACAACTTACCACTACTACCATCACGGCGATACCGCCCAAAACGCGACCCCATCACTTACAATCTGATATCAAATGAAGCCAATTATAAAATACGTTTTCTCGTTTGTCACCTTGTTACTCTCCGAGACCCTTCGGCAGTCCACAATGAAAATTTTAAGCGAAAATTGTAAAAATCTTCTTTCCTAAATATTGTAAAGTGCAATAAAGCATCAACAAGCATAATTAATATTAATTAATAAACTCCTTTCAGATCTTGTTTTACGAATGCGACTTAAGTTAAGTGTATTACTATTACCGTTTGGTCCTGGTCGAAAATGTCGAATTTACTAAACCCAATTAAAGAAATGTAAGATTGCATTAACTTTGAATGCGGAAATTTAGAGGAAAATCGACCGGTTCTCTTCTTCACAGACAGACAGGCCGCCGCTCACTGGTCATGAATGAAAGGAGAAAAGAGAACTGCCTGAAATTGCGAGCGAACAATGCGAAGAAGCTTTGTGTGCGACCGAAGCTGAGCGGCAAAACTCACAATTCAAAATCACGCATAGAGTATTATCAGTGTTGTTGTTTGATTCTTCGGTGAGCGGTGACAAGTGACAACAGCACCATTAAAAATAGTTCACTGAAAGTACTGCTGTATTGCTTTATTGAGGAGTCCCTTGTCTAACAAGTTTCGAAATTTTGAGATAGTTTTTGTTTCCTAATTGAAAAAATGTCGCTCAGTAGAGTTGTTGTTAGTCGTGTCAGAGAATGTCTGAACTTCAATGGTGTAAGTGTGGACAAAAGTTTGATGCATGATTTAAATTTTAAATCGTTACATCTTTTTAATCTAATGCTAATGTATGAAAGATAATTAATGTTATTAAATGTTCTTGTTGGTCTAGCTGGGAATATTGGGAAGAAGATTTAAGCCGATCAGTGGACAGCAGGCATTTTCATCAGGACCAGTCCATCTTCCAGTGACAGTACTTACTGAAGATGAAATGATAATGAAAGAAACTGGTAAATACAAGTGCGTATTGGAGGGGTGTTGTAGAAAATATTTTGCATAAGTTTATTATTAATTGTACAGTGTCTAAGATGGCGAGAGACAGGATTGCACCACTGGTGAAGAAAATGGATAAGGAAGGAATGACGGACCCGTCTGTACTTCAGGCTCTTTTCGAAAACGGCGTATGAGAACTAAGTCATTGCTAGTTTACTTCACATGCCAAAGTGGATAGAACATCCATCCAACACAGGTGGATGGATGTGGAAGTGTCAAAGTCTGTCTAATTATGATGATATGATAATTAAGTTAATGGGAGTAGAAATTCCAGTGGAATATGGAGGCAGTGGATCTACCTTCGGGTCTTCCATAGTTGTTATTGAGGAACTTGCTAAAGTTGACCCTGGAATTAGTGTACTTTGTGACATTCAAAACACTTTAATCAATACACTAATCGGAAAATTAGGAACACAAGAACAAAAAGATAAGTATCTTCCAATGCTGGCATCTAATACTGTAAGTTAATTACAACACGTGAACATTTTATTCAATTTCAGACTTCATTTACACAAAATATTCTTATTCTTGTGCAGGTGGGGAGTTTCTGTTTGTCAGAACCACATTCAGGATCAGATGCTTTTGCTTTGAAAACTAAGGCTACGAAGGCTGGAGATGATTATATTGTTAACGGGTCTAAAATCTGGATTTCTAGTGCAGATATTTCCAAAATTTTCCTTGTTATGGCGAATGCTGAACCTGAGAAGGTATTCTATTTCTCTGATAGCTTGATGGTTGTGCTAAAAGGTAGACTTTAAAAACCACTTTTCGTTCACAGGGATATAAAGGAATCACATGTTTCATAGTAGAAAAAGACATGCCTGGATTTTCAGTAGGGAAAAAAGAAGACAAATTAGGAATACGATCTTCAACAACAGCGGCAATCCATTTAGATAATGTTCGAGTAAGTTGGCAGTTGGCAGAGATTGATATATGATATACTTTAAAGAGTAGTTCATTCATAGATTTTTTTAAATAATAATAAGTTAATAAATGCAAATATATTACTTTTCTGCTTTTCAGGTTCCGAAAACGAATATTTTAGGAGAATTTGGAAAGGGTTATAAATATGCAATTGAAATGTTAAATGAAGGTAGAATAGGAATTGGGGCCCAAATGTTGGGGCTTGCACAAGGTTGCTTTGACGCTACGATTCCATACACGCAAGAGAGAAAGCAGTTTGGCCAGCGAATTTATGACTTTCAAGTATGCTAACTAACAATTCTCAAACTTTCTCGTTTATGATGTATTTATTTATACTAATAGTTTTCAAACGTCTCATGAACAATTTCAGTCTATGCAACACCAGATTTCGAGGGTAGCAACACAGATTGAATGTGCAAGGTTACTTGTTTATAATGCATGTCGTTTGAAGGAATCCAGACTTCCATTTGTTAAGCAAGCTGCAATGGCCAAATACTATTCTGCCGGTAATTACCTTGCAACCAAATATATCGTATTGCCTTCAACATTAATAAACTAAATTGTACTTCTTAACATGCAGAAGTTGCAACGGAAACAACGTCAAAGTGCATCGAATGGATGGGAGGAGTCGGTTTCACAAAGGACTACCCAATAGAAAAGTACTACAGAGATTGTAAGATAGGAACAATTTACGAAGGGACGACAAATATTCAGTTAAATACTATAGCCAAGTACATCGATGCTGAATACAAGCAGCGTATATAAAAGTAGAAGTGATTCGCAATCGTTTTCATTTCATGACATTCAAATATTTTTATGTGATAAATGATAATCCTCTCTAGCTGAGCTAGAAATAACTATTTTAGTAAACATTGAATTTGTTTAAAACTAAAACACTAAAGCAGTAAGAAAAAAATAAAACCATAGCCGAACATGGATTTTATGTATCATTATCTTGTTTATTTAAGTCCGGTTCAGGAGCGTTTAACCAAAATTCCTCTCCAATTAAGTCAACTTTGTCTTTAGGGAATATTAACAGAGACATATCATTAAATATATCGGTATATCTAAATGTATTTGGTACAAAATGTTCTACTCCTACTTGATTCATTTTCTTCAAATAATAATACTTGGAACAAACTGCTTCTAAGTTAACACTATTTTGTGGATTTTCAAACTCATGATAACTATTACTTAATATCACACAGTTTTTTATCATCTGCGAATTCCAATTAGTAAACAATAAATTATTCTGCAAGAAATGAGGGCAGTGTGGCATATAAAACAGAATAGGCTCTGTGGCAAGTCTTCTCCCTAATTCATTAGACTCTAAAACTTGAAAGTTCAGTTGACTGGACAAGAAATCCTTTTCCTCCGGACTAAAAACCTGCAAAAAAAACACACGCGTTAATATACAATTATGAAATGAAAAAATATGGATGCATGAAATTGTTTCAATCTTACTGGATCAAAAAGCTCTACGGGGATCTGCATCTCTCTCGCCAATAAAATCAATAAGGAGAGTTGAAAACGAGCAGTAACTGAAGAAGAAAAGTTTCCAAGTCCATAGCAAACGACCTTGGTGAGTTGAATGGCGGAGACTTCCAAGACGTCAGTTATCTTACTGAGGAAGTTAGAAAAGTAAGGATCGTTTTGAAGTGTCGATGTTGAAGATTCAATCTTTAACAGACTCACACTTCCTCCTCCAAGTGACAACCCTCCAATTTCTTCGACGAGTCGATTGACGTTCTTCCTGTTTCTTCGCCCTTTGGACTTAACCAGAATGAATGTTGAATCCTCCATTCCATTCGAAATATTTTGATTGTACATCGTAGGAAATTCAAAGCATTATGGAAGTGAAGACTCCGCCGCCACCGGTGCCGTACATAGATTCTCTATGCATCCTCTGAGTGATCCATCGCAAGGAGAGACAGCCTGCCGGTTCTAGTCTTCTATTCATTCGAGTCGAGATTTCGCTGATTTCGAGAAATGCAAAGCAAGACATGAGACTGCAACTGGTGACAGACTTCCAGAGATTCAAGACAAGGAGGCTGGAGGCTTGAGACAAGTTGAGACAACTATATGTGTTTCTGATTTCGTATCACAGCTCATCAGATCATCCGGCACATTTATGATGTATGCATCTTTTAGAGTTTTCTTCACCGGGTCAAGTCTATAACTAAAAAAGTTAAAAAACCTACGCCAAGCAGATCTCTTAAGCCCAGGTTAACTTTTAGGAATATCATAATTACAACCAAACCTGCACTAGCCATCTGAAAATACTGTTGTCATGAATCACATAATATGTAGCACTCATCAAATAGCATGGAGTTTTTAACTTTCAAACTTGATTTTGACCATCAAGCAACCATTTTGGAGACTTGGCTTAAAGACACAAAATATGCATAATATAAATGCCTACAACAAATCAAAAAATTGGAAAAGGTATAGTCTTATTTCTCGAGTAATGGCTAAAAACTGAAAAAAGTGCCGTTTTGACCCATACTTACGACCCCTACGGATCACCGGAAATAATTTTGACTATGGAGTCTATTTTTGTATTTCTGCAATCGCTTTTACTATAAGGTTGCAAAATTTCAAAATGATGTGATGGTAGTCCCAAAGATATTAGCGAATAAGTCAATGGTAACACACACACACACACACGGACATGAGATATCATGCTTGGCTCTATAAGCCCATAATTGGTAGATC
>Ga0194135_10001057_pt1 | contig 16121 bp, 15 predicted proteins | sample LitLau_LLRF_2013_FD_134024 | JGI IMG/M metagenome (GOLD analysis project Ga0194135, IMG submission 134024) | Freshwater sediment microbial communities in response to fracking from North America - Little Laurel Run_MetaG_LLRF_2013 (version 2) | ecosystem: Environmental > Aquatic > Freshwater >...
TCCAAGAATAATTCGGTCTTCATCAATTAATTCTTTCCAGATATCCCAGGCTTCCTGATCAAACGGAACATTATCTTCTTTACTTCCTTCAAAAACAGAAACATAAAGATTTTCTTTTGGTATTTTGTATACTTCTGTCAATAATTCCCAAGCCCAGTTGATTGCTTCTTTTTTGAAGTAATCTCCAAAAGACCAGTTTCCTAACATCTCAAACATGGTGTGGTGATAAGTATCAATACCCACCTCTTCAAGATCATTATGCTTTCCTGAAACACGAAGACATTTTTGCGTGTCGGCGATTCTCGGACTTTTTGGCGTTCCGTTACCTAAAAAATATTCCTTAAACTGGGCCATTCCCGAGTTATTAAACATTAAGGTCGGATCGTCTTTAAGTACAATAGGAGCCGAAGGAACAATAGTGTGTCCTTTACTCTCAAAAAAATCTAAAAATTGTTTACGTACGTCTTGTGATTTCATATTAAAATTAGAAAATGTGTCAATTTGAAAATATAATATTTTAAAGAATTAGGAAAAGGTCAGTTTGAAAATGTGATACTTAGATCTTTTAACTACAAAAATTAAAGCCGAAAACAATAAATTTTGCTTTTAATACATTATCTAATTATCAAATTGACACATTATCTAATTATTTTATTCTTGGAAAAAAGCCGCGAACAACTGAAACATTTATTAAATTTGTTCGACAAACTATTTTACAAGCTGCAAAAATAGGGTATTTTAAAATATGGCGAAAGTAAAATATTATTACGACTCAGAAAATCTGGCTTATACAAAGATTAAAACCAGAAAAAGGATCAAAATTGGTTACGCATTACTGTTTTTGCTGGCTTCAGCATTATTTGGATTTTTAGTTTTTGTACTTTTAATCAACACTCCTTATTTCGAAACTCCAAAAGACCGTTTACAGGCTCGGGAAATTGAAAATCTGAAACTACAATATGCCATTTTAAACAAAAAAATGGACGAAATTGATGATGTAACAGAATCGTTAGAAGAAAGAGACAATAACATTTACAGAGTTTATTTTAATAAAACTGAAATCCCGGATTCTATTAGAAAATCAGGCTTTAGAGATCCTAAACGTTATAAAGATTTAGAAGGCTACAACAATTCGCAACTGGTTTTAAACACTACAAAAAGAATTGACAGGTTATCAAAAGAATTAGCGATTCAATCTAAATCATTAGATGAAATTCTGAAACTGGCTAGCACAAAAGGCAATTTACTACTTGCTATTCCGGCAATCCAGCCTGTTCGGAACGAGAATTTAAAACGAATGGCTTCCGGGTTTGGTTATAGAATTGACCCTTTTACAAAAGTCCGAAAAATGCATAACGGCATGGATTTTACAGCCAACACAGGCACTCCTGTTTACGCCACAGGAGACGGTGTTGTAGAAAGAGCCGATAACTCAGCTTCAGGATTTGGAAATCATGTGGTAATCAGGCATGGTTTTGGATACGAAAGTCTTTACGCGCATTTGAGCAAATACAATTGCAGAGCCGGACAACATGTAAAACGTGGTGATGTGATTGGATATGTGGGAAGCACAGGAAGATCTGAAGGTCCGCATTGTCATTATGAAGTTCACAAAGACGGTAAAGTCGTGAATCCGTTAAATTTTTATTATGGAAATATTTCGGCTGTAGAATATGTCGCAATTTCGCAAATGGCAAATCAGGAAAACCAATCATTAGATTAATGTTTCAAAAAGTCGTATTTTTGAAATTAAAACAGAAAATTAAAAATCATGCATATTGAACTTTCAAAGGATAAAAGATATTATAGTATTGGCGAAGTTGCCAAAGCTTTTAATGTCAATGCATCATTGATTCGGTTTTGGGATAGTGAATTTGACATTTTAAAACCTAAAAAAAATGCCAAAGGCAACAGAATGTTTACGCCTGATGATATCACCAATTTACAGTTAATCTATCATTTGGTCAAAGAAAGAGGTTTTACGCTGGAAGGTGCAAAAATACATTTGAAGGAAGGACAAAAGAAAACATTAGATAAATTCGAAATAATACGTAAATTAGAGACGATAAAAACACAATTAAACGAAATTAAAAACGAATTATAATATTACTATTAAAAACAAACTTAAATCAGAACAGATATGAAAAAATGGTTAATCCCTGTAGGAATTATTGTTGTACTAATCGCTATTATCGCTTTTTGGTCCATTGGAATTAAAAATACAGCTCTACAACACAGTCAGGCTGTTAATAAAGAATGGGGAAATGTACAAACGGCTTACCAAAGACGTAATGACCTTATTGGAAACTTAGTTAATACGGTAAAAGGTGCTGCTGATTTTGAAAAATCGACTTTAACAGCAGTTATCGAAGCTCGTGCAAAAGCTACTTCGGTAACAATTGACCCAAGCAATGTAACTCCAGAACAATTAGCACAGTTTAACCAGGCTCAAAGCGGTGTATCTTCATCTTTATCAAGATTATTAGTTTCTGTTGAGCAATATCCGACATTAAAAGCAAACGAAAACTTCCTGAAACTGCAAGACGAATTGGCTAGTACTGAAAACCAGATTCTAACAGCAAGAACGCGTTTTAACGAAGCTGTACAAGTGTACAACGGATATATTTTATCTATTCCTAACAAATGGTTCTTAGGAGATTACAAAGAAAAACCATACTTTGAAGCTGTTACAGGCGCTGATAAACCAGTTGAAGTAAAATTCTAAAGATTTAGAACAATCTAAAATCTATAATCTAAACTCTAAAATTTATCCCATGTCAAAAGTAGAAGATTTTTTAACCAAAGAAGAAGAGCAGGAAATTGTTGAAGCTATTCGTGTGGCTGAAGAAAATACTTCTGGCGAAATAAGGGTACATATAGAAAAAACATCTTCTAAAGCTCATTTTGAAAGAGCTTTAGAAGTTTTTCATCAGTTAAGAATGAATGAAACCCACTTAAAAAACGGGGTTTTATTTTATTTTGCTGTTGCTGATAAAGGCTTTGCCATCTGCGGAGATAAAGGTATTAATGATCTTGTAACGGCTGATTTTTGGGATTGTACCAAAGACATCATGGTAAACCACTTTAAATCAGGAAATTTCAAACAAGGAATTGTTGACGGAGTTTTAAATGCCGGCGAACAATTAAATAAATACTTTCCTTCGTTTGAAGGAGATACTAACGAATTATCAAACGAAATCTCAAAAGGATAAATAATGAAAATTTCCCAAAACAAAACATCATACCCAAAAGGACTTTTTCAATTATCCTTTCTCTTAATAGCATTTTTTACCACTACTTGTATTTTTGCACAATTTGATATTCCTAAAATACCGGAAAAGCAAACTTCAGTTTATGATTATGCTAATATTTTAAGTGCCTCTGAAAAAGCACAATTAGAAGAGAAATTAATTCGCTATTCTGATTCTACTACCACTCAGATTGTAGTCATTACAATTGAAAGTTTAAAAGGAGAAGATGTTAGCCAACTGGCTACAAGATGGGGACAAACCTGGGGAATTGGCGGAACGGCAAAAGATGACAACGGAGTTATTATTTTACTGGCAAAAAATGAGAAAAAAATTGCCATTAATCCAGGATATGGCCTAGAAGATCGTCTGACTGCCGGAATTGGCGGAACGATCATCAGAAACATTATTATTCCTGAATTTAAAGCCGGAAGTTTTTATAATGGTCTTGACAAAGGAACAGATGCCATAATTGATGTTTTTAAAGGAAAATTCAAAGGAGAACGTAAGCAAAACAAAGGAAATGATTTCCCAATAATTCCGTTTATTATAATTGTTGTAATTGTACTAATTTTACTGTCGCGAAACAAAAAAGGCGGCGGTGGCAATTCAGGCAGTAATGGCGGAGGTCCCAGCATTCTTGATGCTATCATTTTAAGCAGTCTTGGACGAAGCGGTGGCGGATTTGGAGGTTTTGGCGGCGGATCATCGGGAGGTGGTTTTGGCGGAGGCGGTGGCTTCGGCGGAGGTTTTGGCGGAGGCGGATTCTCCGGAGGAGGTTCTAGCGGAGGCTGGTAATTTTTGTTTCAGGTTTCAGGTTTATACTAAGAAAATTTAGTTTAAATTTATCATTCATAATTTTACAATTCATAATTCAATATAGATGTTATCACATAAAGCAAAATACGCCCTTAAGGCCTTACTTTATTTAGCAGAACAGGACGAAAATCACATTTCAAGAACAATAGAAATTGCTGATGGCGCCAATATTCCTAAAAAGTTTTTAGAGCAAATTTTATTGGATCTAAAACGAGGACGTTTTGTGAGCAGTAAGCAGGGAAAATTTGGCGGATATTATCTGATACGTTCTAAAAACGACATTACTTTAGCAGAAATTCACCGTTTATTTGATGGTGCAATTGCTCTTTTACCATGCGCTTCGTTAAACTTTTACGAACCATGTTCAGATTGTAAAACCGAGGAAGAATGCAGCTTAAGACACGGTTTAATGATCATCCGTGATGAAACTCTTAAAGCGATGCAGGGCATCACAATCGCCTCACTAGTTAAGAAATAAAAAAATATTTCTTAATTCCTAGTAAATCTATAGAATTTACATATATTTGCAAAAAAATCAACAAACCAATTTACAAATTTTAACCAATATGAAAGTAAATTACAATCGATCAGGTGTGTCAAAAAATCTTTTGCAAAAAAATCAAAATAGTCAATTCACTACTGTGAAAAACAATTCTTCTATGATATGTATGTGCTGGTAAAAAAAATTTAATTTAAATTCTACTAATCACATATACTTAATATAAAAATGGAAAATTCGATAAAAAATATACTTACAGTACTATCTATTTTAACTTTCTCATTATCATTTGCACAAAACATTGAAGGGGTAGTTAAAACAAGTGAAAACATTCCGTTAGAAGCCGCTAATGTTATCATTAAAGGAACAACTTCTAATACTACTACAGATGCCAATGGAAAATTTACCATTGACAGCAGAGGAAAACTTCCTATAACATTATTAGTTCAATATGTAGGCTATAAAACTACAGAAATCGAACTTACTGATTTGCCAACAACTCCTCTACAGGTAACTATTAAAGAAGAAAATGAACTTATCGAAGTTGTTGTTTCTTCAAGACGAAGAATAGAAAAAGTACAGGATGTGCCCATTGCTATATCTGTAATTACAGGTAAACAAGCAGAGCAAACAGGAGCTTTTAACGTTAACCGAATTAAAGAATTGGTTCCATCGGTACAACTTTACTCATCAAATCCCAGAAATACAGGAATTAATATCCGTAGTCTTGGCTCTCCTTTTGGACTTACAAATGACGGAATCGATCCTGGTGTTGGTTTTTATGTTGATGGTGTTTATTATGCACGTCCGGCTGCCACCACTCTTGATTTTATAGATGTGGAACAAATTGAGGTTTTAAGAGGACCACAAGGATCATTGTTTGGTAAAAACACGACTTCGGGAGCGTTCAACATTACGACACGCAAACCAAGTTTTACTTCAGGAGCAGATTTTGAAGTAAGTTACGGAAACTATAATTTTCTACAAGCCAAAGCATCCGTTACAGGAGCTTTGGGTAAAAAAGTGGCAGGCCGCTTATCTTTTTCAGGCACACAACGTGATGGTTTAATTGACAATGTGGTAACAGGAAGATCAACAAATACTTTAAATAATCAGGGAATCAGAGGTCAGTTGCTTTGGACTCCAACAGTAAATACCAATATCATTTTAGCCGGAGATATTACTACACAGCGCCCTGACGGATATGCTCAGGTAGTTGCAGGCGTTGCTCCAACCCAAAGAGCAGCGTATCGTCAGTTTGATGCCATTATTAAAGATTTAAACTATCAGTTACCAAGTTTAAATGCTTTTGACCGTAAAATTGATCATGATACCCCATGGCGTTCAGGACAAGACATGGGAGGTCTTTCTCTTAATATTGATACTAAAATTGGAGCAGGAACCCTTACCTCAACTACGGCTTGGCGTTTTTGGAACTGGGATCCGTCAAATGACAGAGATTTTACAGGATTACAAGTATTAGCAAAATCACAAAATCCAACAAGACAAACACAATTTACACAAGAAGTACGTTATGCAGGTCAGCTTACCTCTAAAATAAGCGGTGTTGTGGGTGCATTCTTTATCGATCAAACTTCACAAACAGACGGAACTGAAGAATCTGGTAATGCGCAATGGAGATTCTCTCAAAGCACGACTAGTAACTTATGGAAAACCCCAGGACTTTTTGAAGGATACGGCATCAAAACCGATGCTAATATCAGATCTTCAAGTGCAGCAGTATTTGGTCAGATCGACTGGGCTATTACAGATCGTTTTCATGTTTTACCAGGTTTAAGATATAATTTTGATAAAAAAGACGCGCATTATGCCCGTACCACATACGGTGGTTTACAAACTACTGATCCGGCATTATTAGCTTTAAAGAAACTGGTTTATTCTGATCAGGCGTTTGATTCCAGTACGGATAATACAGATTTTTCAGGAAACTTAACACTAACTTATAAAGTTTCAGACAAAATCAATGCTTATGCAACTTATGCTAAAAGTTACAAACCAGTTGGTGTAAACGTAGCCGGACTTCCAACAGATTCTAAAGGCGCTCCGCTACTTGATCTTGCGGTAATTAAACCGGAAAAAGTAAACCATTATGAGGTAGGTGTGAAAACTTCTCCTTTTAAGAACTCTGTTTTTAATCTTGCTTTTTTTAATACTGATATTAAAGATTTCCAAACTAACGTTCAGGCTGCTGAATTAGGTGTTAACCGTGGATACCTTGCTAATGCTGACAAGGTTCGCGTAAGAGGTGCTGAATTAGATGCTAGCTTTGTAATAAGTCAACACTTAACTATAAATGGTGCTGCTACTTATACGGATGGTAAATATGTAAAATTCACCAATGCACCACTTCCATTAGAAGAAACAGGAGCTCCGGTAGCCTTTAAAGACGTTTCCGGAACTGAATTACCTGGTGCTTCAAAATGGGCAGGTTCTTTAGGCGGGGAACTTTCTAATAATGCCAGATTCTTTGGCAATAAAGGAAAAGCTTTTGTAGCGCTGGATTCTTATGCACGTTCTGAATTCTCTTCAAGCCCTTCGGCATCGAAATACCTGGTGGTTCCCGGATATGCAATTTTTAATGCTCGTTTAGGTTTCCGCGCATCAGAAGGATTATCTATTCATTTCTGGGGTCGTAACCTTTTAAACAAAGATTATTATGAGCAATTATTACCTGCTGGTGGAAATACTGGACAATATGCAGGAGTTATTGGCGATCAAAGAACTTATGGAATTACGCTGAAATATTCATTGTAAACCATTATTAATTTTAAATACACGAAACGAGACAGGTTTAATTAATAAATCTGCCTCGTTTTTTTATGCTAGTCTAATGCCGCTAAAACAATTTTAAATCCTTATAAAGCCGGCTTAAATCATTATTACTTCAAATTTAAAACCACACAAAATCAATAAATTAGCATCTTACATTCTTTATTTAATCTCTTTGTCTTCTCTTCGCTCCTTTTTCAGTACCGGCAAAATTCCCTATTTTATAACTTAGAGAAAACATTACATAACGTTTTAATACCGTATTCTCTTCGTCCCGAATTGAGGTTGCCGATATGGTTCTGGTAGCGCTTTGATTCTGATTCAGAACATCATAAACTTTTACTTTAGCATAAATTTTTTTATCAAAAAAACCATAAGACAAACTGGTATTCCACAAATAAAAGTCTTTTTTAAAGTTACTCGAAATACTGGAATTGTATGTGTATCCAAAATCATTTCCAAAAATTAAATTTGCAGGCCAGTAACTTGTTGTTTGCAAATTAATTCGATGCACAACATTCGAAGTAGCATCTCTTGAAACATTTTCATATTTTGTTTCATTATATGACAAACTATAGGATGGCGAAATAACTAAGAGATCTCCGTATTCATAAGTCAAATTTATTTTTGGTGTTATCGCAGTCGATTTTGCATTATACAAAACAGCATTGGTAAAACCTTTATCAAACGAATAACTTCCGTTTAATCCAAAACCATATCGTAAAACATGAGCGTCTCTTTTTATAGACTGATTCCAGTTTCCTCCAATCGAAGTAGTATAAGTTCCTGATATGTTTACATAAGTAGTCGTTCTTTTTCCGCTGTCATCATAAATCGAAGTCGAAACCACATCATTATTATAATAATCTCCTTTTACATACAAACTATAGCCTGAACGTGTACGGAAATCGTAATTTCTAAAACTAAAATTAGCGCTGTTTTTTTCAATCGGATTCAAATCAGGATTTCCTGTTATTGTATTTAACGGATTCGTTAAATTTAGCACTGGCATCAATTGAACCGCTGACGGAAGTGCATTTGAATAATCATATTTAAATGACAAATTTTTAGAACGGCTAAACTTATATCGTATCTGAAAATCTCCATAAGGCAAGGCGTATCTTTTATTCAAATCTGTAGCATTATTTAAGTACAAAGAGTGATTATCGAACTCAACAATTGCTGTTCTGGAATTTAAGTTAACTGTAAATTTGCTTTTTTGCCAGGTAATCCCAACTTTTGGACTAAACGAATTTTGCTTTGAAGCAGTATAGTTCGTTAAACCTTCATTTAGATCAGAATATGTTTGTGATGCGGTATCAAAATCAAATGTTTTCACATCTTTTATTTCTTTACTCCAGTCAAGATCAGATCCAAATCTAATTCTTAAAGAGTCTGTTACAGGCTCTGTATACTCCAGATCAAGCGAATAAGTATCACTACTGTTGTTATTTATACTCTTCTGATTTCTGTCATCATTAGGCTTGCTATCCTGATAAAAAATTGTTTTAGAAAGGTTTAATGCTTCAGCATCTGTATTCGTATTGCTATTATCAAAAACAAGACTAAAATTGCGCGACTTTTTCTTAAAAGCTTTATTAAAGTTTATTGTATTCCCAAAACTGGTATTGGTACTTTCTGAATAGGATTTAGCATTACTTTCATTCAGAGCCTCTCCGTTTTGATCTTCAGAAAAACTGGATGAAGTCGTATTACTATTCGAACGGGATTTATTGAGTTTTGGAGCAATTACCAATCGTGTTGTTGGATCGATTTTATATTCTAATTCGAAATTTACATTGTTTCCGGTATTTTCATTCCTTGTTTTAGAATCAGATGAAGTGGCAATATTTCCTGTTGGTAAAAAACTAATCTGATCAGATTTACTATCATTATTATTAATCGAATTCGAGAAATTATAACTTCCCATTGCCATTAGTTTCTTTGTCCAGTCGTCAGAATAATTAAGCCCTACCAGATTAGATTGCGTAATTCCTTTTCCGCTACCCGAACTGCCGTTACCGCCTTTACTATTACGTCCGCCTCCCATATTATCAAATACCTCATCTTGTGCAAAACCAGTAGAGTTAATATTATTGGATGAAGCCAAAACACTTATCTTTTGTTTATTATTGAAAAAATTTAGCAAAAGACTACTTTCATAACGTTCATCAGAGCCATAACCGCCTAGTATTTTTCCAAAATAGCCTTTGTTTTTCTTTTCATCAATTGTGATGTTTATACTGGAATAATCCGAAGTCGATTCCTGCTTAGAAAGTTCTTCCTTTTTTGTTTTAAAATCCGAAACCTGAATTTTTTTGATAATTTCTGCAGGAAGATTTTTTAAAGCAATTGCACCATCTTTATCAAAAAATGTTTTTCCGTTAACCAAAACCTGATTTACCTCTCTCCCATTTACAGTAATTTTTCCATCAGTTCCAACGTCAAAGCCGGGTAATTGCTTCAGCAAATTTTCAACATTAGAGTCTGGCCTCACTTTATACGAAGCCGCATTAAACTCCAAAGTATCTTTTTTAATCGTAATAGGCGGAGCTTCACTTTTTATCACAACATCTTTTAACGCATTTACATTTTCAAGCAAATATAATTTACCAAAATCCTTGCTTTCCAGTAATCCTTTTTCTTCTTCAAAATAAGGCTGATATCCCATATAATTTACCTTCAGAAAAATAGGTTTATCATATTTTTTGGTTTTAATAACAAAGGCTCCGTTTTTATCTGTGGTAGCATATTCAATTACCGTAGAGTCTTTTACTGTTGTAAAATAAACTGTTGCCAGCTCAAGTGGTAATTGTGTATTAATATCAACAACAGTTCCTTTAATAGTAATATCGTTCTGAGCAGTTGCCGTATAACAAAAAAGGGAGAAAATTAAGAAATAATAAATTTTGGTCATAAAATGGTTAGTTAGCAATGTTTAGACTCCAAAAAAGCAAAAAGGTTTAATTGTAATTTTAACATTTCTTTTCAAATAGCATGCTATTTCATTTTATACAAGCCTGTTCCATTCCGGCAAAGCAAAAAAAAATCCCCGTTGTAGCGGGGATTTTCATTTTATTTCTCTCTGATATAAATATCGATTGGCACTCCTGAAAAGTCCCAATTTTCTCTAATCTTATTTTCAAGGTATCTTTTATATGGTTCCTTTACATATTGCGGCATGTTAGCAAAAAACACAAATTGAGGTGTTAAAGTTGGCAACTGCATACAATATTTAATTTTTACATATTTACCTTTTGTTGCTGGCGGCGGATATGCCTCGATTACCTTCAACATAAATTCGTTGAATTTTGAAGTAGGAATTCTTTGCTTTCTGTTTTCAAAAACCTGAACCGTAGCTTCTAATGCTTTCAATAAACGCTGTTTCGTTAAAGCCGAAACGAATAAAATTGGCACATCAGTAAAAGGCATTAATTCTTTTTTGATTTTCTCTTCGTAATCACGGGTCGACATAGTATCTTTTTCGACCAAATCCCATTTGTTTACCAGAATTACAACACCTTTGCGGTTTTTCTCAGCCAGCCAGAAAATACTCTGATCCTGACCCTCAAATCCGCGGGTTGCGTCAATCACCAAAATACAAATATCGGCATGCTCAATCGCACGAACCGAACGCATTACCGAGTAAAACTCTAAATCTTCCTTAACTTTAGCTTTACGACGAATACCCGCAGTATCCACTAAGTTAAATTCAAAACCAAAACGGTCAAATTTAGTATCAATTGCATCGCGGGTTGTTCCTGCAATATCCGTTACAATATAACGATCTTTACCAATCAAAGCATTAATAAAACTTGATTTCCCTGCATTTGGACGTCCTACAACGGCAAAACGAGGTAATTCAGCCACTTCTGCAACCGGTTCTTTTTCCGGAAAAGCTTTAATTAAAGCATCCAGTAAATCTCCGGTTCCGCTTCCCGAAATACTTGCAAAAGTGAAATAATCTCCTAAACCAAGATTATAAAACTCAATCGCATCTTTCTCACGCATAGCGTTATCTACCTTGTTTACAGCCAACAAAACAGGCTTAGTTACTTTACGCAACAATTTTGCCACCGTTTCATCCATTGGTGTAATACCTTCTTCTACATCCACAACAAAAATAATAACATCAGCTTCATCAATAGCAAGCTCTACTTGTTTACGAATTTCACCTTCAAATACGTCATCACTTCCGCGAACGTATCCACCGGTATCAATTACAGAAAACTCTTTTCCGTTCCACTCGCTTTTACCGTAGTTTCTATCTCTGGTAACTCCAGAAACCGAGTCTACAATAGCTTCTCTTCTTTGTATCAGCCTATTAAAAAGGGTTGATTTCCCTACATTAGGTCTTCCTACTATCGCAACAATGTTATTCATTTTTTTGAATTTTAGATTTTAGATTTCAAATTTTAGATTTTTAGTTCCCTAAAAACCAAATCACTTGTCATCCAAAATACTTTATTTTAATTTTTTGCAAAGGTAGTTAAAAAAGTGGCTAAGTTGCTAAGTTTCTAATTACCTAAGTTTTTTAATTATTTTGTTTCAAGTTTGAGGTTTCAGATTTCAAGTTTTAGAACCTTGAAAGTATAATCAAAAAATTGAAAGCTATTTATTTATCAGGAGCTTCATCCAGCTGTCCACTATATCTTTTGTGGCGAACCCCGCCACAAAAGATATAGTGGACAGCTGGGCTAGGGCACTCATTTTCAAAAACATTTTGTTCAACAATTAACCCATTCAACAAAAATTACTGATTATACCCAAATCGTTTTAGCATATTAGCATTGCTTCTCCAGTTTTTATTCACTTTTACATACAGTTCAATGTGAATTTGTTTTCCAAAGAATTTCTCTAAATCCAGACGAGCGTCCATTCCAACTTTCTTTAAAGCCGCACCTTTATGTCCAATTATGATTCCTTTTTGAGTATCACGTTCCACCATAATTACAGAACGGATTCTGATAATTTTATCATCCTCCAGAAATTCCTCTGTAACAATTTCTACAGCATACGGAATCTCTTTGCTGTAATTCAATAAGATTTTTTCACGAATGGTTTCATTAACAAAGAAACGTTCAGGCTTGTCTGTTAATTGATCTTTAGGATAATAAGCCGGAGATTCTGGCAATAATTCGATAATTCTTCCAAAAACTTCCGGAACATTAAAATTCTGTAAAGCCGAAATGGGAAAAATTTCAGCATTGGGTACTTTTTCTTTCCAAAAAGCAACCTGTTCCTCTAATTGTTCCTGATTCGAATTGTCGATTTTATTCAGCAATAATAAAACCGGAATTTTGGCATAAATGATTTTATTAAAAAAAGCTTCATCTTTCAAATCCTGCTCTCCTATTTCGACCATGTAAACTAAAATATCTGCATCTTCAAAAGCCGATTTTACGAAGTTCATCATCGACTCCTGCATTTCATAAGCCGGTTTTATAATTCCGGGAGTATCTGATAATACGAGCTGAAAATCTTCGCCATTTACGATTCCAAGAATACGATGACGTGTTGTTTGTGCTTTTGATGTTATGATGGATAATCTTTCTCCAACAAAGGCATTCATTAATGTTGATTTTCCAACGTTTGGATTCCCGATGATGTTTACAAAACCTGCTTTATGTGACATTTGCATAATATTTAATTTGCAAAGGTAGTCATATCAAGTCAATACAGAAAATAAAACATTTTTTTAAGTTTTCGTTGGATTTTTAAAAAATCGGCGTATCTTTGCACCCGAAACATCGCGGGATAGAGCAGTAGGCAGCTCGTCGGGCTCATAACCCGAAGGTCACAGGTTCGAGTCCTGTTCCCGCTACTACTTTAAAGTAAAAGCCTGAGAAATCTAGATTTCTCAGGCTTTTTTTATGATTTCGAAAAATCTTATAATATTTCTTATCAAATATAAAAAGCCTGTATTTCCTAGGAAAATTGGCTCGAGTCCCGTTAGGTCAATTGAAAAAAAAGCTTTAGAGAAATCTGAAGCTTTTGTTTGTTATAAGTATTTTTTAATTTTTAAGAACACAAGTTGCAAATCTGTATAATCAGGATTATTTGTATTTGAATTCTATAATTTCTTTTATTTTTAAATTTATAAACCAAAAAAGAATTTTCACATTAAAATAATACATATCTTTATGATATCAATTTAATATCATTTAAATATTACTCATTATGAAAACAGAAAAAGTTTTAATACCCTTCAATGGCTATTTAGTTGTTGTAATTCTATTAATTTCAATAGCAATAACGCTTTACGGCTTTATCACAAACAGCATGATATTAGCAGTGATTTCACTTCTCGTGTCTGTTCTTTTAACAAAGGGTTTTATCGTAATAGGCCCTAACAGTTCAAAAGTTCTATTACTGTTTGGAGATTATAAAGGAAGTATTAAACAAAGCGGTTTGTTTTGGGTAAACCCACTTTATAATAAAACTAGTTTATCTTTGCGTGCAAGAAACTTTGAAAGCGAAAAAATTAAGGTTAATGATAAAATGGGAAATCCTATTTTAATCAGTGTTATATTAGTTTGGAAAGTTACAGATACATTTAAGTCCACGTTTGAAGTTGACAATTATGAGGCATTCATTAGAATTCAAACGGATTCAGCTGTTCGAAAACTTGCAGGTTCTTTCCCATACGATCATTTTGAAGATGAAAGAGCAACCGTAACATTAAGTACTAATTTTGATGACGTTAACCAGGCACTTGAACATGAAGTTATGCAACGATTAGAAATTGCTGGAATAGAAGTTATAGAGTCTAGGATTGCATATCTAGCCTATGCCCCTGAAATTGCTCATTCGATGTTACGACGACAACAAGCGTCAGCTGTTGTTGCTGCACGTCATAAAATTGTAGAAGGCGCCGTAGGTATGGTTGAAAGTGCTTTAAAACTATTAGCAGATAAAGAAGTTATAGAATTTGATGAAGATAGAAAGGCAACTATGGTAAGCAATTTAATGGTAGTACTTTGTGGCGATAGTGAAACTAAACCTGTAATAAATACCGGTACTTTAAATCAATAAAAAGATGTCTGAAAAAAAGTCATTTGCATTAAGAATTGATTCAGAAACGATGAAAGCAATTGAAAAATGGGCTAATGATGAATTTCGTAGTGTCAATGGTCAGATTGAGTGGATGCTTAATAATAGCCTAAAGAATGCGAAAAGATTAAAGGAAAAAAATGAACAAAAAAAATAAAGCATAAAATTATTATGTAAATGTAAACTAGAAGAAGAACTGTACTTAAGTTATTTTTCTAATAATCATTTACTAAATATCTCAATTTTTTTAAATCATCAATAAAATGGTTCGAAAATTGTCCTGTTTGGGCTACTAAGTAAAGCTTCAGATTTCTCTGAAGCTTTTTTTGTTTAACTATCTTTGTTTAAACAATATTGGCAAAGTCAGAGACACTTGCGCTGCTTTTCAAAAAGAACTTTTCGAATAACCATGGGATGTTTAGAGGATATTTTTTTTCTTTGAAATTCAAAATTTTTAAGCCAAATGGCTTTATCTTTGACTCTTTAGAAAATTGATAATCATTCTGGAACAGAAAGTACATCAGGGAAGAAACGTTAAACCTTTTAGAGAAATGCTTGGCATCAAACAGGAAGCGTTGGCTTATAATCTGGGAAATGACTGGAATCAAAAGAAAATCTCTATGCTGGAACAAAAAGATGTAAATGAAGGTGATATTCTTAAATAAATTTCAAACTCATTAAAAATTCCTCTAGAAGCTTTTGAGAATTTTGATGAGGAGCAAGCGGTAAATGTTATTGCAAATACATTTAATAACTATATATAGTGCAATTGGATTTGTAATTAACAACTATAACCCTATTGAAAAAGTTATCCAATTGCACGAAGAAAAAATTGCTTTATTTGAGCGTATGCTGAAAGAAAAAGATGAAATGATGGCAAAGCTTGAAAAATTAATCAATAAATAACTTCGGAATACTTCTTATTCGTATATGGAAATATTAAATTAAGAAATAATCATTTATAAAAAATATCAAAATAAAAGCTTTGGAGAAATCCGAGGCTTTTTTCGTTTTAGAGTAATTTATAAAAAGTTGTCTGTTTTTATAAAATTTACGATTTACAACAAATAAAAAAAGCGCAAAGTCATAGACATTTGTGCTTTTTTCATTAGAACTCTTTTTAGAGCAGAGGATAAATACGTGTTACTAGCTATTTATTATTCTCTATTCTTACTTTTTCTCGTTCTTTAGAAATCTTTTCACGATTTTTATTAGCAATAAACACAAAGCTTACGGCCATTAATGTGATAAATCCAACAATGAAATAACCTCCTTTTTTATCTGCTTTAAAACCATAATTTAAAAACTTCTTGTCTTTTATGAAAAAATAATAGTTAAATAATGCTAAAATCATCACATAAATAACAACAAAAGATTGATTTGGTATTAAAATACTTGAAATATTAAAACAATAATAATCAATATAGGATAGAATCGTATAAATTCCAAACCATACTATTAATGTACTGATATTAGTTAATAAAATATTTATTGTTACAGCATTATTTTGTTTTTTAGGATCACTTAAAGAGTTGAAAATTCGATATAAAATGTAATAATAGTACGTCATAATTTTGGCTTTGTATTAATGGAATTGCAACTAAAAAGCGGAGACTTTTTACGCTACTAATTTTTCATTTTACTGGTGTAATAATTCCATTTCGTTTGGTGTTCTGTATCCAATAGAAGAATGTATTCTTTTTGAGTGATAA
>Ga0194135_10001058_pt1 | contig 16116 bp, 14 predicted proteins | sample LitLau_LLRF_2013_FD_134024 | JGI IMG/M metagenome (GOLD analysis project Ga0194135, IMG submission 134024) | Freshwater sediment microbial communities in response to fracking from North America - Little Laurel Run_MetaG_LLRF_2013 (version 2) | ecosystem: Environmental > Aquatic > Freshwater >...
AAGCGGAATTGTCGCCTTCTATGGTTAGTAAATTTTATTATAAATACAACGGTATAGCTGGTTCAGGATTTGTTGAATTTTATGGATAATTGATTGTAATTTTCATTTAGATGTGATATTATTCAATTTCCTTGATGTACTGGACTAAATAATTACTCTAGTACATAAATGAATTTAAATTAACCCATTTTGAAAGACTTTAATGACTCAACCACAAACAAAACAAACTTTAACTATCAACGTTGATATCGATCAAGCAAATGTAATTTTAGGTGCATTGAGTAAGTTGCCATATGAAACAGTTGTTTCAACAATCAATTCAATTCATCTTCAGGCACAAGCTCAATTGCAAGTACCTGCAACCGAAGCTTCTGCACCTGTTGAAGAAACAGACGCAACACCACCAGAAGCAGCCGCATAAGTAGGAAGTCGGACAGAAATAAGTTACCCGATTTACTTATCTGAAAAGGAAGAACTCACAAGGTTCTTCCTTTTTTGTTTTGCTAAATAGGTATATAGCCTATAAACTCAACAAAATAACAGATTAAGGAATAACATGGCACTAGATACAAATTTAAACGTTTCACCGTATTTTTCTGATTATACCTCTAAATCTGGATATAACTCAATTTTGTTTGGCGCAGGTAGAACAATTCAAACACGTGAATTAAACAATCTTCAAGCACAACTACAAAATCAGATTGAGCAATTCGGACGTAATATTTTTCAAGAAGGTGCATTAGTAATTCCTGGTGGGATAACAGTTTCTACTAGCCAACCTTATGCGACTTTTTCTTTTAGTTCTGGTTCTAATTATGCGTCAATCGCAAATATTCCTAACCTGTATATCAAATCGAATACTACAGGATTAATCGCGGCTGTATCAGATTTAACTAATGCAACTAATTCAAATCCAGCGACAATGTTCACTGACATTACCAATTCTGGTACTGGACAGCAAAATACATTCGTCAACGGAGAAGCATGTACTATTTTTACCTATAACTCAGATGGAAGTGTGAATAATGTTGCGTTAGTAAATATTATTGGCACTGGTCTTGGTTCGTTTGCATCCGTTCAAAGCGGAGTGTATTTTATTCGCGGTAATTTCGTATATACTCCAGATCAAACTTATGTAATTAATCCATACGCAACTAATATCTCTGCTCGAATTGGTTTTAATGTTACAGAATCAATAGTCACCGCAGCACAAGATGCAAGTTTATATTCAAACGCAAACGGCTATCCAAATGTCAATTCTCGTGGCGCAGATCGTCTACAAGTAACATTGACATTAACTGCAATTGGATTGACCGACACTAATTTAAATTTTGTTGAATTAGCTCGTCTAGAAAACGGTGTATTGCAATCGACTGTTGCAGCTTCCCAGTATTCTCTAATTCAGGATTCAATTGCACAAAGAACATTCGAGACAAACGGAAACTACACAGTAGTTCCTTTTGGGTTGGCGATTAATGAAAGCCTCAATACAGGCACAAATGGTGGTATTTACACTGCGGCTCAAGGTGGTACAGAATCTCAATTCGTTGCTTCTGTAAAACCTGGCATTGCTTATGTTTCTGGATATCGCGTTGATAATATTGGTATCGATAATATTTCAATCAATAAAGCACGTAGCACTGCATTTTTGGATAATGCAGTCGCGTCTTCTGACTATGGCCCATACTTTTTAGCAAACAATACTTTATCGTTACCTGATATTAATATTACTAACGAAATTCAATTGTTAGATAATACAGCAACTATGGTTGGATATTGCCGTATTCGTGCTGTTCGATATGTAAATTCTCAATATCGTTTCTATGTATTTGACATTAATTTTAATGTAGGAAAATCTGTTTCTAACGTTACTTCATTAAAGTATAGTGATTCAAGCAATCTGTTCAGTGCTACATTGGTTTCATCTGTTTTATATAACTCCAATTTAGATTCTTTGGTATTTCCTTTGCCCGTTTCTTCTGTACAGACATTGGAAGTACAAGGACAAGCAAACACTAGCTATACCGTAATGCGTTCATTTAATTTAATGACAAACGCTGCTGGTGTTGCAAGTGCATCTGTTGGTGTTAATGAAGTGTTTGCTCCTGTTGACCCATCTGTTTATTTTATTGTAGCAACAGGTGCTACTAATAATGGAACTGTGTTTAACAGCAATTCGATTACTTTAGGCGGTACAATAGTCGGTACTTCGCTGACCATTAATTTAGGTGCTACTTACGCTTCAACATCGATCAAATTGTTAGCTCCAGTAATTAAATCTGCTCCTACAATGCGTAGTAAAACATTGGTCACAGTCACAAATGAATTGGTAAATTTCCCTGCAACTACCACACAAAAACTAGCCAATGCTGATGTCTATAAAATTATCTCTATAGTCGATACAACTACTGGTCAAGATGTGACTTCTTTATTCACATTAGATAACGGTATGCGTCCTAGTTATTATCAAGTAGGTGCATTGAATACAGTAGGTTCCCAATTAATTATTAGGACTTTACATGTTACATACCAATACTTCAGTCACACTGCGGGAGATTATTTCTGTGTTGATTCCTATCAAGGAATTAATCGCACTAACATGCCTACATATAATGGTTATAATTTGGCTGATTGTATCGATTTTAGACCAACTAAAGACTCTAACGGAAACTTAACTAATTTGACTGTAAATGGTGAGATTGTTAAACCAGCAGATACAATCAGAGCTAATATTACTTATTATTTGCCTCGTAACGATTTAATTTGTGTGGATGAAACTGGTAAGTTTTTTGACGTAACTGGTATTTCAAGTTTAAGTCCAACATATCCAGCAGTACCCGCTAATTCAATGGCATTATATCAGTTAGAAATACCTGCATATACTTCATATGCTTCTGATATTACAGTACACCAATTATCTAACACTGTTTATACAATGAAAGATATTGGCGCATTGGATACTCGTATTGGTAATTTGGAATACTACACTTCATTATCTTTATTGGAATCAAAAGCAGCAAACACACAAATAACTGACCCTACCACTGGTCTTCCCGCATTTAAAAATGGTATTGCAGTAGATGGTTTTAATAGCTATGCATTATGTGATTTGTTGAATCCTCAATTTTCTGCTTCTTTGGATTTAAATGCCAACACATTGAATGCGTCATTCACACAAAATGGGGTTAATTTTACTCCTGCATCCTTAACTGGAACGCAAGTAGGAAAAGACGTTTTTGTGAATACATTCACAGAAAATAGTTTAGTCATTCAGCCTTTAGCTACTACAACTATTAATATCAATCCATATTCGCTGTTTAACTGGGTTGGTACTGTAAGTTTATCTCCAAACCAAGATTTTTGGAATGACGTTTATTTTAATCCACCTGTTGTTGTCAACAATGTGATTAATCTAGAAGGTCCTAATATTAATAGCTTGGTATGGACAGGATGGTGGAAAACAACTCACCAAGCAAATCCAGTAGGAAATCATGCAGATTGGTCTAGATTGCAGTATGAAAATGATCTGGTTCAAACATCAACTAAGGTAAATACAAGTCCTACACAGACTACAACAACACAGTCTATCACGACAAGTATAATTCCTTATATGCGTTCAATTAACGTTGCGTTTAATTGTGTTGGATTTAGACCATTCACGCAAATTTACCCGTTCTTTGATTCAGTTGCAATTACTCCATATTGCTACCCAACAGGCGGTGCTTATGGTCAAGCAATCATTACCGATGCACATGGTCAAGCTTCTGGTATATTTACAATTCCATGTACTTCTACTGTTAATTTTACTACGGGAACTTCTGTTTTTAGATTCTCAGATAGTCCAACTAATAGTACAGATGAAAATGTAATTACAACATGGGGTTCAACAACATTTGAATCAGGTTCAACTGCAACAGCAATTAATACTTTAACGACAAATACTGTAACACTAACCACTACAACCACGTCAAAAATCGTTCAATCGACTTACATTGACCCAGTTGCTAACACATTCATCATTCCTAACGGAGGTGATGCATTTGTTTCTAGCGTTGATATTTTCTTTGCTACGAAAGCATTGAGTATTCCAGTTACAGTACAAGTAAGGACTGTTGAGACAGGTCTGCCAACAAATATTATTGTTGCACAAACTACTCTAAATCCTTCTTCTGTTAATGTCTCCAATGATGGTTCAGTTGGTACTAGATTTGAGTTTGCTGACCCAGTTTATATGCAAGCAGGTGTGCAGTATGCAATTGTTGTTATTTCAAATACAACTGAATATAACATTTATATTGCTACTGTAGGTGAGGCGGTTATTGGTGCTCAATATGCACTTTCTAGCCAAGCTAACGTAGGTGTGTTTTTAACGTCTTCAAACGGTTCTACTTGGAACCCAGACCAAACCTCACAAATGAAGTTTAATGTCAACCAAGCGTTGTTTAACACTAGCCAAACGTCAATCCTGTTTAATTGTACTGCTCCTGTTGCTGTTCCTGTTTCATTTAATGCTTTATCTACTGTTTCAGGTAGCCCAGTAATTACATGTCAAATGAAAAATCATGGTTTGATTTCTGGTGATACTGCAACAATTTCTGGTGCTATTGCGGGAAATAATATTTCTTCTGCTGATTTGAATAAGACAGTAACTGTTATTTCATCTACTTTAAACTCATTCACTTTTAATGCAAGTACAAATGCAAACTTGACTGGTTCATTAGGTGGTTCAGGAATAATGGTTCAAGCTAATTATCCATTTGCTTTGTTTAACGCAAATGTAAACGCTTATGCTCCTCCAAATACAAGTATTACTTGGTCATATCAATATAAAGCACAACAAAACAGAGCATTATCTGGATTTACTGTGTTTGATATTAATAATGACGTGTACTTACCAAATCAAGCGGTAATTACACAAGCAGGTGATTTGCAATTGTTAGCAACATTTAACACCAGCAAAGCAACCATGTCACCTTGTATTGATGTATCAGGATTAGGGGTAATTGCGATAGCACCTCAAATCGATAGAGTTCAACAAGTGTTTAACTATGTCAGTGTTCCTATTTTGTTTAATAATCCTTGTACTTCGGCTACGTTTTATATAAGTGCAAGTCTTCCTAATCTGTCAAATATGCAGTTTTATATTAAGCCTATTGACAATACTAACGAAGATTTAACAAATGTTGCATGGATTCCTTTAAATCCTACAACTCCTATAGCGAACAGTTTGAATTTCGTTGAATACAAATATCTGTATCAGGGTAACTTTGTTGGGTACAAAGTAATGATTTCATTTACAGGCGATCCAACAATGCTTCCTATATGTAATGAGTTTAGAAGCATAGCTCTTGCATAAAGTAAGCTAAATATATAGAGGAACGGCTAAAATCGTTCCTCTATTTTCTATAGGAAAACATCGATGATCAAAGTTAAAAATGAAGTTGACCTCGCAAGAGACTCAATTGGTGTCATTCATAATGTAAATAAAAACGCATTCGATGAATATATAACTAAAAGAAACGAAAAACTAAAACTAGACACAAGAATCAATAAAATTGAGGCAGAAATGTCCGATATTAAACAATCTTTGTCTGAGATTATTAGATTACTGCGAGGATAATTATGGTACGCAACCAAAGTAGAGCAGATTTAAGACAGGATATACTTAGGACTTTAGGCGAACCTTATATTAAAGTAAATCTATCACAAGAACACTTAGATCAAGCCATAAATACCGCACTAAAGTATTTTTGGAAAACAAGCCCTTATGGTTCATTTGAATCATATTACCTATACACAGTAACTGCACAAGATGTTACTAATGGCTGGCTACCAGTGCCAAACTGGATTGATTCTGTAACTGAAATTATATATCAAGGTTATGGAATGAACAGTGATTTTATGACGGTTGAATATCAAATGGGTAGAGCTATTGGCTTATCTATGATGAATCAATTTAACTCAGTAAGTTTAACTGACTATGTGACCATGAAAGAGCGGCTGTATGATATGCAGCAAATTCTTTCTCAACCAAACAATTTTACTTATGTTCGATATCAACGTAGATTAATCCCTACTTTCGATTTTGTTGAAGGTCAGGTAATTGCTATGCGGTGTCATGAAAATGTTGACCCAGAGGCTTCTAGTGACAATGGCAACCCAAATGCTCCTCCTTCTTTAGATTTATGGGATGATGAAATCTTAAAAGCATTAGCAGTTGCGTTTGCTAAACAGATATGGGGCGGTATTTTGCGTAAGTTTGGAAATGTTGTTTTGCCCGGCGGTGTTTCTCTTAGCGGGGATAATCTACACCAAGAAGGCACACAAGAAATTAAAGAAATAACAGATAAAATGCTTCTTGGAAATCCGATAGATTTTTTCATGGCATAAAAGGAAAAATAAATGGCTATTAATATAATGTCCGATTTCAGAAATAAAAACGAACAAAATCTTGTTTCGGATTTAATCAAAGAAGCCATTGAACAGCGTGGTACAGATATACATTATATTTTAAGAACTCAGCTAAACACCGATTATATTTTAGGTGAATCTAGTATGTCTGACTTCACTGATTTTTTCTTAATGCCTATGTATTTGGAGAGCATGGAGCATTACGACAACTCAGGTATGGTATGGGACGGTTTTGGGCGTAATAACATGGATGCAGCAACTTTTGAAGTATCCACCATAACATTCCAAAACGTTATGTCACAAAATACTGACTTAACTAGACCACGAGAAGGAGATTTAATTTATCTTCCTTTTGCTGATTCGTTATGGGAAATAACTCTAGTTAAAACCGATCAAAAATATAAACAGACTGGGATTAATCATAGCTGGCGTTTAATTTGTAAATTGTTCTCATACAGTCATGAAAATATTGAATCCAACACTGAAACTGATTTTAACTCTTTAGGTACACAAGCAACCATTGGCATACTAAATTCTTTGGGTTTAGCACCTGATAGCCTAATGGATGAAACAGAACTGTTTAAATCAGAAACAGCGCAAACCACTGCGGATTTTGACCCCAACAATCCATTCAACTATTAAGGATTTAAATGACTCCATTATTCGGATTAGATAATTTTTACAACAATGGAGCAATTAAAAAATATATAGGTGTTTTCGGCTCCATATTCTCTGACATTTACATTCAACGAGTAAGTCAAGATTCCACAAGAACTGATGCAATAAAAGTTCCGATTAAATACGGTAATGGAAATATGTATGTGAAGTCAGATCAAGGAGAAGAAGTTGATTACACAAAAATTTCTAGAATTCTACCCGCCATGTCGTTTGAACTTGAGAATGTCTACTATGACAAATCAAGAAAAACAAATCAATTCAATACAATATCTCAAACTGGTTATACAACGACAAACGGTGTCAATAATCGAAACTATCAATACAATCGCTTACCCTATAACTTTATTTTTGGGTTAAAAATAAGAACCAAAAATTTAGACGATATGTTTCAGATTGTAGAGCAAATTATCCCTACATTTGATAGCAACCTAGTCATTACATTAGAAGACACGGTAAATCAGGTAAATAGTAATCAAGAAATTTCTATCACAATTAATGAGATAAAAATGGATGATGACTATCAAGACGAAATGAAATCTCGATTAATTGAATGGTTAATTACATTTGAATTAAAAGGGTTTTTCTACAAAAAGACCATTACTGGTTTTACTATCAACACAGCAAATTTATATTTTGGTGACATTGATAATCCACCTGTAATAACTAACACTTCTGTTCCTGATATCTCTATAACTACTCAAGACCCAATTACAGGAAAACAAGAAATATTACCATCAATTGCTACACTTGAGCAAGGCTTATTTGCTTCTGCCGATTTAAAAAATATAGAAGCAATAACAGGAACTGCACCAAAGATAAGACCAACATTAGGAACACAATAAAATGTCAGAAAGTAAAATGAGCGATGAATTGAAGCGCACACTTGGACTAATAACTGTAACAGAAGAACAAGTGAGTACAAATAAAGATGTAACGCCTTTTACTCAAAAGCCATTAGAAGTTACTCCTTTTGTACCAAAAAATGTGTCAACTTCAGTTCCAGAATCTAACACCGATCTACGACAAGACTATATCGCTTCAAGAAATATAACTCACACGCTCATAGACTATGCTGGAAGCGCATTACAAGGTGCGTTAGTGGTAGCGGTTGAGTCTCAACATCCAAAAGCTTTTGAGGTCTTTAATCAGCTTGCAACAACTATGCGTGGTCTTTCCAAAGACTTACTTGAAATGCAGAAGACATATCAGAATATTCTTGAAATGACTGAAGCTAAAAATAAACCAACTGCGCCACAAACAATAACTCAAAATAACATCACAATTACTCCTAATGAACCAGAGGTTAAGAACACAACAAATACCTCAATGGCAGAAGTAGTCAGAATGATGAAAAATATGGCTGATAGTGCTAAACAAAAATCAACTCCTATTGTTTCTGATTTAGATGAAGTTATCGACGTGGAGTAATTTATGGCATATCAACCACAAGTAAAAGCTATTGAATATGCTCCATACAAATCAGGTGGGAAAAATCCTTTTCCTGTTCCTGATATTTACCTTCCTTATTCAGAATGTTACAACGGTAACGTTTTAATTAAAAAAGCTGAAGCCAAAACTGAATTAACTCAGGCACATTTAGATGAAATTTACAAGTGTGCAAGTGACCCTGTTTATTTCATAGAAAATTACTGCCGTATTATTTCTTTGGATGACGGTATTGTCTCGTTTAAATTATTTCCTTTTCAGAAGGATATGATCAGAAACTTTCAGGCAGAACGTTTTACTTTAAGTCTGCTTGCTCGTCAATCAGGAAAAACTCAGGTAGTTGCTGGTTATATAGCATGGTTTGCTATTTTTAATCCAACAGAACAGATTGCTATTCTGGCGAATAAAGCTGATGCCGCACAAGAGGTTATGGATCGTATTCGATTCATGCTGGAAAATTTACCTTTTTTCTTACAACCCGGCGTTAAAATATACAACCGCAGAACTATCGTATTAGATACAGACACAAAAATATTTTCTTCCGCAACAGGTGGTAGTGGTATTCGTGGTCGTTCTTGCTCACTTGTATATATCGATGAAGCATGTTTTATTGAAAAAGACATGGAGTTTTACGAGTCAACATATCCAGTACTTTCTTCTGGTCAAAAAACTCGAATGATCATGACATCAACTCCTCGTGGTGCGCGTGGAATGTTTTATATGTTATGGCGTGACGCTCTTGAAGGCAAAAACTCATACAAAACTTATCAAGCAGATTGGACAGCACGACCAGAACGCGATATACGTTGGAGAAATGAAACTGTTGCCAATATTGGTTATTCTCGATTCAAACAAGAATATGAGAATAGTTGGGTTGGTAGTACAGGTACATTAATCCCAATGAAAGTTCTAGAAACATTACAGTGGATTAATCCAATAAATGACGATGAATCGTTATGTGTGTATAGAAAATATGACCCTTCTCATAAATACATTACGGTTGCTGACCCAAGTGAAGGTACGGGTAATGATTATTCGGTAATAACAGTTATTGATATTACTGAGTACCCTCATAGAATTGCAGCTAAATATAGAAATAACGATATAAGTCCTTTGTTGCTTCCTCATACGATATTAAATATGTGTATGGAGTATGGAAATTGTCCTGTATTGGTTGAATCTAATAGTGCATGTGGTGGGCAGGTTACATACATTCTTTATTATGAACTTGAATATGAAAACGTAATTTTGACCTCTAACAATGAAAAGTCAATTGGGGGTCTTCGTGAAGGTGGTAAGGGAAATCAAGCAATGCCCGGCGTTCGTACAAGCAAAAAAGTTAAATCGATTGGTTGTTCAAATCTAAAAACACTAATGGAGAATAACTATCTTCTAGTTGATGATAGAGACACAATCGAAGAATTAGGTACTTTTATCGCTAAAGGCACAAGTTATGAAGCAGATGACGAATGCCATGACGACACAATCACTCCACTAATTCTTTACTCTTGGTTTATCAAGTCAGAATATTTTACCGAATATTGCGGTAGTGATATTGGAGTTGATCTTTATGCCAAAAACATGAAAAAAGAAATGGATAACGTAATGCCGTTTGGTGTTATTAACCGTGGCTTTGATACACAAGAAAATCATTATCGGGCTTATTCGCTGAGTGGCTCATATGAGGTGACGGAAAATTTATATAAATCATTTCAAGAATGGATGATGGAGTAACTTTTTTATAGCTAAATACTATATAGAAATATAAAATTTTAATAAAGGGAATTATATGCCTAATTTTTTATCTCCTAGTGTAATCACACAGGAACAAAACAATACACTATATGTGAATGCAACTGCGAATTCTGTTGGTGCATTAGCTGGAGGTTTTCAATGGGGTCCAGTTAATCTCCCTACATTAATTACGAACGGTGAAACTCAATTTATTTCCCAATTCGGAAAGCCAAATAACCTTAACGCAGGTTATGTAATGCCTTTGTTAGACTTCTTCAGTTATTCAAATAGTGCATGGGTAGTACGTCAAGTTGGCCCACTCGCCAAAAACGCATTTCCTACTGGACAAACTGCTCAGTTAATCACAAATGTTAATACATTTTCTCCTGTAGTTGGTTCCGATTTCATCGCTAAGTATGCTGGTTCATTGGGAAATGGATTGACAATTTCGATTGCAGATTCAGTCAATTTTCCAACATGGGAATTTAACGGTAAATTCCAATATGCTCCTTTAGCTGGTCAGTACTCAGTAGCTGTTGTTGATAGCTCTGGTGCATGGACAGGTAACGGTGCTGTAGCTCAAACAGAACAATTATCTATTTTTGGTAATGCAACTTCTGCTGGTTCGATTTCTGTATTTGGTGTTTCTGTTACTCTTGCATCGGGTGACACTCCAGCAATTATCGCTACTAAAATAGCAGGTACAGCAGGTATTATTTCGATGTTCTCTAGTGTATCTGCATCTGCTAGTGGTATCGTAACATACACTTACTTGACACCTGGCTTAAAAACGGTAGAACCAGCACCAGCAACTGCGCTAGGCGTTACTTTTGCTACTTCTATTAGCCAATATGGTCGTACAGGTACTGTGTTAGAAACATTTGAATTACTGACAAATACCGTAGGTACAACTTTACCAGATGGTACTCCTACTTATTGGTACACTGCGATTAATCAACGTTCAAACTACATTTATGCTAGTGATAGCACAATGCCTTTGACATTTAGAAATACAGTTTTGGCTAACGGTGTTGATGATTATAATATCGTAGTTTCTTCTGGCTTCCAATTACTGTCAAATAGAGAAGCATATCCACTTAATTTCTTGATTAGTCCTGCTGTAACTGTTGCAGAACAATTAGCTATTTTAGGTGTTGCTCAAACTCGTATGGATTGTATGCCATTCCTAGCTCCTCCAATGGCGGCTGTTGTGAATAACACTGGCAATGAAGTTACTGCTTTGTTGAACTGGAGAGCAACTGGTATCGCAAGTGAATCTACATACGGTTTTGCAACTGATAACTGGGGTTACATGTTCGATAAATACAATGGTATCTATCGTTGGGTTCCTACCTCTGGTGGTACTGCTGGTGTTGCTGCACAATCTTTCCAAAACACTTGGGCATGGGTTCCATTTGCAGGGTTCTCTCGTGGTCAATATTTGAACTACAGCAAATTGGCTTGGAGTGCTTCTCAATCTGCTCGTGATGCTTTGTATCCAGTAGGTATTAACAGTATCGTTAATTTCCCTAATCAAGGTATTACTCTGTTTGGTGATCGTACATTAACTCAACGTCCTACTGCATTTGGTCGTACTAACGTTCGTTGGGCATTCATTATCGCTGAACAAGGTTTGAGTGCATTAGCTCAATACTATTTGTTTGAAAATAATACTCCATTTACACAAGCTCAATTCGTAAATGCAGCTACTCCTTTCTTAAAACAAATGGTTTCCGAAGGTGCATTTGCTGACTTTGAAATTATCTGTAACTCTACTAATAACACTCAACAAACAGTACAAACAAACCAGTTGATTGTACAAGTTTTAGTTAAGCCAGTGTATAGCATTAACTGGGTAAGCTTAGTGTTAGAAGGTGTAAGTCCGGGTACTGTATTTACCGAGTCAAACCAATAATTTTCAATTAGGGAGAAACAGTCTCCCTAATTTTAATAACAAAATTTAAAAGGATAAATATAATGCAAATCAGTCAATTGGTTTCTGCAATCTCGTCTGGTCTTACAAGAACTAACAGATGGCAAGTGCAGTTCACATTCCCGCAATATGCAGGTACAAGTCAAGATGGTCAACAAGCAGCTTTGTTAGCACGTTCTGCCGCTACTCCTGCTTCTCAGATCGGTGTAATTAATGTGTCATGGGGTGGTCGTGAATTGCCAGTCCCAGGTGATCGTACTTATGAACAGTTTGATGTAACATTTATTTCTGTGAATGATATGAATGTTTATAATGCATTCCAATCATGGAGTGAAACAATCAATGGTTCTAGTTCTAACACAGGTGTTGGTAATTTAATTCAAGCTTATGCCGATATTACTTTGAACTTATTGGACACAAGCGATAATGTCACTAAATCTTGGACTTTACATGATGCATGGCCAACCGTAGTTGGTTCTATCAACTTAGATGCAGGTGAAATGGATAACTTCGGAACATTCTCTGTAACGTTGAGATATACAAGTTATACACAACCTAACATAACACAATAATACATAAATATGGAATGCTTTAGGGCATTCCTATTAAGTTATATTACTTTGACTAAATAAGTAATATAACTTAATAAAGGCAATTCTGATGGCTAACGGATTCAGCAATCTCAGAAACTCATTCTCGCGTATTTTTTATGGTGCGGAAATCAAAGACCCCCAAAGAGACGCAGAACAAAACATAATAAATAAGCAGACCATTGTTGCGATTGAGAATGATGATGCTGCCGATATTATAGACACTAGTAATTTCTACACAAGCGGATTTTTATCTCACCAAGGACTTCAAAGTCAAGTAGAAATAATTAACGAATATCGCGGAATGGCGGTTCATCATGAAGTTGACAGAGCTATTGACGATATCGTCAATGAGGCAGTGACTTCCGACGCAGATACACCTCCTGTATCGCTTTCATTTAGAGAAACAATTGAATTATCAGATTCAATCAAAGCAAGCATTCAAAATGAATGGGCTTATATCCTCTCTCTATTAAAATTTGATCTTAGAGCCTACGAGCTATACAGACAATTTTACATCGATGGTCGTATGTACTTTCATAAAATCATTGACCCAAAACAACCTAAAAAAGGTGTTTTAAAATTGGTCAATCTAGACCCTCGTGCTATTAAAAAAATCAAAGAAGTAAAAACAGAAACTGATCAAGAAACGCGAATCGAAAGAATAACTGACACGCGCACTTATTTTTTATATGACCCTACCTATCTCAACACAATGGGTACTGGTGATTCTGCTTCTGCTCGTACCTCAGTAAATAAAATGGTTCATCAGGCTCTTGAATTGTCTGAAGATACAATTTCATTTATTCATAGCGGAATGCTTGCTGGTGACGCAAATAACACTGTTCTTGGTTGGTTAGAAAAGGCTCGTAAGCCACTAAACAATCTTCGTATGCTTGAAGATGCAGTTGTTATCTATAGGATTACTCGTGCTCCAGAGCGCAGAATTTTTTATGTTGACGTTGGTTCGTTACCTAAAAAAGGTGCAGAAGAATACATGTCGTCTCTTATCAATAAGTATAAAACAAAATTGGTATATGACGGTAATACAGGATCGGTAAAAGGTAATAATCACCAAGTTAGTATGATGGAAGATTACTGGTTGCCTCGCCGTGAAGGTGGTAAAGGTACAGAAATTGATACGTTAAAAGGTGGTGAAAATTTAGGAAAAATTGACGATCTACGTTATTTCCAAAAATTGCTTTTAAAGAGTTTGAATGTACCTCAATCGCGGTTGGAATCAGAAGCAACTATTTCTATCGGAAATCGTGCAACTGAAATTAATCGTGACGAAATGAAGTTTAATAAATTCGTTCAACGCCTACGTAGAAGATTTAATCCTCTGTTCATAGATTTACTTCGTACACAATGCTTGTTAAAAGGCATTACAGATTCAAATGACTGGGAAACCTTAATTTTACCTTACCTAATGTTTGAATATGCTTCAGACGAATTCGTCAAAGAAGAACAAGAAGCAGCGGTAATGGAAAATAGAATTAATTTGGTACAACAAATCGACCCATTTGTAGGTAAATATTTTACTCGTGAAGAAGTAATGAAATCAATACTTCGCAAAAATGACGTAGAAATCAAAGCGATCAATAACACGATTAAAACCGAAATAGAAAATAGATATTATCCTGACCCTATGGAAGTATTTGAGTTAGAACATCAAATTGCTCCTATTCAATTAAAGCAGCAAAATCAATCTATATAGGTGGCATGTTTAATGGAAAAGAAAGACATTATTATTGCGATTCTATCGAAAGATAAAGAAAAATTAGTTGAAGCTAAAATTGCACTTAAATTTTTGATTGAATTATATGCAAATAAATTTAAATCGGAAGCTAAAGTTTTTATTGGAAAGTCTATTTTTGAAGAAATAAAATCAGGCGATACGGTTTATCGTGGTCATAGTGCAGATAACAAAGACCCTTATATCAATTGGCATACAAATGACAAACATTTAGCCAATGAATATGCGTCTCCTAGAGAAAAAAGCTTTATTGGAATAGATAAAGTTAAATTTAAGAAATCAATTAATTTAGGGCATGATCGTATGCATGTTTCACCTGCTCATATTTCAAATCAAGCGATTAAGCAAGATGATAATAAAAAATATGATAAGTCACATAAAGAAACATATGATGAATTTTCCAAACATTTCGGTAAAGAAGATAGACCAATAACCGATTATTGGAGTACAGCAGAAAATAAACGACATACACATAAATTTCTAACTAAATTTGGATACGATGCTATTCATATTAAAGAAGGAAAATTAGAAAAAGATACGATTGGTTTATTGTCTAAACAAAATACGAATGTAGAATAAAAGGAATGACATGGAAAAGAAAGATATTATTAACTCTATTCTTTCGGGAGATAAGATTAAGTTAAATGAAGCAAAGAATGCCATTAAATCTCTACTTAGTATAAATGCAGATAAGTTTAAATCAGATGCGTCTAAATTTATTGGAAATTCTATTTTTGAAGCAAAAAAATCTAAGTCAGATAATCTTGTCCATATACCTGGGCCACATACAGTAACTCATAGAGGAACTGAATCAAGAAGTAGTGGTAAATATGACATAGCTCATATTGAACATCCAGAAGGAGACACAACTATTGTTGAACGACCACATTCCGACGAAGAATTTTCTCATGAGCATATGGCTGAACTAGCAAAAAAACAAGGAATTAAAATTCATCATCATGAAATAGATGGTTAATATAAATCGGATTTAGAATAAAAGGAATGACATGGAAAAGAAAGATATTATTAACTCTATCCTTTCAAGAGAAAAAATAAAAATGACCGAGGCAAGAGAAGCAATTAAATCGTTGCTCTCCAATACAGCTAATCAATTTAAAGCAGATGCAATGAGATTTGCTGGTAAGTCAATTTTTGAATCTGCGAGTGATTCAGGTGGAACCAAAGAGCCTCATAAAGTTCCTGATATTAAAGGTCATAAAGGTTTTGACCCTACATTAGAAAAACCAGAAGGTGAAGACAAAACAGGTCATGTTTTTCCTGTAGGAACAAAAGCAACAGATGCAAATATAGGTAAAGTTGGTAATGTCGTTAATGACCCATATAGCAGCACTCCAACTGTCCCACCTGCATCATTCACAGCTAGTTTAGGAAAAATTGATACCAGCACAATGTTTGCAGATCAACTTCCTGCTTCAGATGGTTTTAAAACTACTGTGGCTATGCTGACTGGACTAGAAAAAGGCGCGTAATATGATTTTCTTAACTGAATGGACAAGTGGAGTTGAGTTCTTAACTGAACAAACCTCCACAGGCAAAAAACTATACAT
>Ga0194135_10001059_pt1 | contig 16111 bp, 8 predicted proteins | sample LitLau_LLRF_2013_FD_134024 | JGI IMG/M metagenome (GOLD analysis project Ga0194135, IMG submission 134024) | Freshwater sediment microbial communities in response to fracking from North America - Little Laurel Run_MetaG_LLRF_2013 (version 2) | ecosystem: Environmental > Aquatic > Freshwater >...
ACGACCACTGCAATAATTGAATATTTTGAATAAGTTATATCAGTTGCAATTTTCAGCTTCAATTTCGAAAAACTAAGGAAGAAAGATAGATATTCTAAAATTTTTCGTTATGATAACTCAATTTTCCTTAGGAATCATATGAGATTGATATATGCCCCAGTCAGCTTTTCTCCAGCATCCCTGTGATAATTTGCAGCTGATGAATAATATGAGATGTGCATAATTCTGCGTAAAGTTTTTTTAAAGTATCACTTCTAAATCTACAACAACATTTATAATCAAGTAATTGCTATGCTATATCTAACCATTTCTCAACGGGGTAAAACTCAAATTACTCTAGGAATTTACTGGGTGCATAGACGTTCACTGCCGTAATTCTTTCTATGTGCTCGAGCTATATAATTGAGAACTGTTAAATTATACTTCCTTAGTAAATAGTAAATCAGATTCTCTTGAATGATGAATGACGATAACTGACAAGATGTACAAAGATGCAGTGTGCATTTAATTTTAAAATAATAATAAAAACTGGTGAGTTGACATTACCGTATTCTAAAGTCTAAACTAACAAAGTATTCTGAAGTGAGCTTACTCATAAGACTTCCAGTATTAGAGTTCAAGTTGCTCAAGCTTAAGCACTGCAACAAAATAATGGTCATCCTCTTTTACCATGAAAATGAATAGAGTCAATATGAGTCTTTTAAACTCTTCCATCTTCATCATCCTCCTCCGATTACATCATTATGTTCAGTGAATTTGAAAGCAAACTTTGCACACACACTCGTACAACTTTTTATCCCTTAATCCTAACGGGAACTAATGCTCATTCAATTACACGTCTCTCTAGTTGCTGGCTGTCCGCATTCCTTCTTTTTATACTAGCCATCTATAGAACACCATAAGTTACCAACGCTCATTTCTGAGATTTAGCTATACACGCTCGGCTCTGAAAGAGTGTCGTATCCTAAACTTACAGTTCTTTGGATGTTGGACATGTCTGGTGTAATTTAATAATAATTTAATCCTTCTTGTCTTGCTAGAAACAATGTACTTCTCGTCAGCCACTATTATTATTAAATTATGGACCACTATTATCATTTTTTACATCTTCTTTGCTGCAACTTTTACTGTACCTCATACTTACGAGAAAAATTTGCAAGTTGTAATTTCATAAACTTTATAACAATTAACTCGTGTTCAATTAAACATTTATGTACAGATGACTGCGTTTACATCCTTCGGTGTGAACTGGGGAATTTTTACAAAATATCACGCAAACACAATTTGTAAAAAAAACTCCGTGAGTACTTAATTAACTAGCCTCTCTTGATTTTTACATAATTTTGAATAACATAAATAGATATATGTCAAAAGACGTTAGCATCAATGAAATAAGAGTGAAGTTTGTGCTGTTTTGTTCTAGCGTCCCTTGGTATGAGAAAAATCATATGGCATAGCATTCATCTCATTAACAATAAGTCGTATTGCTAGCTTGGTATCGTTGCAGTTTAATCAATAAGAGATACTTGAATGCAATTTTCCAGGTCATATTAGTATCTTGAAGTTCATAAATGCTTCTGCAGAGGAACAAAAAGTTGCACCTGAATTATGCGAAGGAATTTCCGGGACTTGTAATTATACGTCTGTACGTGATAGACGCAATGCAATAGCTCAATATGCAAATCAACAAACAATATACTTAACCTCATCTTCAACATGCGTTAGTAGTTGCGACAACAAGAAAATAATCATGAGATCTTAACCTTATGGCAGTGGTAACTCAAAGAAAGGTGTTTTCTTTTACACATTTTACAACTTTGAAATTTACAAGGATTGTAGAAGCATCAAATTTTACGAGCCACTTAAACTTTTTAAGTATCTACGAAGCGTCATGCGAAATTCCTTTGCAAACTTTACTGACAACAGAAGATTTTAAACAAAATATTTTAAAAATAAAAATCTCAGTTTCCTGTTTTACAAGTCTTAATTTAAATGAATGAACAAAATAAAAGATTTAAGAATTTAAGATAATAGTATAAAAAAGATCGCCGCTTTTCTTTGTTTTTAGCTAAATATCGATCTTACATTTATAATTGGCTGAGAGATGAGACGAGACCTGGAACTCCGTGTTAATGCTGATGAAGTTGTAAAACATATAGCCTATTTTCATGGGATATGAAATGTAAGCAATTGTAATACTGCGATAAGCAATATGAGTTACTTGTACATGTACACACGCATGCTCTTATCCTTTGATATGAAAATTTTTGAGGTCAAAAGTTTGGCAGCGTATTTAGTCCCTTCGGGTAAACAGCTTCGTTAGGGATTGCGGTTTTTAAAAAGCTGCAGGGTATTTAAAACTCTGACAAAGACAGGAGCTCGTGGAAGGAAATGTGAGGCACTAAGGTCATGTTGATAGACAGTCAAGTAAAATATAAAGCATGGATTCAACATTTTATGCAGCAAAATGAAGTATATGCCTAGCGAACCAAAGTGCTCAACTACCACCGCAAAAATTATGTTGAGTTGCTGTATATGTCGCTGATTAGATAAGAAAGGAATACGAATGATGAGTACAGTTGGTTCAGTCTAGCGATAGTTTGACTCAATCCACGTTTGTATTTTAGACTCTAGTTTTGAGAATTGTGGAAGGCAATATTCACGATGAAACAACAAGTTTTGGTGGTGCTGCACTGGCTATGATGACCCTCATTAAGAGTTCAATACAATAGATCACAAGAGAAATGAATACAAATCTCTCAAATTAAGACCTGTTTCCTTTCTGCATACACAAGTATCTGAGTTTTTCTCCTACCAAGATCAAAAATGCAGTTTTAACACACCGACTAACTTTGGCAAATCTAGGCACCTATATGCTTCCTACTACGAAAACTCTGGTTTCGCAAAACTTCCACAGCCTGATGGTCCAGACAAATCAGTGTCTGGTTATTCCCATAAATCTTTACAAAGTCGAAATTTTTCTCATTATTCGGAAACCTCACTTTTGGGCTTTACAAAAGTCAACTGACACACTCAACTGACTGTCAACTGAACTGGTGATTGGCACAAGACAAATTGGTAAGAATACTAATCATCTTGAAGCTCAAATCCAGGGAATAGAGTACCAGTAAAAAAATAGGGATGCCCCAGACCTAAATTAAACTTCTGCAGCTGCCGTAGAGTATGTCTCTACAACCAATCGAAATCTCTTGTCTTTTACACGCATAATAATTTAAAGTTAAGGAATGAGGTCCAGGCCCCTTATAAGAGGGTGTCTCGTCTATATAATATCTCATTCATGAGCGTTACTAATTGGATTGTATTTTCTCATTTGTTCCAAGGAGTCGTCATAATTCATGTGAGGAGTCGGAGTGCAGTTAATTTGTTCGGTGTAGTGCATTAAGATGACTAGTAAGACTGAGATCACATTCACTCTAACGGGACTTATTCATATATTCGCGATTGTGCAACCGGTTCTCCCCGTATAGTGGACGGGCTACAACAAATTCTGCACTTCTATGTAATACTTTGTCTCTCTTATTCTTTCCTTGTTAATGTTAGCACCGACACATCTTGTCCCATTCATGCTTATACAGATATCCCAAATATTTTGGAGGCAGCAATATCCCAGCAAAAGGATTACAAGCAAGTCTCCTATTACTGCTATCTTATCATATACCAGATGAAATTATAAGCAGAGTAAGTGAGGCTTAATCTCGTGTTCACATCGCCTTGTGTGGCCACATTCAAAAAGGACATTCAAGCAAGAATTTATTTAAGAGAGAAGTGTAAATTCACTACTTTGCACGTAACACGTAACAATGGCTAGCGAATACCAAATAACTCCCAAGGTAGTGGTGAAGGTGCAAAAAATCAATTCTAATACCTCTGTCTGTGACCAATTGCATTTTTAGGTCTCTACTAATCATCCTCTGTACGAATGATTGTCCAACGCCTTTTTATTCCTATTCTTTGCATGCTACATAAACTTCTCTTAATACTAAACATGCACTATCGCTAAAACTCCTTGCTTGCAGATTTAACCTATGACGAAGAATAAATGTCATACATATACAAGAATATATATAACCCGATGCAATTGACATCCATCATCTCCTGTTAGAGTTTAACTTCTGTGCGTTACGAATTAAGTATCCCTTCGAGCAATTAATACTCCTAAAATGATTCAAAGAATGACCAATGAACTCAATGAGTGTGAAGTAACTTGCACGAGTCAATTCAGATTCTAAACTCATTCTGTTCAAATGAGCCTTCAACTTTCGGAATAACATTCGTGATATGCTAATAAACTCAATCTTTGGCTTTTCTCGTAGTAAATTGATCGTTAGGCTACATACATGTTTTGCAAAACAACTTTTGCCAAACTTCCCGTGAAAATGAAAGATCTTTTAAGCGATCGTTTTAGTCTAGTGTACTTTGTAATAATATTATGGTACGTATGTAACTATGTAAGTATGTATGCAGATGTAATCAAAGCTCTTGTTTAATGCAGAAGGCTATTAAGTATTGCAATGAGCCAACTTGATCCATGCAAGTTGACCGACTGGAACAAGTCTCCGCGTATATTCATACGTGATGCTTTACAGTGCCTTTGCCTGTAACCTTCGTAAACGAAACTGCAGCAAAGTGAGGGAGGAAAAGAACCAAACACCACTAGGGTGGTGATACGTGGGTGGCGGGACGACTCACTGCTTCCTTGCTTCCCTTCATAATTTCACTTTTGCTGCAGTTTCGTTTACGAAGGTTACAGGCAAAGGCACTGTATGTACAAATCAAGTTTGTCTCTCTCTTAAGCACTCAAGATAATAGCACAATGGTGGTTGTCGGTAGTAAAGAGGAATATAAGAAACCTGTACAAGGCTCATTGAATGTACCCCAATCGCCTCATCTTTCATTATCTCTCCAAGTAGTTGATTTTACTCAAAGAGTTTGATGATGATGATTGTATAGTCCTGGTTAAGAAAGGTACAGGCAGATGTGTCTCTTGCAAAAAATGTACGAAAATCTTCTTCTTGACCAGCCCAGCCTTCAATGAGTGAGTGACCGCTACCTATATTATGTTTCCCTACAATGTACAGAAAGTCACTACTTATATTCTACAGTTGTTCTTTCACCTAGTCTTCATCTATTCCAGTTGATCATACTATCTGACTGAGATCATCTCTCACATATTCTCCATATGCCGCATAAACCAAGAACCACAGTACAACTAGGTAGAATAGAAATCTCAACTTCTCGTTTAGTTTGACCGTTTTGTTTTGGAAGCTGTTCATATCTTCCACAATGACCTTGTCTCAATCAAAGCTCGTTCTTATGTGTAAATGTAACCGATGATTTTAACGAACTAAATCAGAATATCAGACATCTCAAAAATTTGTCTCGTTTGCATATCGCTCCTCCAGTATTTAAATGTATGTACACAATCATATCCCTTTCGCATGACATAACAATTATTAAACACGAACTAACGCAGCTTTCTTACGAAAAAAACCCTTATTTTGAAACATACTATGTATTGTCTTATGCATTCATTTTCACTTTTGCTACTTCACACCAAGAGCCCCAAACGAAAGTTAAAAAAACCCAGCAAGCTCCTGAGTCATCACCATAATGGTAGAGAGAGGCTTTTCACGTGTCTCTTTCTTGCATGATCTGCAGACTTGAACTAAAGATTACTTTGTTGGTCCTACAAAGATTCGTACAAAGGGTGCATCACCGCAAGAAAAGGGATTGAAGATTGTTAGAGTGCAGGAAAGCGTAATAAGGGAGGGCTGAGACATATGAGAAAAGAAGTTCTTGGACACCTTCAAACGAAGAAAGTCTTCTCAAATGGACTCTTCGAAGCAGTGCGAGCAGGTGAGGTGACTTTGTGCATACAAATGAGCTCCCCTGATCATCTCAAGTGATACACTCTAATACAAAATGAAGTTATCCACACACACACATATAATGTGATTCCTATATTATATTAGTCTACTGCATCATCCATACACATATTATGCATCCTCATAATCCTCAAGTCTATCTCCCTTGAGGCAAACTGGACAAGAAGGAGCAGCTAAGAGATAATATAATATTATGTCCTACGTGAGATCTCTTATACATTATGCCCGGCTTTGTTGTAAGATTACAAAACTCAGCTTACCTGGAGGTTGTCATGGAGATGTGCCTTTGCTGGCAGTGGGGGTAAATGTTTATTGTGCTTCACTTGACTAGACGAAGAGGTCGAGGACGTTGGCGAAGAAGAGGAGGACGGGGATGACAATTGGGAGGAGGGAGGAGCCACGTCCCGGGGAAGGGACAATGTCAGACGCGACTTGAACGGGGAGTCCAGAAGGGACGCAGGTCCTTCTTTAGATGAACTCGATGAAACCGAGGATGGAAGAGGCGGTGGCGGGGGCAAACAGACACTGTCTGATGACGAAGAAGAAGACGTCGAGGAGGAAGACGACGTCTTCCCAGTATGTCTCTCGTAATAGGAGAGAAGTGCCTTCTTTTGAATTGCTTTAAGGGTCATGTCCGCCACTTTGTGTTTCTTCTCTGGGTCAAGGTACGAATAGTGAACAGGGTGGTGGGATTCATTTATCTCGTGAGTACTCAGTGTCTGAGACAATCCAGTCATTGGCGTAGTTGATAATGGCAATGGACCTTTCTCCCTCAGGTTATTGAGGGATGAAGATTTTACAAACTCTTTACTATGCACGAGGTTACTTGTGGTAGTGGCACTTCCTCCAACGGACGTCGGGGACGACGAAGTCGTCGTTGTCGACGTTGTCGTTGTTGCCTTCATAGGGGAAGAACTCAAGCTTGAATTACTCGAAGAGGGAGGAGTAGACACTGTCGTGGTTCCTCCACTTTGTTTCTTCTCAAGTTCCCATATTCTTTCTGCTACTGAGGGAGGTTTCGAAGTATCCACAATGGGCGAAGGGGGTTCTTGAGAAAGTTCTTTACTCGGAGGACTCACTTTCCCTTGGGTTAATGAAATTATGGGGTGTGAATTCGGTTGTGGGGTAGGTCGAGTGTAAGTGTTCAAAGGGAACTTTTTCAAATTCAACTCTCGCTCATTCCACCCTCCTCCTCCTCCCCCGTGGGGGGAGTTCTTGGTAGTATTCCTTTTATTATTGTCACTCCATCTACTTCCCCCACTGCTTGCTAGACTCACTTCACTTCCTCCCCACTTAAGGGTCTCCGTTCCAGAAGACGAGTTACTTGAAGATGAATTAGTTACTACAGTTGTCACACTCTCTCGTCCAGACACGGAAAAGTCTTGGAGAAGATGGTGCAGGTGATTATTGTGAGGGGATGACGAGTGGTGGTTACTTTCCAAGTTATCTGGCCAAAACAAGTCGCCCCCACTTTCCCTCCGGAGAAGATCCAAGAAAGGAGTTCCACTCGAAGACACGTAAGAAGAACACTCGGAACTTATATACGAATGGTATCCCTCAGAGCCAGCATATTGGCTCATCATCTCTTCATACTTCTTTCCATAAGCTTCCACGTCTTCTTGTGTCAAAGGCTTTGTGACCACAGACGACCCTGTAACTACGTCTCTCTCAGGGATTGCATACTGTCCGTCTTTACTGTCACGATACCCCAGAGGGGGAGGTACCACACCACCACCACCACCTCCCTTCTTCTCTTCCATCACCGTCTTCAATTGTTGTGTGTACTGTTGCGCTGGATGGCTGAGACGCTTCATGTAAGGTCGAGCGTAGGATACGCCTTTCTCTTTGGGATAATCTGTTGTGTCAGTCCACGACTTGGACCTGGCTGACCCTACAACTCCTCCACTTCCACTGATACACCCACCCCCACTCGAGGACGAACTGTGACTCGTAGTCCCTGCCGGGTCTACGTCACCTGCTGCAGCCACAGGAATGGGCCAAGAAGGATACTTTTCGTGGCCTGGCCCGTACCTTATGGTCTTGAGGGATGAAGTGTCCCTCACTGGAGTGGGACTTGTGTCCCACGACGACATGGTGACGGTCTTCTGCTGATCACCTCCCTCGTCAATTTGTTCACCACCCTCATGAGCTTTATTCTTTGACTCCTTTGTTATTGATTCACTCGTCTGTTCTTCTTCGCTGCTTTTCACTGGAGCAGATGTCCCCACCACGTTCTCTACAGATTTACTGCTTAACAGCAAAGGGGGATTCGGTCGAACAGAAGTCACTGACTTGGATAAGGCGGAACAACTGGGACGGTATATTCTTCCGAGTGAGTTCGTCGAATTAGACAATGGTTGATAGACTGGAGGGTCTCTGTAAATAGGCTGAGGAGGATGAGAAGAATTGTTACTGACGGAAAGTTTAGACGAAATGAGATTCGGAGTGGAACGAGCTGGAGATAAGAGCGGTACGCCTACTGGTGGTCCACTTCCACTATGAGTACTTCCCGTTTGACTTCCACTTGCAGCTGCTGCCTTAGCAGAAGAATTAACTGGAGTTGTAGACAAGGAAGGAGAGCTTCCTACGTAACTTGATGATGAAGACGAGTTTCTCGGAAGAGTAGAGTAGACGGATGCAGTGCTAGAATAAGGGCCCCCAATAACTCCAGGCAACGCTACTGATCCCACCGGTTTGTATGTTGAGAGGTTGCCGATGCTGCTACTTGGATTCTTGTTTTCTTCCTTCTTCACTTCCTCTGATGATGATTCTGTGTTTTCTAGCTTCCAAATAGACAGCCTGAAATAAAACAACGAGTCAAAGATTACATTAAAAGTTCCACATAATTCAATATTATAGCTAAGGTTTGCATGAGACTTCATAAAGGCATACATCATCTGAACCTAATTAACATCACATTTGAAAGAAATAGTACTAGAGGAAAAGATCTACTTAACCCTCGTGACCTGCCACACACAAACTCATTCATCGTTAACTCCCAGACACCTAGATTCTATATTATAGAATCAGAATATGTGTGATCTGATTCTTCACTAATGATAATTGTCTAACTCAATGATTGGTAAGTGATGAACCATGTCGAATCGCGATTTCTCACTCTCTTCTCAATTCCACAAAGAAGCGTTAATTAAGAGAGGAATAGGAAGAGAATTGTATGTACGCACAGTGTTGTGTTTGTTGGGGAGAAATGGGAAAAACTAATCTTGTCAAATCAGAAAAACTAATCATCAGAGACATGTCAATGAAGTAATATATATAAAAGTTCTTGTTCGTGTCATACTCCTAATTGCACTTTTCACTGCAACAATTCCAATTTGGAAGTTTATGAGCTTGATTACCACATGTGTCAGGAATCGCACGAGAACCGTCATCATCAGAACAAACTAAATGTTTCACATAAAATAACGATGCAAAATGATTCACTAGTAGAGGAATTTGTACACAGAGCAGACTTGCTTGATGTATATGTTGTGAACTAGTTTAAATCCAATTTTTGAAGGTGTCAGAAACGATCTTCGTAATGACAATCTTTCTATCACAAGCAATCATTATTATTGCACTTAACTTAGTTGGAAGTTGTTCGTATCTCACAAGTTATAAAGATACAAAGAGGGAGTGTAGGTACGCGTACTCTACCCTCTCACAGATACAAGGAAGTACATGATGATGAGATGAGGCTTCTTCAATTACTGATCAACTCAAGCAAACAATTAAATTTATAGACAATCGCATTGTTTTGTCATTAGTACATCAAATCATGTCAAGCAGCCCATCGTCACTATCAATTCTTTAAAATAAAAACTAGTTTTAATGTCAGGTTTTAAAATTTGTTTATGCTGGTTCACCCAACTGGAAAGAATTTTCCATGCATTTTATTCATGCGAGCAGTTTCTTCACGATAATAAAAATAAAGTGGTGTGTAAAATGTGGATAAATGTGTAGTTAATCACATTGAGTGGGTTCTTCTAAAATACTTTTAACTATAACGCGAAAAGGTAAGGAAAAACGGGTAGTATAATCGGGAAATAAAAATGCGTGCATTTAAAGTCATCAAAGGAAAAGAGTGGAAGGAAATGTGCTATTTCACAATCACCTTTTACTACCACTTTTGCGAGTATTTTAGAGATCAAACTCCCCTTATTAGACTCTCCTAGTTGTGGGAATATTCGCGAACAAGTTCACCTTTTAATGTCCTTTCTTTCTACAATGAATTCCATCTAACATCGCACCGGATGCAGACGTTTACCATCTTAACCTTAATTTACTTACGGAGATACACACCAGCAGACCAGGTGTATTTGAATTGCAGTCTAGCTTTGTATATTTCTACTTTGTGCCTGTCAGTAGTATATAAACCGTATGACTTGTAAAGTTTTAAGGCTCTATTTAATCTTATATTATTATTACCATATTTTGCTAATCCTCACGGGATTTCCACAGTAAAGAATATCTCTTCCCTACATTCCACATTGAATATTCACTTCCACACACAGTTTAATTGCTTCTCTATAGACGAATAGAAATAACCGAATGGAACGAGCAAGCAATTCTCACATCTCACAGATGAAATTGTATTCACTCAAATACACTGTAACAAACGCACTAAACTTTTTATGAGAAATTTACAACAATAACCGATTTTATTAGGTAGCCACAATCGCACTCACATATCTTATATATATATATTCTCATAAACTCTTTTTAACTGCCACAACAAATTGCACGAGAAAATACCTAAGCACCTTTATTTTTCCTGGTGTGAGTGCTGAAAATTAAGCACACACTAACTTCGGTTTTGGTTTTGCTTTACCAGGATAAACTTTTCGGAGACTATGGGATTCTGTGCTTCATGTATGTATAAACACAAGTAAGGCTTTGCAAAACGCCCCCAACTTACGTAAGTAAATTGGTCCAATCCCTTAAAACAAGAAGCCTTACAAGAACAAAGTTGGTTGAGTAACTTTGCATGCAACAAGATGTAGAGAGACACACGGCCAAGTTGCCGTAGTCATTGTCAGGAACCAACTGTCAAGGAATGGTGAAGTGCAGTGGTACGTAGAAAAAAAGTCCACCACCAAGACCACGTAAAACCACTTCTCTGGTACTCCCTTACCCTTTTGGCATCGTCTAACTAAAGACGAGAGGATGCAGCAACAGACTGCCTATCCCAACTAAAAGACGTTCTTGTTCTTCTATTCTATCATCCACCTTTTCCAGTTCTTTAGGGCTTCTTTAGACACGAAGACAATTGCTGAGCAGCCTGCAACTGCTTGCACAGCTAGTTTATATGATGGTAATAAGTGGAGGAAAGCTTTTGAGTAAAAGTCTGACCACATCTCAGGTACAAAGATTAAAGGCAATTTGACTGGAGCACAAATAATACCCTTCACTATATGTATACACTTCCTCAAGTAACCTTCTGGACAATCGAACCGTCTTTCCTCGTGGTGGACCCTTCTCGAGGGGTGTTTTATTTAGCCAAAGGGCTCTTAAATTTCTTTTAGGATGAACACCTACTTCACTATATATACACTCACTATATTTACCTGTATGCAGCCTTCCTGACGTTACAAGCTATAAAGTAGAAGCGAAGGCTGTTGTGCATTTGTCTCTCCTGACTTCCAATTGTCTGAGAAAGTGTGACTTTAAACTTTTTTGTGCCCAGTTTTTATGCACCAGTAGTACCACAAGTACTACTTAAGTCATTTCCAAATATCATGAAGGTAGATGTTTGTCAATTTCACCAAATGAAATTCCTTTACCTTTATTTTCATGAAGTTTTACAACTGGTAAAGAACGAACTTGTCTCAACTCGTTTATCACGAAGAAAAGACCTTTTAGGGTTTTGTGTTCCATTCTTTGCTTAAGTTATTAATAATTTTGTAGCGAGAAAACTCTCTTAATCCCCTGTAAGAAAAGTTCGAGGCTCTCAGGCTCTTCAAGAATTATATACAACTCCCTTAAAACAACCCGATCCTAAAATAGCAAATAGATATTACCCTCAGAAGACCGTTTATGAATTTAGTGCCTAAAATGAACGTCCTCGGCCTCTCAAGTGCAAAGGTCACTTCGGACAAATCTTTTGACCTTAACCTCCTCTGATTTCTGTGAATGAATATCTATGAATCCATCAAGTAGTTCATACTGCACACCGTCGTCCTACGACGCATCAAATGCCTTAACGATTTGTGAATGAATATTGATAGGATCCATTAATTTAATGCTAATGATCACCACCACACTCTCTGTGCCAGCATTGCAAGCTCGGCAGTGAGCAATTTTCTTGCCGGAGGTGAATTCTAGTCTTTTCCTGGTCATTTGCATAAGAATGAGTTAGTCGGAATGTGTGCAGCTTCGTTGTAGAAGTCATTGATGATGTACATCAAGTTTGACAGACGGCTTGGAGTTGTCTCTTATTCATTGTGTACGTTACCTCTTGTCCAAAACTTGACAATCGTCCCAATTGACATGAACAACACTTATCCAACATTGAGCACAATATTGTTCTCTCGTGTGTTTTCTCATTGTCTCATATTCCCTAAAGGGCAGGGAAGGGTAACTGTTTTATTGCAATCTCTGCAACTATTATTAGCCGCATTAATTCTCCTCAATTATCTGGTTTCTTTCTCCTTTATGTCAGACTTCACTTATTGTTTCAACTTAGATTCCAAAAAATTTGAGTTTTTTTTAAACATCTCGCGTCTGATCAGAATCACAAGATTAGGTAGTATTGCGAACGCAGTCTACTTATAATACATGCAATATAACAACAGCTTGCACCGTAATTATCTCATTAACATCACATCGCATCAATATGTAACGTTTTCAATCTGTTTTAATAATGTCATTCATTTTTTCATACTTGTTACTAATATTCAGTTTCGGTTCAGGTTACTGTACGTGCACATGATGGGTTGCACTTTAAAAATTGGAATGAGACGAGAGCAAACATGATGAACTGAACAATGATTTGATTTGGGTACCTTCAACAACAACACCCAGTTATACATTGTTCACTTAAGACGTAATTTGAACTGACACTCTTTATGTTAGTTTTTAATCATCTCTTGATTAATATTCTTGCACGTAAGACTACTTGGAACTTGGAACACTGCAACTGCACACGATATCCTTCCTAAAATCTTGACCACAGCCACAAGTGGCTCAATCGCAACGGTTAACTGAAGTTATTTAATACTGAAGTTGATTAAAAGATTCCTGTAGTCAGTTGTAGAATATCTGGCAGATTGTTTTGCAACCTTTTGACTTAATTTTCAAAGACTGGAATTCAGATGTCTAAGCATTAAATAAGTATGCGTTACAATGGCTCACAATTGCTTCAACCTGGGAAGGTAAGTTAGAGAACAATTCATGAAAGGTCGATATGACACGCCTTCTATTAATTCTTTGGCATGAAATTGAGAGAGTCATTTTGAGCCAAAAAATGATTGACATTAGTATATTATTATGTCGATTATTGTTGCAAAGCCAACTTGAAAAGAGATCGTTGCAAATAATATTTTTACCCTACATCGCACTCTCATCAAATGATTGATCAGTACTGATCACAGAATAACATGAATTAAATTGAATTATAGTAGGTGCTGTGGATGTTTTCATCTTCTGTAAGATCCTGCTATACCTGCAATTAAGATGCACTTTGAATTGTGTCTCTATTTAGTAGAATAGTTATGGTCCATGTAAATTAAGTTTGAATACATTTTAGTGTGAAAACGTAAGAACACACATCCACATAAGAACTATTGTGGATGGCTGAATTTTCGGTAACTGTGTTTGAGTACAGCTATTATACAGTCTTCTTGTTCTTCATACTCCATTTGTCTGCGTGACTGTGTATAGTGTACAACATATTGGATTATGAAAGAGTCAGAAAGCCAGAACAAAAGCCTCAGCAGAAGGCAACTAAAATGTGAGCAACACACATCGACTTCTCTATTGTGTAAGGATTTAATAATAGGCTTCTCAGCCATTTAGATTGATCTAAAATTCCTCAGGTTACAATTTTTGATATGATGAGAATTAAAGGAGTCCTCCTGGAAGCAGAGCTACTATGTTTAATGTTTAAAAATGACTATACGAGATGATAAGGAAGTGAGGAAGCTCGAAAGTTGATGTTGGGTGGAAGTGTAAATGTAAATGGAGAACAATTACACTGCGGTGAGAGATGAACCTTCCCTGAGGCAGGATTATCACAAGATGAGTTACACAAAGAAAAATTCCATAGTAGCTTGAAAGGGTTATTCAGTTAAATACCAAAGATCGGTTGAGTTACAAAATGATACTTTCAAAAATACATGAACGTTTGGTCTTCTTCATGTAACCCTCTTTTGGACATCCCTCCAGTACATTATGCTGCATAGACATGTGGAATTTCAGAAGATTCGTTGAACGATATGGAGTAAAGAATTTGAGGATACAAGAATTTTGATTCCATATAGATTGACAAGTGAAGGATCGCATAGACAGGCAAAGGTTGCCTGAGCTTTTTTAATTCCTGTGTATTGTTTTACGGTGTACCGAGAAGGACAGCAGATCAAGATGAACTGCGTGGCCTGCAGGTGGTAGCTGCGTTGGGTAGATTAGAACTCCTTAGCATATACACATCACATTCCTGTAGATTAATGTAACTTTTGTCCCAAGCTTTTCTTCTTCTCCCCAACTGCTTCTTCTTGAACAAAGACTTGCTCATTTTTAATGACAGGCTTCATTCTAATTGTTTCTTGCAGTGGACTTTAATCTTTAAAATCCTTCCTGTCCATCTCTCCAACCCCACCATTAAGCATGTGCTCCCTACAACACGTATGTCTCTACTTTATTCAGTTCGGGCACAAGCACAGAAGCCAACAATCATTTCCAGTCACTAGCAGTTGGCAAGCTTTCAATATTTAACATGACCATGTGGCGTAATAAGTATTTTATTTAATCTTAACTCTTCCACTTAAACTTTAGACCCAGAAAGGGTGACTGGAATTACAGACACACACAGATCCTTTTCTGGCTCTTCATCTGTTTTATCAGGATTTAAAAAGAAAACCACTCAAAAGCTCTTCTAAAACAGACATTTTGTAGTTTATACAAATTAATGAAAGCTTCATTACGAGGCTACTGTTTTTCTTATTCCATGATTCAGGAAAGGAAAGAATTCCAAATGGTTTTTGTAAACGCTATCTTTCCTAGAACCTTTCTCCTCATAGATAGGGTAAAAGCGTAGAGCCATACGACTGCTGACTGAGAATGATTTCTACCCAAATAATCCGTAGGTCGTAAGTGTTTGTGATTAAATGATCATCTCTTTCTCAAGTGGTACACGGTGCAAGCAAGCAAATCAATCATTATGTACAGTTGAGCCGTCCAAACGGTACTAAACCATAAGCATAGGTATGGAACTATATTAATCAACTAGATACTCTGTCTCCTGTGTTGGTTAAAAGTGATATTTCACTTATGGTTCAACCTAAGATATAAATATATTACTCTCGCCTTTTGCGCCAAGACATTCTTTATAGAAGATAATGAGGCACTGAAGTTTCTTATCAATTCGCTTAGCGTTCCACATGTCAATATGAAGAAACCAAAATCGTAGCATACTATTCTACAACGTATGAACTGTATGGAAAATGCCAGTAACAAATCTCAGTTCATTAGACGAACACTAAATTGTCTTTTGTACAGCAACCATTGACTTGCTCAGAACAAAAAATACAAAGAGTAACGCTGGAATTCGAATCTCCATAAGCAAACAAAGTATCCTAAATCCATGCCATACAGCAAGTAGACTTCTGTTACACAGGAGATGAATAAACGAAATGCTTCGCTGGTTGACACTCTTTCAGTCAAACAGTGACTGGAAATATAACCATAGGCAGTTATATATTTCGTTGTTTCAAATATGTAAGCAGTACTATCGAACCTAATTTGAAAGTTTGCTGTGTGCAACTATTTTCCGAATACTAAGGGACACTTACTGAATGGAGTATGGAGCTTCTAGAGAATTTTACGTGCTAATTGAAACTGATACAATAGCTAAATGTCAATAATAGAGTACGCCATAATGCCAGCAGAGCTCCTTTTTAATCTGGTTGAAATTACTACGCTCTGATAATAACCAGTTTTCCATCCCTCACCTGCTAAGATGATATTAAAGCTGTTGTTCACCTGGACAA
>Ga0194135_10001060_pt1 | contig 16111 bp, 7 predicted proteins | sample LitLau_LLRF_2013_FD_134024 | JGI IMG/M metagenome (GOLD analysis project Ga0194135, IMG submission 134024) | Freshwater sediment microbial communities in response to fracking from North America - Little Laurel Run_MetaG_LLRF_2013 (version 2) | ecosystem: Environmental > Aquatic > Freshwater >...
ACCACCACCACCTCCTTGAATACCTCCAGGGGAACTCAAAACCACAGCAGCCACGGAAAGAGTGACCAAAGTCACAGCGATTCCCTAAATCCAGCACAGTTTAAACGTGTATACTCAAATTCAGAAGTCTCATTTTTCAAGAAATCTCACCTTATTGTAGAGTGACATGATGGCTGAAAGAACGTTTTCTTTAAAACTGATATTAATCTGCGTTGAATTAGTTTGAAGACTTCCTTCAGGAGACTTGAGCTCAGTAGGAACAAAAGATGAAGAATGATATGACTTAGGACAACCGAAGGAGTTTATATACAGAAAAAGAAATGGGTAGAACTCATCTTAGCGTGACCTGGACTTGGGCACACCAACCAAGTCGTTATTCTCATTATATTGTGTCCGTCTGCATGTTATAAAATGCACTTTAATATTTTGCAGCATTTGTGATACATCAACGGTACGCGATGTGTACTTTGTACAATACATAAGACATCCCCTTCGGCTTCTTCGTTATAAGAATATCACCAAAACCAACTAAAAATCGCGTCTTAAGCAACAACTTCACTCCTTCACTTGTGAAGATTAATACTTCGTGCAAGGATTAACTAATCTCTCACTCTCTAATGATATCACAATAATATATAATGCCGTATAATGGCGGATATTACTTTTAAAAAAAGTAAAGGCCTCTCTAGGATCCTCAACAGGTATTCAATATAATAAATTCTTATCCTACAGGGATTTTCAGTCGTCCCTTTCAGTTGGACTATTTCCATCGGTGACAGCCGTGTAAAAGTCTCCGCGTCCATTCTTTATTTATTATTTCATGTAAAAAATGCACCACATTTATATTTGAAAATAGATAGAGATAATAAAAGAATTGCATTATTTTTAATCTCTGTCGTTTATTCTCGTGGTCTCAAAAATATTGCATTACTTTTTAATGGCTTTTTTGTTGTCCACCTGAGAAAATAAAAAAGTTGCAATCAATCGAGTGTATTTCTTGGTATAAAATGAACAACTGTTTCCATTCTTTTAAAATCGTTTTTAACTTGTATAGTTGTCAAACCTGTTATTAATTTCGAGTCAAATCGTATTTCCATTTACATGTAGATCAAAAAGCAGCAACACAAATGGACAATGCTAATTACGGTCATTAATGGTTTTTCTGCATTTTAATAAGTTTAGAAGATCACGAGACCTTTTTTCCAATAAATAATAAATTTATACAGAAAATCTGTGTTAAAAAACTTTTGAAACTCCTTGAGTCGTCAATCCGTTTTGAACTCTTGTATGTAGATGTTTTTAACCTTCAAATACACATATTTTAGGTGTTACATATTCTTGGCAAATGTGTTAGGTGTATGTCTCGGTCGATTAGCATTATTAAGCTGTTTTGTATCATCAACTGTGAAATACTACTGTTCCCTTAAAACGAAGCAATATGGAATCGTCTCATCGATTCATCGAAAGTAATTATTAATTTACGCAATCGAAAGTGTTCATTTCCATAAAGCACAGACTTATTTTCTTTGAGAGAGGTACTTGAATGAAAACCGTTCAAAGAAGCATTTCATTTTCATTCGATCTCTACACTTCGTCTTGTGTGGTTGCATTTCCGTTTCACGATTGTGAGAACTTCGTCTTTGATGGAATCTGTAACCGTACAATGTACAAACTAAGTTTGTATTCTTACCACATGAAAAAAATGAAAAATTGAATTTTTTAGCCGTAAGGAAATCTTTATCGTTACACTATAAACCAGATTGAAGTGCAAGCTTATTACATGAAACGACGATGATGATGACCCGTCTAAAAAATACATGAACTTTTGATTTTTTTATGTGAAATGCTTTTTATTCTAATAATTTTCCAATTTTCTACTACAGCTCAAGTAAATCTGATCGTAGTTCCATCATGTGCATCGGAGACAAATAAAAAGTCGTATCGTGATAAAGTTTAACTCCTGCACTTTTCCTTTTTATGAATAAATCTCCTCACAATTAAACCATTCGAATGCAAAAAGATAATGAAAGAGCCGCATTTTGTATACTTGTAAAAATAAAAATTGTAAATATGCATCTTTTGACTCGTCTGTTTTTTGGATGCGTCAGTCATCTTGAGAGATGCGTTGCATTAACATTCCTTGTTGCTGTTGTGTGTATATGGAAAAGTAGTTTCATTTTTCTTTGTAAACCTCATAAAACTTCACTTCCTCAACTTCCTGCTGCAGTAGCTTTAGCGTTTAATCATTTAATCCTAAACGTAAATTGCTACGAGCTAGGAGTTTAAAAGAGAGTATATAGTTTAATTTAATTGTGTAGAGATGAATTCCCGTCCATTCATCTCTTTGTACAATTCATCAACTAGTACTACGGATGTTGTGTCTCAAAAAGATTTTTGACAAGTTTCTCTCGCACTTTTATTTGTTAAATAATGTTGCAATGTTAAGATAAAGTCGCAGGTTTAAAATAAATCACCCATGTAGTCTTTATAAAACAGTTGAAACACACACACACACGTAAAAGTATATTTATTATTGTGTGACAGGTGGTGGTGCAGTTTTTTTTGTTTTATTTTCAATTTTGACAGAAACTCGTAAAAGTATAATAACAATTTAATAACGATAAGCGGAAAATGTGTGCAAAAGTTTTCTCTGCAAGATTGAAAAGCTTTATTACTCTGTGTCTCAGAATCTCTCAAATGCAGTTTACTTTTTTAATTATTGTAAAAGGAAAGAAAGACGGTGTTTTAAGTTTGAACTTCGTTCATTATATTTCCATTTACAGTGTGATTAGCGTAAGTTTCGTTCGTTTTATCTAATTAGAAACAAAGGCTCCTCACAATTACACTCTTTGACTGCTAATAAAGTTTACTACTTTTCCTTTTTACGTAGAAAGAATGATAAAGAAAAAATGCATGCCTCGCAGTTTCCGGAACAGATTGGTCTCGCATCTTCTTGCCTCCTTCTGAATCGAGTTTACCAAGTTCCTAACAATATATTTATGTATTTCAGGAACTTTTCTATACGAGCATGGTTTAACTTGACAGATTGCATTCAGAACTGCACAACTGCATTTTACTTGAGATAAAACCTTGTAAAGTAATTATTTCGGGTGCAATTTTTTGCCAAATGCACATCCGAGATTACAATTCATGAATTCATTGTCAAATCGAGCTGATCTTGGATAAGGACTGCTTAATATTATACTTTAGCTATTATTTAAAGATGTCTGTGTTTGAATAACAAGATAGAGCAGAGACATTGACATGACTTCCACGCGGACTAAATAGGACATCAATGTATACACATTTACATGAATTTACGTCCATCAAATCGTGCATCTCAGGGGCCATCATCTCCATTAGTAGTAATTGCAGTGTCTTTGAGTAAATTCATTTTCTACGAAGACTTCTTCTGCTGCCTCATTGTGACATCACAGTCCTCGCTCACTAACTATTACTTAAAGCTTTTGTTTCAAGACAGCAGTCATACACTGCCTCTGGTACGTATCTTTCATCAGTAGTAAAAGACAGGGAAAGAAAAGGCAACGCTCAGCAGTGTATAATGCAATAAAATATCTCGTCAAATGAATTGATTCAGAGTGGCAATTTGATGTAATGTATGTACATAATAATGAGACTTAAATTGATTGTTTCGTAATAACGAAAAGTGACTCCCTTCATTATTATTATTTTCGTAGATTTCTGGCTTCACTCAACGACTACATATAAGACCTATAAAGTAATGTCCATTTTATATCAAACATTCCTAAAGATATAATTACATCCGAGACAACCATATGTACTAAAAAAGAGATCATGGAGAATAAAAGTCCGTCAATACAACTTTCTATCATTTGCTGTCTGTATTATACATTTGGGTATGTCTACTGGATATGCTCAAAATCTGCAGCTCAAGTGATCAAAGAATCGAGTGTGGAGCAACGACGGAGTGGAAGTATCGCAGGGAATTGTCCAGTTTACACCAAATTACAAAAGTGCATTTGAAACCAATGATGGTTTGTTGGTTTGTATTACTTTGTATTAATATAATGAAAACTGAGCTCAGAGTTTAGACAAAAATGTTTTTAAGTAATGAAAATCGAGGCAATTGATACCTTCACAGTACTTCACTCCTACTTTACATCCCTCCTGTGCAACTTTCTTACATGTTTTAGTACCTGATTCTCGCATAAGGTATAAGTAGCAAGCAGTGGTACACTAAAAATGATACCAATTAAATATTCGTGTTTATGAAACAAAAATATTAAAGAGTGGTTGAGGATTTTCAACACTTGTCAGTAGTTGTCAGATAGATTTTACGAAGTGCGCACGGTCGAGCTAATGAATAGATTCGGGTTGCAGTACGTCTCACGCTCCCGCAGCCGAGACCGAGATATCCGTATACAAGTAACATAACAAGAGTGACCTTTCTCATGTCAAAGGATGCGACCTTCGTGTACGCTTTGATAACTGAAACCTTACAGGACTAGACTTTCTTACATCTCCATTTGAAGTCAAAGATTAAAAAAATGAACACTCCCTGATCGTTTTTATTTGTCAACGAAGTTTTTCACAATCGATTGCTTTTTATTTGTAATCGTTGCGAATTTTGTGATGTGATATGTATCTCAAACTTGAGGAAATTTAGACTTGATCAAATGCGCATATATATCTATATCCAGCTAGTCATGTATTGCTTTCATACTTTGATCAGTTTCAAAACTTATATATCTGAAACACAATAGCTCACAAAAATCAAGTGCAAAGTAACAGCCGGAGCTGGAATTCTCCAAAAATTCTTCCAACACGCAAAATATTTCACTGAATTTGCTCATTTTCACCTATAAATATCATATAAATACATTTGAAATAGATCACTAGCACTGTTACACAACTCACTTGAAGCAAGCACACAAAGCATAAAAAATCTCATAAATACTTCACAATTTGTAACACTTCTTCCATCATCTTCGCAAGTGAGACAGTGTGACAGTAAATATATCACTGAATCGGAAGCAGAAAGCAAATATACACAAAACTAAATGCTGCATAACAATGAGTTAAAATTGACCAACTTATTTACCCAAAAGTAATGCGAATATTAAAGAATTAAGGATTCAGACTTATCTGTGATATAATTCCTACAAGCTCTGCAGCTCTTGCCTTGGCTTGCGTCACATCTTTTCGGCTCTTAAATCTTGTTTGTCATACACTAAAACGAGCGAAATGGTATGAAACAACAATGAGTGTGATGCAACTATTGATGAGATGAATGATGACAATCGTAGAAAATTCTGAAATCCATGGTTGGCTGGTGGTAATTTAGTCGACAGCTCAATTACATCTCTACAAATAGATTTAGTGGCTAGCCGATATATCTAATGCATATGCGTCTACTATCCATTTATACATTATACGTACAATCTCAAGCTGTCTTTTTTATTTCTCTGTAATGAAGTCACTACTAACTATACTGACTAACGAGAGCCATGTTTAATAAACGTGCGAAGAACATTTTAATTTACTTCCAGTTGTATATACATTCATAAGAATAAGATTTTCAAGATTCTCATTGACAGTTGTTCTTTCCATGTTAACTCAATCTGAATAGTTTGACTCATTATAATCTGATTAAAGGCAGATCAGCAGTGTGTCTTTTTGTAGGCTTATATATAGTCTTAGAATCTTTCAATTGGTAAATGACATTTTTTAGGAGAGACACACCTGAGAATATGGAACGAAACACCACAAAAGAAATAGGGGAAATTATGTGAGGAGGCCCCTTTGTATAGTTTAACCAAAAATATTACATCACCGACGAGTCATTCATGTAACCTTCTTTTCTACAAAATGGGAACAAGTGACAGTAGAAACCACTCATCCGCAAGATCATCCCAGGATGCACTACACACTTACACACAGTTAGATCTTGTGTATTTTTAGCGTATACAGAGATGATACAGGTAAGAAGTCTAAATTAAGTGCTGTGAAATCTCCGATTAATCTTTTTCAAATTACATGCATTGTTAATCTGGGGTGTGGTTTACAAATCTGCTAAAGATATCAAGACATATACATATATGTGTGCGTATTGGCTAATCAACTTCAAGTCTTTGATGACTAAATAGACAAATATGTCAAAGCACAATGAAGAAGAAGACTTTCATTTTGACCCGAGATGAACTATACTGACAAAGGGATATGGAATGTAATCAACTGTGACGACGATGTAGATGAAGATTATCATGATGTCATGATACTCGTAGGCTTTCCGAATCTCTTTAATTATGATTCAATTCAGTAGTTATTTAGCTTCTTTTCCCATGTAAAAGCAGTTGTAAACTTTATGCAACAATATTGGTGATCAGTTCCACTGCCTTTCACATGCACTTTTGTGGTAGTTCTTGGTATAAAATGGACAATGTAATGCAGCTATACTTGTCCTGAGATTTTTTTTTGCAATATCGTATACTTGTCATTTCGTTTAATACTTATACTTTGATCCGAGCTGTATTCTTGAGATGCAGGTCGAGTTTACCTTATCCACAAGCTTATTAGTATGTTTAGGTAGTGAACTATATATATGGCCTCTTGATATGGTCACTTGAGGGTAAGTTAACGCACGATAATTAATGAAATGACAATAGAGTTCTATCACTAACTAATCATACTGTGTTTGTCGGTCGATAACGTGAAGTCAACCTATTACTGAAATGAATATAGGACCAATATAAAATCAAATAAACGGACTGGTAAAGTTACAAAAAATGTCCGAAGAAGCAAAATAGCATATAAAGTATTACAATTGAAGAAATTGAACTGTTTGACAGTTATAAAATCAATCTGGGGTTAATGGTGTGAATTTGTTTATGGCTGACTGACTGTCTTTCCCCGTAATACATGTCTCCAATGATTTGGAAAACAGCTCATAAAAGCAATCCATAAAAATATTGCAAAATTGGGTTGATAATAACCTTCTACGACAAAATGTCAAAGTCTGAGCAATTCATTTTTAAAACGGTAATATTTGACCTTGGATTTACATATCTCTAGTTTTATTCTTGGGAAGTCAAAATAAGATAATACAATATGAAAGGTAAGGAAATGCCATGCATTTTAGTTTTTAGGAGTTTTGGAAGTTTTGTGAGGATCTTAGGACTCTTCGACTGTGTCGATAAGCCCGTCTCTTAGGACGGTAACCTGTTTCCCCAGAAGATGCTGAGTTATCTCCTTGAACAGACTTCAGTGGGCTTGAAGGCACCTCAGGTGGTGGTGGCTGTACGTACTCATATGTCACTGTAGGGTGATATCCAGTCTCGTCAGCAAAATAAGTTACGGTTTGTTTCCGTCTTTGTTAACATTTAGATCACAAGACATTATATAGTATACACAATACCGTTTAATCAAACTTAATACACTTTTTGATGATAAAAATCTCATCTTACCCGTCTGGAAGCAAGACATGATACTGTCCGACAGTTTTTTCATCTCGCCTAGACTCATGATGTCCATAGTAGTTTCCCCCTCCGTGAATTTGATAGCGGAAATCATAGTTGGCTTCCTCCTACAAATGCACAATACTTGTTAGTTTACGTCATTTAGGTGGGGTCCATGCAACGAGATGAACTAAAGAGAAAAACTTGGCTTACAAACTCTGCTTCTTGCTCTAGAGTTTGGAGTTTGTCTTCAGGAATCTTAACAACTTTGTTTGTTGCTGCTGCTGAATTCAAATCTGAAGATGAGCTTTCCACACTCACCGGAGCTTGAACTTCTTTCATAGCACTGCTGTCCAGTTCTGGTTCTGATGGAAGTTGCAGATCAAGGTGGCTAAGTCCAAGTTCCAAATCTTCTGGTTGTAATGCCAGGACAGATAGCATTTGAAAAGCCAGAGTCCATGATATCAAAGAGATCTGAATCATGAACATTAAGTTGAAGAATTGAAGATCCTAATTGGCAATGTATTAAATGAGTACGACATATCTTTACCTGAAAACTCTTTCGTTTGCCAGAAAAAATCATTTTGCAAATCACAAAAGTATTTATATGGCACGTTTCACTTAATAACTTTTAGTGATATATCAAAGTCTCAACTTTCAGACTGACTAATCACTTGCACCAGGATTGATTTGTAAACGAATTTTCACCGATTTGATTTACGATCAACTAAAACCACCAACTATAAAGTTTCTAAAGATTCTATACTTTTAGATTCAAATGAGACAGTCACACATACACTGGAATTGATTGATTCTCCGATTCTTAAAACAAGCGATGAAGAATGGAAGAATCTCAAGAAACTATTGAGAGCAGAAGAGATTGAACGCTTCGTTTATATGTGAAAGAAACAGTAAGAATTGATTTGTGAATTGAACTTCGCCTTGTTCATTTAACCATTCAACATTCATCTATGGCATACACAAGTAACAATTATAACATTTATCTGAAGTATAAAGAAGGGACCTTCTCTTTCGAAGACTTTGATTTGTTATTTCATCCCAATCTGAATAGAAGAAGCTTTTACCCCTTTAAAACGCACACTATACCTCTGAATACACTTCATCAACCTCACACACGATCAACAAAGATGACTCTTAAACTTTCATCTCCGATCGTAAGACACAACATGTATATAAATCTGATGATGATGAGACTATGCGAATGTGATGTCTACCTATAACGAAACAACATATTCACCATACTTTACATCTGTTCTTGCGGGATGAATTGTTAGATTTTTCGTAATGTACAAACGTTACCTTACATTAATTATCATAATGGCGTACTTACAACTTACCTTCTGCTCATTTTCATTAGGACCAAGTACAAAGTAACTAAACCCAATAAGTAGAGCTTTAATAGTGAACGAGATCCCATTAATTCATATTTACTACACAGAGCTAGTCTCGCGTCATGTAATGACGTGTAATGAGAAATTGGTATCCTCCATATCATCATCTCTTTGTAATTAGGATCTCATTTTATTATTAATCGAATTTTTTAACCAACCACGTCCCACAGTCAAGACATGTGTGTGTGTACTTCATCTCTATTAGATTATATACATTCATGTGAAATAATGCACTTCTGAATGTGAGAACTGATTGTGCACATACGAAAGGGCTTTCATAATTCAAATTTCAAAGATGAAGAGTGATGATGAATCGCAGCAATAATAACATTCCTCTCTGATCACATCGCATATTTGATCAAACTTCAAGTAATTTAATATGCGTGATTACGGATCAGGTCAAACATTATGAAACGATCAAGTCAAAAGTGTTCTTGTACTATATTTCATTACACTTCGAGTAACGAATGATCTTCAGAGGATGTCTCGGGTTTTAACAAATCTATTGTAATATTGTAAGCATACAAATATCTTGAAAGCTGTTCCTACCGATTAGCATTTTCGAGATCATCGAACAATGGTGATATTTCAAGCGAGTAACCAAATGTCATTTCCAGATGGAATTCTCCAAATACTACACTACTATCGTGTTTTATCGCATGAGCTCTTTTGATTCACTTCTACTCTTATTAAAGTGTATTTATCCTATCCAGAGATTAAAGGAAAGGGATCAACCGACAATAATATTTCCATCTTGAGCTGTTCGTTATCTGATTTGGAATCAAGACAGGAAGATCTACATCTCAATAATATCCATTTTTACCATACAAGGCCGTCTAAAGTTGATCAGTGGTATCAGATCAACTAAAAATTAATACTTATTAGGCAAATCAACGAAACTGAAATGAAATTTCAAAAAGTATATTTTAGTATAGCTCCAGGTTGCAGACTCACACGCTCTCCCGACCGAGGGTTATGTAAGGAAGTATTCCATTTGTCATTTGCCCACTGCATAGCAAGTGCATTTTTGAACCTCATCATTAGTATTGTTGCATAAGCAATAATCTAGTTCAGCTTTTTTATAGGGTTAATAAGGATATGACTTGTTTTGGGGCAGCGTAAGACAAATGTTATTTTCATTTGCAAGATAAATTGCAAGATGATTTGCAAGATTGTAGATCAATATCTTGGGTTTTAACGAAATTAATACATCACCACCTGCAAATTTCAGGAACTGCTCGTACCAAAATTAGCATAAAAATCCCTTTAAAAAGACTACCGGTCGACGAGTAATATAACCACTTGAGATTTCAAGTCCCTGTTAAACTGGAATTTTCCAAGCAGCATTAGTTCAATGCGTCCCTGCTTATGACATAATGACATGAACATTTTTTATCGTAGTTGTGTGTTTGCAGAAGCAGAATCAACATCGTGATATTGATTACACTATTGGCTCACGCTTGTGTGTGACAGTGAGCCTAATAGAACAATAGACTTTCAAAGATTTCAAATATTGATGGATGAGATGATCATCCGAAGAAGTGTCTACGATTTCATTAGATACATCTAAACTTAATAGGTTTGATTGACAGGCTATGTGTGTTTTTCACTATTACTTAAGTATCAGACAAGTTCTTTGGATGAACTACTTAATATCCCTTTATTATTAGTGAAAGGTCACGTCTAAACACAATTACACTATCAACTATTGCATCCCCATTCATACTCCTCGTACCTCCCAATTCCCATTACACACATTCCTGTAACGAATTTAAACAAAAATATATTATATTGCACATTATCCTATTATATCACAAATTGGCAGTCATTTAGCAATCACATTCAATAAAACTTCAATTGATGAAGAACGCATCCTTCAATTCAAACTGTATATTATTCATTCTTGTCTTTCAACTCAATGCAACGCGACTTCTTTCACAAGTTCGAGCCTGAGAAAAATGATTTAAGAACACTAATTGCTTCTATGAAAACTACTGACAAACTGATAATTATTCATCTACGATGCTAAAAAATTAACGCTTGCCCTGAAATCGCTTTAAAATTACCCAGCAAAAAACAAGGAAACAATTAGTGACATTGGCAGCAGATACACTTTTGAATAATTAATCTCATTACACCAATTCATTGAATTCTTAAGAAACTCACGGAACGCAATATAAAAGGATTGTGGAAGTAGTTCTTTCAGCATATTCAAAGATTTAATTGAACCTTCATTGAACTACATGTACAAAGTCACTTGGGAGTTATGGGATTTACTAAACTCAAAAATCAATCGGATTTCGTGAGTCTATCTTGCATAAACATATTACGATATTACGCTTACTTCGTTGGACATTTAAAAACCAAAAGCAAGTCAAGTTAATCATTAGGACTTATGTTTTCCTGACTGAGACAATGAAACTTTCATCATTATAGCGAATGATCATCTAGCATGAGTCATAATAGTCATGAGTGTCATGACTAGGTACGTATACGAAATACCCAGGAACCATTCATTACATATTTAATTCCTGTGTAGGTATATATATATATGATTCAATGGCCTACAGAGTTACTAATTTATATTTTTATGTGCAATACACAGTAATTAATACTGTGTGACTATGTCTAATTAAATGGGAGGTGGTTTTCGTGAACCAAGAGGAGATTCACTGTCTTCGTTTCTTGTTCTTTAATCGCTTGCATTATATGATGGAATTGAAGGATTGAATACTGCTGCTAGCTCGCACTTCGGAGACAATAATCGAGACTTTTGAATTAAGCAACATGTTTTCAATCGAGATTATACCTCACGACTAACATTTACGTTGAGTTATCATTAATAATGTTCGTATAAACAATGTGCAATGAGAATTTTCCTGATTGAATGGAAAATATTCTACACAAGCTTGAACAATATGATCGACTGTAGACCAGTGGAACATTTATCAATCTAACCCTTGCCGTACTTTTAACCGCAAATACTGTGACTTATACTTGAAATGAAAAGTTTACAAGGAAGGAACTGAAGGAAGTAAAAATATTTGAAACTGCAGTTATTCAGACTTCGCAGCGGACCTTCTTTCTTACAAGAATTTTAAATTGCATTCACATTGTATATGTATCCATTATAAAATAGGATACATTTCAATACAAGAGATTTCACGCGGAGTACATACAAGTAGATGAAAGCAGAGAACAATGATTAATGAAGTCCTAATATGCAAAACCATTAGAAGGGTGTGTGCCTTATTAAAAATTGAAACCAGGATGTCATGCTGTCAGAAATATGTAAGTGGAGATGTAACTCATCGTGAAGAGGCAGATTGCTACACTTCTTGAAAGAAATGCGACTTCTGATTCTTTCAGTTCTTTCCCCCTATTTGGCTTGACATATATGAAATATTTGCGAGGATGATCATCGTTTAAAAGAGATCCTTTGATTTCCCTCAAAGGATCTTTTGTCAAGAGACTTTTACGCTTAATTTCATTGTGAGTGACTTAATTGTAATTTGTAAAAGATGCATGGTGGTACCTTAATATTTATTACAAAATCAACTTTAAAAATTCATATGAACTAAGAGCGCAGTCACATAGTTTTATTCCCTACTTAGCTTTTGGAATTTGAAATGATTTAGAGATAGAAACTCATGGAGCAAAAATTGAGGCTGGTGTCTAGTATACTATGTAAATGTATGAAAATAATATGACCTTGACTTCCCATCAGATCAGCAAAAGATGCTGTAAAAACTTGTCATCTGGGAATATGCATAGGAGAATCTGTTTTAGTATTTTTGTAATAGTACACTTCATCTCGTCAAAATAAACTCCACTGTTGTTGCTGCCCATAGTTACTTGAGTTATCCAATAGTTTCATTTCATGTAGCTCGAGCTCGACCTGTCCACTTGAGCCAGTAAACATCTCCCACTAACAATTTCGGAGGCTGTCAAGTATCACCAAAATTCTTGTATTATAAACTTTCCCGTACACAGGAAAACCCACTGCATCGTGTACAGGAGTGCACCTGGACAATATCTGAAGTAAATTACTATGCAGTCGTATGTTGAGTTTTCCAATGGGCAGAAAATGCCCAAGGTTGGATTAGGTAACTAGATTTAGTTTCACACGAAAAATATTAAATGGTAAATCATCTTAATGGTTGATTAATAATAATAATTTTTCGACTGTCCACAGGAACATGGTTGTGTCCCGACCAGAATGAGGTCGAAAAAGCAGTTGAGTGGGCACTGGAAGCCGGTTACAGACATATCGACACAGCATACTTGTACACCAATGAAAAATTCATTGGAAATGTTTTGAAAAAATGGATTGATTCTGGAAAGGTTAAGCGTGAGGAGCTGTTCATTACCACGAAGGTAGTAGAGTAATTCAATGTAACATTTATAATAATTCGTTCACAGTAAAGTATAATTGTTAAAATCCTCAAAATTTCCATATTTGCAGTTACCTGGAATTGGTGAGAATTATAAAGCTATATAAGAACAAAGGAAGAAAATAAGGGAACTAACTAATTCTTTACATGTGCAAATATTTAGGAATGCATCCAGATCGGGTTGCTTACTTTCTTGGAAAGTCACTGGAGAGTCTTCAATTGGATTATGTCGATTTGTATCTACTTCATTCCCCTATTGGACTCCAATATGTTTCCGATGACAATCTCAGCCCTAAGAAAGATGGAAAAATCTTGTATGATATGACTACGGACCTCGAAGCAATCTGGAGATCAATGGAAAAAGAAGTCGATGGTGGAAGGACTAAAGCTATTGGTGTCTCCAACTTTGATGAAGATCAAGTCGATCGTATCGCGAAATTAGCTCGCATTCCAATTTCGAACATTCAAGTAAGGATGCTTAATTTATTCAACGAAATTCCGAAGACATTATTTATTCCGTTACCAAAACTAGTTCTGTAATGTAATTCTTATGTCTTCTATTTAAAACTTATGTTTAAAAAACTTAGGTGGAGCTTCACGTTTACATGCAGCAGAAAGAACTCCGCAATGTCTGCGAGAAGCATAAGATCACTGTTTGTGCCTACGGACCTCTGGGGTCACCTGGAAGAACCGAAGCGTTTGCCAAATGGGGAATGTGAGAAAAGATTATTGAATGTGAATCCAGAGGAAACTTTGGAAATGTGAAGCAAAATTGTTGTCTTTTATTATTTCAGACCTTTTGAATACAACGGAATCTTAAGTGACCCTGTGGCTATTGAAATCGCATTAAAGCGTGATAAATCTGTTGCACAAGTTGTTCTTCGTTTCTTGGCTCAAGAAAACATTGTTGTGATTCCAAAAAGCGCTAACAAGGAACGCATAGAAGCTAACATTCAGGTTGCAACACTTACAATTAGGTTGAATAATTTCAAAATGTACCTTCCCAAGTAATATTGATACAACTTGTCTTGGTTAGATATTCGACTTTGCTCTAAATGATGAGGAAGTTGGACAATTGCGAGCTCTGGATAAAGGAGATGCCGGAAGGTCTTTTAACTTTGCTTCACTCAAAGGGTACGACTATATTGTGGAAGTTATTGTGAATTCGTAATCTTCCAAGCTTTTTAGGATTGCAATCTTATTCGTTTACGTCTTTGACTTTTCAGAGCTGACAAGCATCCGGAATGTCCAAAATTTATTAAGAAGACTGTGGCTTAGTGATGCCTCATTTCATTCAGGATATTCAATTCAGGATTGATTTGCCGAAGATGACTCATTCATACGTTTAACCACGATGTAGAAGGTTCTGGTGGAGGGATTAAAGTTTGTTACATGTACATTGTTACATGTATATGTGAAATATGACAATTTGTCAGTATTAAAGCTGCTGAAACTTTCGGGCTCTCTGTCATCACTTTCTGTCACACATGACATCAGAAAAGAAAACATCAGAATAGTCCACACAAAGCTTTTCGTTTTGATGTGATGTGTCCTTGAAGATGAGTTTTATCTTTTATATCTATTCATAATAGTATGTGTCTAGTTAATTGTATTTGCACTGCGGCAAAAAAAAATTGAAGTACTTCGTACCTTATGTTATTTGGATAATTGAACCTGACGAACATAATGCAATCAAGCTTATTCCATTAACATCAACATATTATAGGGCAGTGTGGTTCTTCCCAATACTTTGATATATATAACTTATGATATATTCTAATTGAACAACGTGAAGATATTGAAGTACAACCTCGTTATTTTTCAAGTGCTTTCACAAGCAAACACTCCCTATAAACTACTTTCCAACTTACACTAACACAAATTGCTTTTTATGTAAACTCACTGCTGCATATAGTCACATCAGGAACCAATTCAGCTTAGTCAGTTAATTTTCAGGACTGGAATCCAAACAAACTACAATTTTCTCTGCTAAACTTTTACAAATCTTCCTCATCTGAAATGTCAGCTTCTCTGTCAAACGGCATGAAAATGCCATTGGTTGGATTGGGTAACATTACTTTCTTGATTATTTACTGATGAGTACTGAATTTTCATTTTTTTTCAGTTGAATTTACTAATGTTTTTTGTGAATTCCAGGAACATGGCAAGCAGTTAATGATCAAGAAATTGAGACAGCATTGGATGAGGCACTCATTGCTGGATACCGTCATTTTGACACAGCCTACATGTACACCAACGAAAAGGTCATTGGAAGAGTTTTGAAAAAATGGATCGACAGTGGGAAATTAAAACGGGAGGAGCTTTTTATTGTTACGAAGGTAAAAGATTAATTTTATTTATTGACGACAAATTCAGTCTTGTAAAACAATAAACAAATGTCTTTGTTGTTTCAGCTTCCAATGATTGGTATGAATTACAGAAGGAATACATGTATCATAAATCTTCTTGATATTTAATTGTTTTGACTTTTAACCTATGTCTACTGTTGACAGGAATGTCGCCTGAAAAAGTATCTCATTTCGTAAAGCTGCAACTAGAAGCATTGCAGCTAAGCTACATCGACTTGTATCTTATTCATGGACCTATTGGATTGAAATACTTAAACGATACCGAATTGATTCCAAGGCATCCAACCGGAAAAGTGATTTTAGATTTGACGACAGATTTGGAAGCTATTTGGAAGGCAATGGAGAAAGAAGTGGACGCTGGCCGCTTGAAAGCTTTGGGAATATCCAATTTCAATGTTTCTCAAGTAGAAAGGATCGTCAAAATAGCCCGGATCCCTGTTGCCAATATTCAAGTACTTTCAGCCTACAGTTTTCTTTTAATATTTTCTTTGTACTTTTAT
>Ga0194135_10001061_pt1 | contig 16111 bp, 24 predicted proteins | sample LitLau_LLRF_2013_FD_134024 | JGI IMG/M metagenome (GOLD analysis project Ga0194135, IMG submission 134024) | Freshwater sediment microbial communities in response to fracking from North America - Little Laurel Run_MetaG_LLRF_2013 (version 2) | ecosystem: Environmental > Aquatic > Freshwater >...
CATAATACCCTTCCTTCCAAGGATGAATAAAAATTGCGGGACAATATTTTTCCCTTTCAATTTCATGCGGTTTTGGTTTCGCATTCGCATGACTCCTTAATTAATTTGATTAATCATTTCATTAGTTAATTTGTGTCACTTATTAGTCTTGCTCTTGCTACAGGAAAACAGGATGCTCCACCGAGCTCTGAGTCGTTACTGTCGCCGCGGTATTCGTTTCTACTCTACCCAGCCCAAGTTTTCCAATGAAATTACACATTATGATTTAAATCGGATACGAAACATTGGAATCTCGGCTCATATCGACAGCGGCAAGACCACGGTCACTGAAAGGATACTCTTTTATACTGGAAGGATAGCAGAGATGCACGAGGTAAGGGAGTTAATTTGTTAGGTAAGCCGAATTCCATTTAAGCTGCGAGACTGGATTCAGCGTCAGCGCCCTGTTCCGCCCGTTACATATCTTCTGGAAACTTCGCAGAGTTAATAATGTTATAATCTGCTGCAAAGGGGATTAAACTAAACTTACCATGTTCTTGGTCGGTACTGTGTGTAGGTCAAAGGGAAAGACAATGTTGGAGCAACGATGGACTCCATGGAGCTCGAGAGACAGCGTGGCATCACTATCCAATCTGCAGCAACTTACACGATATGGAAAGATTATAATATCAATATTATTGACACGCCTGGTAGGTTAAAATGAGACGAGTTCATTTTGATGGCTCATGATTAGCAACTCACATTATATTTTTCAGGTCATGTAGATTTTACGGTAGAAGTGGAACGAGCCCTGCGTGTTCTGGATGGTGCTGTGCTTGTCCTTTGCTCCGTAGGAGGAGTTCAGTCTCAGACGTTGACTGTAAATCGACAAATGAAGCGATACACGGTTCCTTGTGTTGCCTTCATCAACAAGTTGGATCGGCTTGCAGCAAATCCTTTCCGAGTGTTGGGCCAGCTGAGGTCAAAGTTAGCACACAATGCTGCCTTGCTTCATTTACCAATTGGTTTGGAATCGGATTTCGGAGGGATCGTAGACATCATGGAGAGAAAAGCATTATACTTTGACGGACCATTTGGGTATTCACCTACTTCTTTTGAGGCGTTTAAGGGTTAATTTAAAGTTAAAAAAAATTGGATGAATTCACTTTCAGCGACATCATTCGCACTGACGACGTTCCACAAGACATGATTCAGCAAACTGAAGATTATCGGCAAGAACTGATTGAGCACGTTTCAAATGTTGATGAGCATTTAGGTGAAATCTTTTTGGAAGAACGAGAGCCAACTGTGGGAGAACTCAAAGGTAAAATCTATTCTTCCTGTCGATTTTAATTACGCTTTGAAAATTTTGGTAATTACGGATTGCCTTTTAGATGCTATTCGACGTGCTACCCTCAAACGCCTCTTTACGCCAGTCCTCCTCGGTTCCGCATTGAAGAACAAAGGAGTCCAGCCGCTTCTTGATTCAGTTATTGACTATTTACCAAACCCATCGGAAGTAGACAATTTTGCATATTCAGAAGAAAGTGGGGTCAGATCTGAAGGTTATGTACCTCCTACTGTTGGAGAAGTCAATGAATCGTAAGGATTCCACGATTCCACCATCTGAAGACCAAAAATACATTAAATTATGAATGAAGCGTTAATTGTGTTCCTTGTTTCGTAGCGATAGTCGAATTCGAATTAGAATGAATCCAGAAAGGTCTGGGAAATCTCCGTTTGTGGGTCTTGCCTTCAAGCTGGAAGCTGGGAAATTCGGACAGTTAACGTACATTCGAGTTTACCAGGGCCTGCTAAAAAAGGGAGAAACAATTTTCAATTCCCGAACGGGAAGGAAGGTAACACAACACTTAACAATCGAAACGGGTCCACTACTCCACTAGAAAACGAATGTTTATCCCTAAAATGAAAAAAAAATGACTCGTTCCAGATCAAAGTGTCACGACTCGTTCGGCTTCACGCAAATCAGATGGAGGACGTGGGTGAAGTCTATGCTGGAGATATCTGCGCTCTGTTTGGTGTCGACTGTGCCAGCGGGGACTCCTTTGTATCCAAGCGAGACATGCAAATTTCCATGGAGTCCATTCACGTTCCAGATCCAGTTATTTCAATGTCCATTAAGCCCAAGGATGCTCAGGATCTGGATGCATTTTCAAAGGCAGTGGGTAGGTTTACCAAAGAGGATCCCACTTACCACATCAAGTATGACACGGACAATAAGGAAACCATCGCTTCCGGAATGGGGGAGTTGCATTTGGAAATTTATGCTCAGGTTTGTCCACCATAAAATAAAACATCGACCGCGTAACGAGTCGACGAGTGTATAACAGTTTGACCGTGCATAACAGTGAGATTAACAGTATCATGTTGTATTTCTCAGCGAATGGAGAGAGAGTACAATTGTGAAGTCGTAATGGGGAAACCCAAGGTGTCGTTCCGTGAGTCTCTCATCGCTCCCTGTGAGTTTGATTACCTCCACAAGAAGCAGAGCGGAGGGTCGGGCCAATTTGGACGAGTCATTGGGATTGTGGAGGTATAAACTCTAAATTCTTGACAACAATACTGGAAGGGGTGCTTTGATTTACATTTTGATGTTCTAGCCCTTGCCACCTCATGAGAACACACGAATCGTTTTCCAAGACGAGACTGTGGGGACAAATATTCCAAAATCCTTAGTTCCAGGCGTTGAGAAAGGATTCCGGTTATGCTGTGAGCGTGGATTTTTAGCAGGGCAAAAAGTTGCTGGAATTAAGTTTCGTCTCCTTGATGGAGCTCATCACATTGTGGATTCGAACGAGCTCTCCTTTATGCTCGCTACACAAGGGGCTATGCGACAGGGTCAGTTGAAAACAAAGTCAATTGAGACTGTTTTGTTTAAGGTTCACTGTTGTGGAAAAGGAATCATCAGTCCATAATAATTGGAATTCTGTCCTTTTCAGTTGCGGCAGAAGGTTCGTGGCAAATCCTGGAGCCCATCATGTCTGTCGAAGTGACAGCTCCAGTAGAATTTCAAGGAACCGTTCTAGGACAGCTAAATAAACGGAGCGGAGTAATCACTGGGACGGATTCGAATGAGGGTTGGTTTGTTGTGACGGCGGAAGTCCCTCTAAACAACATGTTTGGATACTCGACGGAAATTCGTTCATCGACCCAAGGGAAAGGTGAATTTGCAATGGAGTACTCACGGTATACTCCGACAGCCCCAAGCGTCCAAGAAGAACTAGTCAGACTCTACCAGGAAGAATCCCAAGGAACCTCAGGCCAACAGGCTGCCAAGAAGAGGAAAAACTAACCTTAGTTTTAGTGTTTAAATTGTTTTTGATCTAGAATTAGGTTATTAGATTAATTTAGATTAATAAACTTCCTTTTTGCATTTCCAGTCAAAGGTTAAGGGTCTTTAATCATTTTTTGTAGAAGTTCTTATAAGGGTGAATAACGAGCCCGACATCACAAGAAATGAATGAGAATCTGCTGCGGTATTTTCAACTTGTATGTACTCTTGTCAAAACTTTCAGAGAAAATTACTCTTTCGATTCATCAAGCAGCAATTTGTAGGTTACTTAGGCTTTTCGTGTTCCATCCATTTGACGCTAACAAGATTTTAAGGAACCAAGTCATTAACAAAGTACAACCGAATGACGAATTTGTGACAGTCATGTCATACCAATGGTAAGCTAACAATGACACTTGTACTTTTTGCGTGTTAAAACTGGCTAACACTAAATTGTTTTCTTTGTTGATTATTTCAGGGAAACTGATTTGCGTGTAAATCAGCGGAAGGTCAGAAGCAAAATTCAGCTCCGCAGTGTCGTCACGTTGAGGCATCCACTAGAAACTGTCGCCACTGCTAGCAATGGCCCTCCCATGCCGGTTACTATAAATACTAACTATCCTTCGTATATTACTGTGCGATTAAAGCTTCTAATCCTTATTCAGCGCAAAATGTCCGCGAAAAACGTCCTGGAGGGGGATCCTCTCAGCCTGTCCGAAATGGATCCCTTGACGCGCTTGTCAGTGACGGAAGCAAGTAGTTTCAGCGGAGGACTAATTCGCTCATCTAGAGACAGTTTTGAGCCGTGGGCGGTCAAGAAGATGGGGATTCTGAGCAAATTCACAACGCAAGAAAAACTGTCCATTACAACATCAGTTTATGCATCCTCTAGCGGTTCAGGAAGCGCGGGTAAGACGCTCCCCGAGAAGAATCTAATTTGATTGTTGGGGGACATTGATAATCTGAATGAATTTTCGCTTCCAGAAGTAAGAGGAGTTAGTGAAAAAGTTCTTCATAGGCTGGAACAATTGGATTTTGACACTGGGTCACGGCAATTCTATGGAGGTCTCACACAGGAAGAGTACACGATCAAGGTAAGATATGCTGGAATAGGATTAACGAATGGCTAAAATTGTCAAAATAGATTTATAATAAGTGCAAATAAATAGATTAATCAAATGGACCAGCAACTGACGCAGGCGTGGCAAGCAGATATGAGAGTAAACGCCCTCAAAATTGGAATTCAGGTATGGTTATGATCTGACTAATCAAATCAGTGAGGCAGCACCCTACAACTTTATTTCTCGTCTGCAAGTCAATGACGGAAATTTAAACTGTTTCTGTCCATATTTTTACGTCGTGAATATTCATTAAACCTTATGACATTTTAGTGCTGCAAGTTGTTGAATGATACTTCCGTAATTTACTTTTACCCGAGTAAGTTTGTAATAGTCACGGATATTCTGGACAAGTTTGGAAGTATGGTCTACGCTCGACTACGGGGGAAACGAAGGTAATTTGAAATTTGACTAATCTAAGTTATGATTAATCCGTTTTAAAGCAAACGTAATTAAGCTTTATTGGCTCTGTTCTGTAGTGAGGAAACATCCGATGAAATCCCAAAGGAAATGTGTAAAAATTGGTTCTTCAAAGTTGGATCCATTCGCGAGCTCCTTCCGAGGATTCTAATTGAATTGGCTATTCTGAAGTCATCAGCATTCATTACCCCAAGGTGAATTTCAAATATGTGGGCGAAGCTTACAATAACCTAAAAGTATCACCAAATGAAGCTAATTTAAATCCCAGCCCAGATTTTGGAAGGGCGTTGAGCCGACTCCTAAGCAGCATGTGGGGGTTAGGATGTCCAGTAGTCTCAATCTACATGCGGTAACATCCGAAACAAACTACGATTACATTATACGGCCAATTGCACATTTAGTATTCTTGTATAGATGCTACCTCTGTCGTGTTGCAATGGATTTGGTCCCGGGTAAAATCAATTATTTTATTCTTTTAGTCAATTTAACGTCGAATCAGCGATGACATTTAACTATGCAACCGCCTGACTCTCGCGGATTTCTAAAGTTTTAAACGAAACGACAACAAAAACTCTGACGTAGTAGTGTTACTTACACTTTAAAAGGAAAACATGCCTGGACATGGATATACGTTCCGCAAAGTCTGGAATGGAACTGAATTCATAATCACGCTCGTTATTTAATTTGGTTTTTTATTTATCCAGAGCACAAGGAGTTGTACATGCAATGCTTCCAGGATTTGCTTCTGCTTCATGACCAGGTAAAATGGAACCAATTCACGTTTGCCAAAGGTCAATGTAGGGTCTTTGTATTCATTTTTTTTTACTTGTACCAGGTACTGGATAATTTCCGGAACTCGCCACAACTGGTGGTAGCCAAAGTTTCAATGGACCAATACGTGAGCGTGCTTCTGCCAGCAGTGGATTGGATCCTCCAGTGCCTCGTCCACCGCGGAGAACACCTTCACTATACACTTCATCTCATCTCCAGCATTCCCTTGTTGTACGCTCTACATTCATCAAAAGCAAAAATCTGACTGTCTACGTACATTTTGAAATGAGGGATTTATATTTTTTTTTAAGTTGGAAGTCAGTCTTGATGTCTTCGCTCCTGACCGCCTTTCCGCCTTCCTTCATCGCGGAAGAGTGTCCTCGCATTTTGGAAATCATACTCACGCTGGAAACGAATTTACCTGGGATCATCAGAAATTTGGGAATGTGCCTACTAATTGCAGAACCACAGAAGGATCACATCAAAGAAATATGGAGATCCATTTGGCCACAAATCAAGAAAATATTTTCGAGGGAAGACTACTTGGGTTGCTGCCAAATCTGGGTTGAATTTATGATCAAGCATTTTGACGTAAGGGACGGCGTAACATACTCAACCGCCAGGCGCTGAGCTGTGCAAGTAAAGTTTGAAGTTATAATTTGCGGATCCCCCTAGATTGACACTGCCAATGAATTCCTGGAGGACGTTCTGATGCACGTTTCTTATCGGGATGTGGATCAGTATCATGGAAAGTTATCTAGCATTGTCGAAAAACTTCTAACGTATTCCAGCGATATTACGCTCCTGCTAACCTCGGTGAGTTCTTCGTCAGATTTACTTCCTGCCGTATATGTTGCGACTAAAACCACCTGTACCCACATTGTAGAATTCAAATGTTTTAGGATCCGTTTGTTAAGTTGGTCTCGATGTTAGGCACGGATGCAATTAAACCGGTTCTATTGGCATTCAATACGAAACATTCCGAACCGCAAGGGGATGCCCTCCTAGTCAACACGTTGATGCATCTGGCATCCTCCCTCCATGACTCTGTCGAGTAAGTCCTCCTACTCCATATCGCTCTCATTCATATTGGCGTTCTGAGTCTATGAGTCCCATTTCCAGTGCTCTCACTCCAGTAGATGAAGTCAAGCAGATCGGAACCCTAATCAACGGTTTCATCCTCTCCATCAGCTATGGACGGGATTTTGAGAAGCAGATGCAATTCTACGATGAAGCACGCGGATCTTTTACAAATATCGACACGGTCCTTGTACAACTTGTGCATGTAAGTCAAAATGTTGACAAGTAATGTAAAACGGTGACTGGCGTCTTAATTTTGTCCTCTACCTTGACCAATGATGTTCATGTGGATGGTTTCTAGAGTGTTTGTCGTCTGGGAATGTCCGTGAGGGAAGTCGTGGAAGGTCATCATACCAAACGGACCAAAGGATTCCTCTCTGCGTGCATTGCCTACGGATTTATAACAATCCCCACACTGGAAAATATTTTGACCCAACTCCAACTCTACCTGATTGTGGGACAAGTTGCCTACGCTAATCAATGTTTGAGTCAAGGTGAGTTAATAAACTCCTTACCGATAAATCATTCAAGGCTGAGTACAGAGCGAGCCGTTTCATTTTGACTTTGATCAAATTTCTTAGGAGACGCTTGCCTCAAGGCATCCATTACACTCTTGAATGATAACATGTCATACCTCAACGACGCTGAGAAGATGGAATTTGTTTCCAATTTGGTAAATATGCTGAAATCTTAGATTTGCCTTTGCCGTCTTGTAGTCATTAGTAAATTATCAATTTTATTTTCTAGCTCAGCACACTGCTCGTCGTACCGGATCATCCCAAGCAACCCGCCTTCTACCTCCTCCGTGGTCTCATGTCACTTGACCTCAACTCACCCTTGATTAAGCTCAAGTATTTGTCCCTACTTGGTGCTTGTGCTCAGGAATCTTATCCCTACGGATTTGACTCAGGTGAGACTACTTCCAGTAGCAGGATGTATAGCAGTACCATCCAGCTCCTCGCGCAATCATCGTGTACCTTTCCATCCAGTCCAGTCTTTGTAAAAATGTTTTTTTTTTAATTCCAGTGGACTCAAACGATGCACTTTACGGTGGAAGTGAATCTTTTATCACCGATGTGAATTCCACTGCTTCCACGACCCTCAATGACCTACTGTCGACACTTAAACTCCTCGGGGATGAAATGCAAGTGAAGAAACAGGTGAGATGGATATTCTACTTTAAAATACTTTGCTAATTAAGAAACTGTTTTTTAACGTAAGTTTCTGATTGTTTTAGAGTAAACTCTGCTTGGACCTCTTCACTGAAATTTTAAATTGGGGGAACTTAAATACGATGGGAAACTTGGCTCTGAATTTATGGAATCTGTCAAAAAAGGGTGTTGACCAAAGGATGGCCTCCAGAATGCTGGAATCAATTAGAAGAAAATCCAAGTCCAATTCCACTGATTTACAGTATCTTGTTACGAAAATTACTGTAGATTAAAATGATCAAAATAAATTATTTGATTGATTTAGTGATTGTACCATCACATTTCTTCAGTTTCTTTTTTTAGAGCTCATAAGGAAGAGGAAGACGAAGCCGATAACACTGGGCACGCGCAGTTTCATTCATTCCTTTTTTTTAGAGAAAACAAATTTCAATCTCAGAGGTCATTAACACCAACACCGACCAACAACACCCACCCAGTTCTTTGCAGGACCCAAGTGAAATATTCGCTCAATTCATCATGAATGACAATTGGGTATCTACAGGTCAAGGGTAAGCTTAATTTTAAGGCGTATGGCGAATTTTAACTCTAAATCGTATTGATTATCGGATTTAATTTCAGCAGGGGACGGACTCAACTGATTGTCGATGACACAGGATCCGATGATAATTCCGTCGTCGGGCTGTCACTGGTAAGGTTAGGTTTATATAAATCTTGACTTTACAAAGACATGGATTTAGAACAATAAAAGTAAACCGATAGTTTGGTTTCGAATATTTCCAGGCCAAAATGGATGAGTTGGATGTCTTTAAAGGAGAAACAGTCTTACTAAAAGGCCCTGGTGGAAAAGTCACAACTTGTATCGTGCTGTCAGACGACTTCACTACGGATGAAAACATTACTATGAATCAAACCATCCGGAACAACCTGGGTGTAGAATTGGGGGATGTCGTGTCTATTCAACTCCCTGTGAACATAACGTATGCCAGACGAGTCCTAGTTCTTCCCGTGGATGAAAGGATCCGGCTCACTACCAATGTATTGGAAGCCTACTTGAAGCCCTACTTCTTGGAGGCTTACCGTCCCGTGCATCAAGGCGACATTTTCATCGCTACTGATGGCAACCAACCAGTAGAGTTCATGGTGGTTGAAACGGATCCTCCACCCTACGGCATTGTTGCTCCTGACACGATCCTTGACGGGGTAAGATTATATTTCATGTTTCCAATTCCTACTGTCTTCGTCAACTTCCTGGAATCTTAATTATTACTATATTGTAGGTTCAAGATTTACCAGAAAATACTCATGGAGGCATGGAGGAGACAATCCCCGCATGAATCGACAAAGAATCCAACCAATCAAACGACAATCAACTCAAATATCACGCAATCTCCACTCTATGTTTGCAATTACACAGCTTACCCCAATTTATTTTGCACGTTTAAACATTGAACTCAAATGAAATATGTTGTAGCAACATTTTATGGCTTGGATTTGGATCCCTCAGGGGATGGTGGCGGGGTTGTATTCTTCTGAGATTGTAAGGTCGATTTTGTGGGCACTGCTGACATGATTCGTTCTGCGTCACGTCCTTTGATGAGTCTCACCAGGCTTGAGACCTTGACATCTCGAGATTCGGGTCTTCTGGTAAATTTCTTGGAACGAATCACGGCAGTTGCCTTCCCAGCAATGCTTGCCACGGATTCTCGCATCTCCAAGTAGAGGTTTTCAAGTGATTTGTTTGATTTGATGTGGTCGAGGATCCAGGGTAGCATTTCAGGGTAGGATTCCACTGCTTTGAGCAAGCCCCTGACAGACATCTGGAAACAAAAGGACAGATTTGAATAGCTAATTAAACGTGCTCATTTGATTAAAAAACTTAGAACCGATCCATCAACAAGAGAGCTCACCTCGTATTTGTCCCGGGTGCAGTGGAGCTTAATAGTCTCCTCGACGAGATCCCGCTGCTCCTCGGGTATGGATTCCCCCATTTGCTTCATACGTCGTCCATTTAGAAGGTTTGCTCGATCAATCTTGATTCGCTGATTTGCGATTACTCCGTCACTCAGATTGATTTCGTGCCTCCGCTCATTAAGGGTCCCTCGCATCAGTTCATTTTCGTAAAGAGCGTGTTGATATTCCGATTCCTTTTCATCACGTGTCCTCAAGAGCTCGTGAAGGTGTCGCTCTGTCTTGTGTTTCTCAATCATGAAATCCCGGAAGAGTTTATCCGTCACTGTTTCCGTGGCACGGACGCTAGCTGTAAAGTGAGGAAGCATTAAAGTCAAGGTTCAACTCCTCCTCCCTCTCTTCTGACCTCCGTTTCCTTACAGTTTTTCCAAGGTGGGGCCAAACTGGTCTTCAAATCCTGATTGGAGCTGCTAATGAGTACGACAGTGTTCTGTAGGGCCTCTATTTCCTCTTCTGTTCTCTTTACTCGATTGTCCCACTCCTCCCCTTCGCTGCATAAAACGAATCACGAAATGATTGACGCAAGTCAGATTGGGATGGTCAAGAATACTGTCAAAAGATTGTTATAAGTGTGAAAGGTTATTTTATCTCACTGTATGAGGTATGCACGCTCCTGAGCAAACTTGACAATGAGAAACGCTTCGGAAACTCCACCCTCGATCCCAGTACCCATGGAAGTCATCACAAACTCGTACCTTGCGGTAGAAAAGGAAACAAAGACACGTTCATTTAGTTTTGTGTGGCTTACAGCTGAATGGTCAACAGAAACAATCTGATTAGTTATTTCCGTACTTGGTCTTCAAGCCCTTAAGGGCCGACTCGACTTGATTTGAATTGGCCAAGAGTCGTGTCCTGCTGTCGACCAAATTTTTCTTTCGCTGTTCCAAAATTGTCATGTACGACTGGATTTCAGCTCGTCTTTCTCCAGTAGCCTAAAAACGGAAGTGTCGGGTGAGGACTTTACGAAGGGAGAAGCGGTGACGCAGGAGAAAAATGTTAATACTTACAGCCTCCAGTTCCAAGTAATTCATATTGGCAGAGAAGTATCTGTCTTTCCGCTTCTGGAAAGCTTGCATCAATCGATGGCGTGATAGGAGAACCATTTGAAACTCAAATTTGGTCTGATTAAGAACCTTCACGACGGTCACATCATCTTTTTGGTACCTAACAATCAGAATGTAAAGTTCGAAAAGTTTTGACAGTGAATCTATTGAAATTCCAAAATAAATTTGCATGCATTTGCAAAAATGTGCAATGAACTCATGAGTATAAAGTTCACAATAATCGAGATCATCTCAATAAAAATCAAAGTCGATTCTTTCTACTTGATTGGCTTACGAAGTGAGGAGAATGCTGAGATTATCATTTCCATTATCCAGAGCAATTCCTTGTTGTGTAAACTGATGGATTTCCTTCTTGACTCGCTGGAGTACCGAATCGGTGAAGCTTTTGAGACTTTCCTGTTGGACCTTATTCCGTAACCCCTGTTGGAGTTCCTGTTTCAGTTTATCCAGTTTCTTTACCATCACAGTTGGATCCGCAACGGTGCCGTCAGACCTGAAGTGCTTCGCAACTTTTTCTTGCAATGTCGTCGTCTTTTGATCAAATTCAAGAAATCTTCTTCTCTGCTTCACCATCTGTGGGAGACCAATCAAATGGTTTCCGCAAGGCAACGCTACTGGCTCGTGAATCGGTGCTAAGAAGATAAGCGTATTCAATCCCTTACCTCGAGGCCTTGGGAATGCATATCCCGTTTGGTCCGGCGGATCTCATCTCTTTTGAATTTCATCTCCTGGGAAGTCGATTCCAAATATTTCTTGAGGTCCACAATCTTCTGGTTCCCTTCGGCCAGGTGGCCTCTCAGGCGCTCCCGTTCCTTTTCCTGGGCGTCGAGGCGCTCCTCCTCAAAATCCAGGATGGAGCCGAGCTGTCTAAACTTCTCATCCGTTGAGGATGAGCCATGCTTGAATTTCTTGTGCTGCTGACGGACTTCGTCCAAGACGGATTTCAGTTGGTTCTCTCGTTCTCCAATCTCTTTTGCCTCGGCTTCACACGTTGCCTTCCGCTTCTCAATTTTCTTCAGTTCCCCGGATAAGTTTTCCACATCGAGGCGGGCTGAAGTGAGCTGGGACATATACGTCTTGAGATTGGATTTGTGGCTGGAAATGCGATGACGAATGTCAGCAGTGGATTTAGTTAAGTGACGGAGGTAGCGTTCGACTTCGGCCGTGTTCTCCTCGTTGGTTTTGAGTAAGGATTCCTGCTCTTTGACTTGTTCGGTGACGTCTCGGAGTTCTCCCTTGAGGTTGACGTAGTCCTGGAACGATTTGAAAATGAAAATGACTAAGGTGGAAGGTTCGAAGGTCAAAGCGGTTTTTTTTAAATAAAAAGCGTTACTCACTTCAGCCATTAACTTCAAATCCACGTCTCGCATTTTGAGAGAGTCAATGACCCCCTTCCAGAGTGCCACAGCGTAATTCCTGGACCTGTGAACCTCACGGAATTGGTCACAGACGCGATGCAGAGTGAGCTCGGAGTCCTGAACCTGGATCACTCGCGCTTCCAACTCCGCCTTCAGTTGGTCATGCTTTCCTTTCATTGCCCGATACACGGTTTCTGCTTCCTACAAACGAAGAAAAAATAACGTCAAGAAGCTGTTGAGTCCAAACTCGCCGAAAATCTCCCGAGGGAGTGTTAGTATTTCTACCTTGATCGCATTCTCGTCCAAAGTAAAATATTTTGCCATCATCTCAATGTCCGTTTCTTCATCCTTGGTGGCACTCCGCACGGCAGCGACAGCTTTCTGGTCCCATTCAATCTCTGCCGAAAGTTGGTCCACCTTGACTTGTCTCTTTTCCAATTCCGCCTGAAGATGAAGATGAAGGTCAAAGGTCAAAGATTTACCCCAACCAGCCCAGTAGAATTAGGTGAGGACTTACCCTAATTTTCTCATGACGAGCCCTATCTTCCAGGAGGAGACAATTCTTCATTTTTAAATCCTTGGCTACATTCTGGGAGGTATTCTCAGCCGCAGCATTCCGAGTCCGTGCATGCTCCAGGGATGCTCTGTGAGTTTGGTCCATTTTCTATACAGAGTTTTCAACAGTAAATGATAAAACAATGACTTTATGTCCTGAGAGTGCCTGGTGGTAACATACCGCGATATTCTTGAGGAGAACAGAAGTACGCTCGGAATGGATCTTGAGATCTTTCGCCCTACTTTCTTCGTCATCAATCTCTTGACGGCATTTCACCCCTTTCCGTTGTATTTCTTCCAGCTAGTGAGACGAAACGAAAACGAAATTAATCGTTTAGATTCATCGTTAATTGGATTCTCGATTTGGGGTTCGGACTTGCCTGTTTCTCAAGTTCACGATTCTCATTGTTGGCAACTGGTAAATTAAATCCACTTCCCCAACCCAGGCGACTCATGTACTCTTGCAAGTATTTGTCACCCATTCCTCTTTTCTCCTGTTGACGGTCCCCGCAAACGATTTTCTTTACTTTTCAATTGATTGGTGTTGACACTGAGTTCTAGACAGCGACTAACTCACAGTCTGCTACTCTCCATCCGGTTGTGAAAGTCGAGTTGACGGAGGGCGAGGGAGGGATGAGGGCAGGAGGGGTAGGAATTGATTGGAATCTCATTGTTTGTTGATTGACTCAATTGATTCTCCGCCGGTAACCATGGTACTGCAAATTCGATCACACAAATTATCCAGCCCCTCCTTTCCTAATATAATCCAACTCCATCCAGCAGCAGCGGTTTCAAAGTTACTCACATTTCCCTTTAATTCCTTGTCATTTCATTTAGGACAAAATTGATTTGGAGTTTGTAAGTAAAGTAAAAGCTCTCATTATTTTTTGTTTTGGAGCGGAGATCGTAAATTGCTTGCGATTGGAATCGATTGGTTGGTTGATTGATTAAATTGGATTAATATAGAGGATTGGATTCGTATAGATTCAGGATTTCATGTTGAGAATGCGAAAAAAGTATTCCACTTCCATGTAAGCATCTTCCGGTAAATCGGTACAGTGCACAGCATTGTAAATGGAATTGATCCCGTAGCGGGCACGTAGGGACAAGGGCCGGAGTCTACGTCCTAACTCCTGTGTGTAAATAATTACAAAGGAAGGAATTTCCTTACTCAGGTGCAATTGGGATTGGATTGTTTAGCTTGTTTATGAACATCTTACCGGATCATAAGGTCCGCAAGCTGAACGAAATGACTGCGGTGTCTCCTGTCCACATCCGCCAATTTCCAAGACTATGCAAGGTCCAACGCTTAGCTCCGTCGTCATTTGCTGTTAAATAAGAAAATTACGGAAACTTAGGAATTGGACAACAAGTTGCTTATGTAATTGCCACTTACTGAATATTCTCCCAGCACCCCCTTGTAGATTTCATAAAACTCTTCTGCGTGGGTCCGATCCAAATAGAACATTTCCATTGCAGCGATTGTAAAGTTGGCAGCGGTAATGTCAGAAATCATTCGACCAGCGGAGCCTTCCTTGACAATGTGCGGTTTGATGACACAGCAGGTAGTACAGTTGAGGACGGCAGTATTTGGTGCAACGCAGGACAAGTCTTGACGAGTTACGGGGAAGAAGAAGGCAGCATCCTACGCAATCAATTGAGCAATTTGAATTGATTACCGATTCATAGTAATAAAAACTGCGATTGTTATTTAGCGTATTTCGAAACATACTCTCACGACGCAGGCTGTGGTCTCGGAGACATGGAATCCATTGTGAATGGTATCGGATCCATAAAGGCCTCTCAAACAAGTGGGATTCTTCAGCTTAGCTTCCGCTGGATTCTCGTCCCCCAGCAAATTCTTGGCCTTTTCAATTGAATTTTCAGCAACAAGGAGCAAGGCAACGAGGGGTCCGGAAGTGATGTGATCAATTAAAGCGCTGTTCAAAAATAGTACAAGTTGGAAGTTATTCTCTAGGGTGGTGGTAACAGGTTCCTGAGGTCCATTCCGGTGAAGCGCCATTTGTGGAAAGGTGAACCGAACTTACGAGAAATACTCTTGCCCTTGATGATCGTCGTAGAATCGGTAGGCCATTGGCTTATCCATTTTGGCCATTTTCAAGCGAATAATACGAAAACATTTCTCAATTCTTTGGAGAATGAATCCAATGTTGGGAACAGCTTCCGGTTTCACCAGGATGAACGCTCTGGAAAGTCAAACAAAGTTGGATTAAAAGTTAATCTTTACCAGAGGTTGAAGAAACTTATCCAACTGAAGTTACCTCTCAGTTTTTGGTTCCAAATACTGACGGGTGCAGCTGTCAGCATACTCAGTGAGCGTCATGGCGCGAGAATAAATGTTCAGAACATTCCCAATGTACAAAGTTGGCAATGTAACAGTATCCACTTTCATGCGCTTCAAGAATCTACGCCCATTAATCATATCTCCCTGGAAAGAAATACAGGAAAAACTTATTGATAATTGGAGTCGAGGGTGCAATGTCCCACTAAACTTACAATCTCAACAGTCTCATCGATGGTGTGGAATGTGAAAAGGAACTTCTTCACCAATTCAGCCTCTCGATCATACCATTCGGCAATAAAAATCAATTTATCTGGATCAACCTTCAAGTAGAACACAATGCACCAGCGCTTCAAGTTACGACCTCAACAATCTTGCCAGTGGTTCAACTGGAGAATGATACTAAAATTCTCTTAACATTAGATATTCGAGAACAAGTTACCCTTTTCCCATTCTTGCTTGCGGTTCCGCCACAAAAGCCTCCAGTACAATCTTGTTTCGTTGTGCAGTAATTCGGAACTACTGGTCCTTTACCACCTCCGCACGTACTTCCATCTCTATTCATCTTGAATTGATTCTTTGGTTGTTTAAATGCAAGTAGAGTAGCCAGCAACGGACGGCTTTAAGTTCAATTCGATTCGATTTGACTTAGAAAGTTCCTGAAAGTTGGCAGAAAAAAAAATCAAAAATATTTTAATTCTCATAATTACCTCAGATTGATTTGATGGGCAATAATTATTGATGTGATGGGTTGATGGGCAAACCTGTTGTTCTAAACTCAGAAGAAATCGATTGATAATAAATGATTGCTTTTCACCGCGTTTCACTTGATTTGTTTGTTGATCGATTCGATTGCTGACTAAAAGTAAACATCGGCATTTGAGAGCGAGGGAAACGGTTTCCCGCCGTTTCCTCAAAATTGTTATTGTAGGTTGGTGACCTTCCAGGATGCATTTTGCATACAACAAATACTTAACTTCAGTTCAAACAAAATTCTTTTGACTTTATTCATCGGTTTGATACACATTAAGG
>Ga0194135_10001062_pt1 | contig 16086 bp, 15 predicted proteins | sample LitLau_LLRF_2013_FD_134024 | JGI IMG/M metagenome (GOLD analysis project Ga0194135, IMG submission 134024) | Freshwater sediment microbial communities in response to fracking from North America - Little Laurel Run_MetaG_LLRF_2013 (version 2) | ecosystem: Environmental > Aquatic > Freshwater >...
CCACAGATTAGCGTGTCGATATCAGGTCGGGACTCGCAGAGCGAAACTCATAACGAGGCGGGGGAACACATGATTCCAAAAAGGTTTAGTTGAGCCAACAGATTGATCAAAAAAGAATCAGCCCTTATAGCTGCGCCATAATAGTCCCGTGTTTTATCGTGAGTCGGGGTCATTACATTACCGACCAAACCCCCTCCGGTCCCGGTATAATAAAGTTTTTTTAAATATAACAAAAATATCACGCATTATAAAAAATTGTGGACTTTTTGTGATTGTACTTTTTTTAATGTTGCATGTTGCAATATGCATTTCAGTTACCAGATCAAGGTAAGACAATTCCAATTTCCAATACTGGGGAAGTGACTCCTGGACCTGAAACTGTCCATTATGGCATCACAAAATACATCATCACAAAACATCATAGAATAATTTCATTTTAGGTTGTTGTTCAAAAAGAGCTGTTGCCAGATGAATATTCCGAAGACTATTGGGTAAAATGTTATACAGTTTGTAAGGAGAGAGTTCCAGACTTCTTAGAACCATATGCTCAGGTCAGTTACTCACCTGTTCCGAATGATTGCAACCAATGAGTTGTGCACGTGTATCGTAATATTAATATGATTTCAGTACCTGCAAAGAGTCATCTTAACCGCTCTAATGGGCTGTATTACACGCTATAATTTTTCTGATATCGCATTTTTAACGGTCATTTGACCACGATTTGGCACGAATCTAACTTTATCTATATTAAATCAGAAGACATAATAATTACTTTAAATATAAAATTGCCATTTATTATTTTGCAGACGATTTTAAGGACTGGTAAATATTTGAATGTTCTGCGTCAATGTGGAATTCACAGTGTCGGCACCGATTTACCTCAACTTCGATTTTCTTGTACTGAAAATCTTTATGCGGAACACATTCGAGATGCGCATAATGAAGCAAGCAATTGCCTGCTTAAGCACTTAATGGGAGACGTCGATCTCATTGGCCACCTTAAGTCCGTACGCAACTACCTTCTTATGGCTCAGGTAATATCGCATTTTTAATCATCAATATCAGCTTTAAACCATGCTGCTGCTGAACTAAAGCGGACCTAGTCTTTCAGATGGCCTAGCTAAATATTGTAATTAACCTACGGTACGATAGCCTTTATCCCAGATTTAACAATGAATCGGTGCTTTTGATTGGCTTTAAATCGCTTAATCTTAAATACTATTGTACCGCTCGTCCTTAGATAGTGTTTGGTGACTTCGGTCCTCATAATCAAAAAAACTGAAAATTTCTTAATTTACCACATCACATTTGGCTACTAGTTAATTCATTATAGTCGGAGATATCTTACTTCCTTCACTTTCTCACACATATTGGGGTAAGCTAAGTATAAGAAATGATATTTGATTTACGAAAGCGAAGGTGGATTCTACACTATGTGTTTGAGAAGAAGGGGAGATACAGATTGTGCGAGTGCAAGTATGATATCTCCGTACGGTCCTTCTTATAACATCTACCTATAGTCTATAGAGAGGCTTGGCTTAGTTGTTCGGATTCCAATATATTCAATAGACCTATGTTCAACAGGGCGACCTTCTAAGTAAGTTTATGGATATGGCTGCTCCAGAACTAAATAAAGAAATCATGGAAATTGTGCCGTCTCGTCTGCAGTCCCTTTTAGAACTGGCCCTTCGCACATCAGCTGCTAACAATGACCCATATAAGGTTTGTATGTTTTTCAAAAACTTCTCGGGAGACCACCACTGAACCCCCGCATTCCCGAATATTCAATCAAGTCAAGTGGTTCCGTCGTCGAGAGAGTCAAATGATGCTTCCAATTCGCTCATTTTGCTCAATTTTCTCAAAACCTTCTCAGGAGAGATCCCTAGGCATATCATACCTCAACTTCAATCAAATCAATGCCCCCCCCCCTCTCACCCAACCTACATGCCTTCGCAACGTCCCTGACTCCATCTACCGGGAGTTTGAACTTAAAATGTAAATGAACTTCGGCAGATTTTTACAAAAGGCCGCAGTCGAAGACACTGCTGCACTATTCCGCATGAAGTCAGCGATCTATTTATGTTCCTTGTCTATGAAAATGACTTCGGAATTTGTATCCGCAGGACCTTCTCCGGGTGGAGTTGCACCAAGAAACAGTGATGAGTCTTCTGCTTATGATAGTGGGAGGCTCTCAGGTGGCCGAAGAGACTGCATCCTCAGGCTGGGAAGCCGTAACCTTCCAATACGTCCCCCCATGGCCTGTCTCCCTTGTTCTCAATCGGAGCGCTCTCACAATATACCAGCTCATGTTCCGCCATCTTGTAAGTACACTACATAGATCGATGGATAAACATTTTATTTGAGGGAGGCTTACCTAACATTAGCCAATGGCCAAAATTACTGTTGGCCTCCCTAAGAAAAAATTATGGGTAGTTGAGAAACAAAGTGTGCGGGGACCGCATATGTTAACGAAGACCCCAACCAATGCTGTTATTGGTCTACTTATTCAAGCGCGATGTACTGGCTACTGTTGACACTTTAATTGCGACACTCTAAGGTAGAATGCTCAGCATGTGCTTGCCTCAAGGGGTTCACCACGACCAACCGATATTTGAGTTCACCCGCCCATTGACAGTTGTGGCTAAAGTTTCACGTGGTTCGGATTCCAAGTTAAACTGAGTAGTTATTTCTGAGATGACAGTTGAGTGCGATGCACATGACACCAATAGGTCGCAGTGCCTTACCCCACAAGAAACAAAAATTATCTTTCGCCAGCCGTCAATAAAGTAAATGCATTAACAAAAATCTGTACTTCTTTTTTGAATGTCTTAATACAATTAATTAATCTAATGATAAGCCACACAAGGGATAAGTGTACATACTTCAATTATATTATTTCTCTATCTATAAAACTTTCAATATTGTCAGGTTTACTGTCGGCGAGTTGAAAATCGGCTGCATCGAGTTTGGCTGGAGCATAAGCGGCAGGATCTTTGGGCTGCGTGGGATTTAGGACAACGCATGCTGCTCTACGTTCACAATCTCGAATATTATATGCTGGTGGAGGTTATTGAACCGCAATGGGATATTCTGCTGAAAAAGCTGCCAACTTGCCGGGACCTCGATCAAATTTTAGAATGTCACAGAAATTTCCAAAATGAATGTCTTGTCAAATGCATGCTCAATAATCCTAATCATTTTGAGGTTTGTGATTTATTAATTTTCATTGAGTGTAGTACGTTAGCAAAAGAAGCCCTTAGCCTATACAGCTCGTTATAACAGGGGACTCTTCCACCGCTATGAGTTATTTACAGTCAGATGCAGCATAAAAAGCAGGATATGATAGTGGAAACAGTTTTTCTGTGTTAGGTCTCAATGCCCCCCCAATTAAAGTTCCAAGTTACAGGAGATTTTATGACGTAACCCGTTATAGCTATGCCCCCCATAGTTATCATTCACTCGTGTTTTGAAAGATCCTTAAATACGGAAGTTTTAGCTAAAACATTATTGTTTGTTTTTAGGTATTAAACACATTTCTGCGAAAGTGCGTTGACTTTTGTGCCTTCATGGACTCGTGCGGTTTGGTGGAGGCCTCCCCAGTCCACTCTGCGCAACCTGCTGTAACTTTTACACCCGGCCAATCATTTTCGGCACAAATATCTGAATTCAACAAAAGTTTCAACCACCACGTGCAGTATTTGTTTAAAACCTTGCGAGAATCGGACGCCAGTCGCCGCAGTGACAAACTCATGGACATGCTCTACAGGCTAGACTTTAATTCTTTCTACAAATCGTCGGTGGACAACCGGAGCCAGGAATCGGTTAGAAGTAAGAGTTCTGTTCGGAGCAGAGATTCTGCTACTGAATCGACCATCTCATCATGAGTGAGAGTTTCTTTATTGGTTTATTATCTGAAAATCGTCTTCAACTTTTATGTTCTGTCGCTTCGTGGTAAGTTTTAATTCGATTTATTTATTCGATTATAATAAATTTTAAATCGTTAATACTTTTTGAAATTATTGGGACGTAAATTCAGTTTCTGTAGTATTTGTTGAGTTGGGTGTCACGGGAGAGTTGGAATAGGGTTCTTAGATGCATTGAAAACTCGACGACGATAAGACGTGACCCTAAAAATTAATTCATCCCCCTAAAACCATTTTTAAAAGTTTGTTTGTTTGTTTGAAAGTAAATATCTATTAGGGAGGTGTTTAATACATACGTAGCTTGTTTACATGGAGAGAACCTCTCCCGTATTGACTCCGCTAATGCTGATTCATTGATTCATTTGGGAAATCTTGCTGTCCAAAAATATCCTAAACCTACGAGTTTGAGACAACTTGTTTATTATTGTTTTTGAAATATTTTTTTATTTTGTGTGCATACTTACCCGTAGGTATTTTATGCTTTTGCGACGACCTTGATTCTAGTAGTTGGTCAGAATCCAGATTGGTGAGGAAACGGTGTGGGAACTAGCTTATATTGTAGGCCTGTACTAATTGTATCCGGTTCAGCGCCTTGATGCGTCTGGCAAGGTCCCCCATTCTCGCAGCCGCAACCCACATACATACTGACACCTGCTGATGCATCTCGTTTAGAGGACGTGTGTCGCGTGGTATGGTATTGTAGTTGTTAAAAATTAAAGGTGGATTTCTCCATGAACTTTGGGTCAAATCAATCTGTTACATTGCATAGGTACATGTGATAAAAAAAATTCACGAAAGGGCCCGTTTTAAGATCTCGTATATTTGGGCCCTTGTGACCCCTGAGTCGTAATTAGGCGTCTGGGGTTTTAGTAGCATTTGTTATAATAATTGGATTAATAAATATTAATAAATAAATTTAATTATATTCAATGAAATTATTATTGACAAGTTACAAGTTGAGTCGATTTGGAACTTGTACTGTAGATCATGATTGTTCTGGTCCACAACCTCGGAAGCTTCGTCTTAAAGGCAGCTCAAGCTCATAGCCTCATGTTATTAATTTTTGCGTGGGAGTATCTATCTGATCTAGTCTTACAAAACCCCCCTCTACCTAATAGAATTATTTAAAAAAATGTATCTCCTCCGTAATCAATTTGTACCTCTTGAATATTTGGTATTACAAAAAAGCGTATTATTTTATTATGTATTGGCCATCTTCTGCCCTGACATTTCCATTGAATAAGAACAAGGAGTTGTCAATAACATTGCGAAAAGGTTGGTAATAATGGCGGAAATATGTAATAACAAACATAATATGGGTAATTCTGCAAGTGAACAAGAGTGATATTAATTCATGAGTTGCCAAGCTATATGAAGCTCGGAACAATGCGTGGGCCCCGGCAAACGGTAGTGCACGAATTGTATAACCTGACCGTGGCGTGTGAAAATGGCCGGCTTTGTTTTGAGGAATATGTGGCAGAGTGCGTTGCGACATTTTCGACATTCACACCCTCCCCACCGGCCTATCCAGGGTATCTCACCGCTTAAGTTATATAGGGACCCTCGAGGCCCTTGACAGGACCATACTTACTTCGTCTCTTGCCATCGATCATTATGTAGATTTATTTTTTATAATAATTGTGGTTCTGGTGCTATTTTATTTTGATTCAAAATGTCGGTGAGTACCTTTACCTTTCACATCGTGGTAACGTTGAACCTTAATCTTTTTTGCAGCTTTAGCGTTTTGATCATTCTCATTCACATTTGGAAAATAAAAATATTATTACCTATAGGTACCCTGTTCACAGGATGCGACTGAAACCGGTTTCATGTTACCTATATTTGATGATATTTGATATATCGGATGACCGAGTAACCAAAAAATTTTGAAGCGTTTGGATATTTGCATTTCGTCTTCCTGAAATGTAAGGTTTTCTGTTCTGTCACCTCTTAAATTTTAGAGGACGTAATGGTCGCATGCTATCCGTGACCAGGGTATCGTTAGTGGAATCATTTAACTTTTCTCGTAGCCTGAACCAACTATACATTTTTAGCACCCACCATTTTTTTTGTTCTAGTTTCGATTCCTGGCTCTATTAGCTTTCTTAGTAATTGGGGGTTGTGAACCTACACCGGAACCTTCAGTTGAACCCCTTACTACCACTACCACCACATCCCCCACTACAATAGCGCCTTCCTCCACGCCGGCCGCTGCATCGGACCTTGCAGAGGAGGGACAAGAGCAGGTTGCTATTCTAAAGCAAATAAATCGAGTGAACGAGGATGGGTCGTACACATTTGGATACGAGGCTGCTGACGGCAGCTTTAAGATAGAAACGAGGGATGTTGCTGGAAATGTCAAGGGAATGTTTGGTTTTGTCGACGAAGGAGGAGAACTGAAGAGAGTGTCCTATTCAGCAAGCAATGGTAAGTGTAATTGTCAGTTTCTAATATTTCAATATGATCTAAATGATCTATAACATTGAATGAATCAATCCTGGATTACAAAATTCAATTCTTGTAAAAAATTATTGCAGGAACCGGTTTCCAGTCAACGGGTACGCCAAACATCCCCCCTATTGTCACACCTGCCGATTATGACACTTCAACTAGAATATCTTTACTCCCAAGCGGCGTTAGAACAACCACAGAAGGACCCAGACCAGAGCGGCCTGCTCTTCCAGTATACATCTACAAAACAACAACTCTATCTCCTCGCCCTGAGGTAATCCAGCACATTCCCCGACTTCGACCGACGCCTGCTTCTTTTTCAACCGAGCCAACTGAGTCTGCTGAAATCACGAGCACAAGAAGACCAACGCCCACTACACTCTTTGCTCGAAAATCTTCTACTCCTCATTTCATTACGTTGAAGAACAGTACTCCCCGTTCCAATGATGATTCGGAAGATGATTATGTTGAACCTGTTACCCGTCGCCCGAGTGTAGTTCAGACACTAAGACCCAGGAACCACAAAAAGGTTGTTATAAGTAAGAGACCTGTTGAAGTTACGACTATTCATCCAATCCTCCATACAACTAGAGTTTACCCAGTCACAATCGTGCCTGACAAAGAATTCATCGATAGCACGCACGATGATGTGCAAAGACAAGTGGATAGTAACTCGGTAACTGAGCATGGACTGACGGCATCAGGGACTGAGGACAGTCCTGACGTATTTGGGGGCGGCCCTTCTGCCAGGCCTTATCCTGCTGCTGTGTACCGTGCATTGTTTAACCCCATTCCCCAGTACCAACGTATTCTCCAAGCTTCCCAATTGCAAAATCCAGGTCAGGTTCCAGGAGCTGAATATCAATCAGGTGGCCCAAAGATTGCGTACCCTCCTTCTGGACGGGGAGCCCTGTCAACAGATCCCAGGCTTGCAGCTCAATTCCAAACGGGTGGCCCACAGATAGCGTATCCTCCATCTGGACGCGGAGCGCTGTCGCCAGATCCCAGGCTTGCCGCTCAATACCAACCGGGTGGCGATCAGATTCCGTATCCTCAATCTGGACGTAGAGGGCTGTCGCCAGATCCCAGGCCTGTCGCTCAGTACCAACCGCCCACAGAACCCAACTCAAATTATCCTCCTCCTTATCCTATACCAGATGGCCGGTCACTACCCCCATCTTCGCCAGCGGGCCCAGATCCTGCTACCCAATTCCTGGCGAACATGCAGAGACAATATCAGGGATTATCATTTCCTTCTGGCCGTGGGCGAATTGGAGTACATCCAGCTGCGAACGCTTATCAAGATGTTCCAACTGCACCTGATCAACAGCCACTAAATGATGAGCAATACACCCCGCAAGGCCCTGCTCCGATACCCCCTCGGAAGCCTCAGACCTTGCCTCCAATTTCCTACAACCCAGCACAGGGTCTTTCTCCTTCACAAAACGTTCCAGGCCAAGTATCTCTACAACAGAGACAACCTAACCCCCCGTATCCTTATTCTCAGTATCAACCTCCTTCGAGGGAGGGAACTAATTTCTTAATGGAACAACTGCTAAGAATGATTCTTGGGGCTCATATTCAGCCTCAGCCTCAACCACCTCAGTCATCGGGTCAAAACATTACTCCCTTCCAGCAGGCTCTAATTGCCGCGTTAGGGCTACAGAATGGTCGGTTTTTGGAAAATGGATATGATCCGCGGTATCAAGCTTATCAGTCTATCCCATACTATCCACCCCCAGGGGCAGCATCGCCGTATTCTCCCTCTCCATATGCTCCTAGGTATCAAACACAGCCGAATTTCCCAGACTTATATTCATATCGGAATCCCTACCTTGACCCAAATCCATACGGAAACCCGTTACCATTTAATATGGGTTATCCCCCACAACCGTATCAGAATCAGGTGTCTCCTCAGGAGGCGCTGTTGCATTTACTTCTTGGCCGGGGATCCCCTACTCCTCGGTTCAACCCGGAAATTCCAAACACGCCGGCTGGACTCGACAGAAGCCCCGAGTTTGTTTCACAGCGACCAATCCAGGCTAGACCCCCGGGACCTGCCCCAAGTGTTTTTTATGGACAAAGAATTCCTAGCGGCAGCAACATTGTAGAGAGGTCGCCTTCTACAACCCCCCGGCCGGCTTCTACTATTAGACAATCCAAACAGGGCAATGGTAGTAGAAATGTACAAATTCTAGAGCAAGAATCTTCAGATACCACCGCGACTGAAACCATTAGTAAATCAAGATAAACGCATTATCAAAACTATTATTTATTACTTACGACCTGTTTATATACTTACGAGTAAGATTAGTTGTTAATGGTGATTACCTATAGAAATTCCTATTGTATTGTAAATAAGTACCCACGTTGTGAAAAGACTGCATTTTTACCAAGCCATTTTGTATGTATAATTAAAACATAAGTCATGCTTTGTTAGTATTTGTGTATTCATTCATCATATATATTCACACGCGCCAATTTGCTATTTCATAAGTGCTAATTAGGCCACAACATGGTGCTATTTATGTCAGTTTAAGAAATGGAAGCTCGTTTCAGGCCACGGCTGAGTGGCCCTCGGACAGCAGCCATACTTGTGCTACATGCGCGAGGTCTTGCGAACTTTTGAGCTTCTTGTACAGCTAAGACACGTAAGATGCAGGTTTCAAGGGTTAGATGTGGAGTCGCTCTAGACATTCTGGGCATGTCCTTGTAGTTCCATGAGGGGGGACGGCTACTTCCTCTCAACATAAACCACATTGCTGCCACTATGGCTACTAATGCTGACAGGCTGAGAACTAGTCTCCAGGAACCTGGAATCTAATAGTAATCGACTTCAAACCATATTCGCTAGACAATCATTACTACAGATTGTACGTGCATCTACATATTATACCCACACGAGTGTCACGAGTGTGCCTTTTGTTATTGTAGTATGTTGAGAGTTCTTCCTTGTTCAATATGCACATCATCTGGAGTGACTCCATCACTATTGGCCAGGGAGAGCAGTGGTCTTTTATTGGCGTCAGAGCCCCATGCATCACATCAACCTGGCCAATAGTGGGAAGTACGTCTACCTATATACCTATTTAGATGCATTTAAATCTCCCTCAGAGACACCGTGCAAAAACGAATGGCACCACTTTTCTCACCATTCCTTTGAAGATTAAGTATGTGAGAAAAACAGGTAAAAGTCGAGCTAATGCCCCGACCATGCTTATCAATGCCACGACAGGGGGGCCGAAATTCGGGCAGGTGTCGAGTATGCTTATAAGCGCTCCGTTGTACGTAGCTCCACTTAGTACCGTTGAGATGGCAAACAATATTATTGGTCCTTCTGTTTCACATCCGACGAAACCAGATACAAAAAGTGCTGCTGCTGGTAAGAAATGAGCTGAAACAGATTTTTAATTCATTGATCTTTCAACTCTATTTGACCTTATTTGGTGATTTTACATTTGTAAGTAGGTACTTCACTCACATATGTAGACGAATATTCGCCTGCTTGTTGTTTTGGAAACAATATCTGATGTCTCTAGAAACTTGTCTGCTCTTGCGCACAAAATGGCAAATAGGAAGGAAAACACGGTTGGTAGTGCTAATAGATAAGGATTCTGAAATTCAAAATAAATCATTCCAGCCTTAACTTAGGAAATCTATGTCATTTTTTCGTACCAAGCTATTTATATTCATTTACCTGATAGTAGTAAACAACGTCCATATAAGTACGTAATGTATACATAGTTGCTCCCTGCAGAAGCTCCGTGCCGAAAACAGCAATTGCTGACGTCCATATGACTCGCGAACCCAAAATTCTTCGCCAAGGTACACTACTCGTCTAAAAAACCACAATACCACATGAAGAGTAAAATAAAATACGGCGACTGACTTCGTGTATCTGTAAACCTGGAACTATCGCCTCTTTCTCATTTATTTTCTTTTGAAATAAGTTAAGTAAGGTGCGTATCCTGGAGGTAGTTATTCGAATGATAGTTACATGTATTCACTTTTTATTCTAACCTTATTGTCAGTGACTTCTGGAGTTCTGATAATAAGTATCCATGTAGCAAACCACATTACGGCTAAAATACAGCTAGTGAATGGTCTCAGTTGTGGAGGAATTAGTTCACCTATGCCAAACCCGAGTTGCACACCTACAAACAATATTGCATTTTGATTCTCATCATGCGCAATGTCTCCAAAAGGGTACGTATAAACAAATTCAAATAATAATGACCTGACAAGAGAGCCATGAAGGTGCTTCTATTTTGTTCGGTCGAACTGTTAAGGATTAACAAAAGAACCGAAGGCTGAAGAGACCCCTGAAATATTAAGAATCGGTACAATTTTAACTGCGTGTACTCCTTACACTAGTTACAGACTAGTCGGATTTAGTCGTCACGGGACCAGGGACCAGATAACGTTTTCCCGATCACTCAGAAGGATCAATTTTTGCCAGTAGAAAAATATTGCTTCGGAAACCACTTGGTGCCAGGGAGAACGATGTCCGGTCTCTGTCGTAACTACGAAATTTGGCTAGTCTGTAACTAGCTTTACTTCTACTGTCAAATCTGTATTTTTTATTTCCAGCTAAGATTGATTTTGCTTACGTATAAAAGACCTTGGATCGCTGTTATTGACAGTTTTACGTAGAATTCATCGTTGGACGGAAGAAGTAGCCCGGCCACCGAAGACGTGAGAAGGGCGGCCCCGAAGAGAGGGCCGGGACCGAAAATGGAGCATAAATAACTGGCTGGAGCTATAGAGAGCAGTCCTGCCAACAGAAACGTCTGCCATCGCCATGTGTTTTCCAATTGCTCGCTGGTCAAACTTAACTGAAAACATGTAAGTCGTTATACTTTATATGTTTACATACATCTCTTTCATATCCACCAGTGTCTGGTACAGTAGTGAAGGGTATAATATCTTTAGTTACTTGTTTGATTTCATACCTATTACAAGTAAATGTAGGAAAAAGTGAACTGTGCAAAGTTTCACCTAAGACGTATTTATTTATTTTGCCTGTTAACTGAGTCACTGAGTTATCTTCGCGTTCCTAATATCCATGAGCCACTCGCATCTTCCTCATTGACGTATCATTTACTAAGTAATTTAATTAAAAATGTTAATAGTTAAACTAGGGTAAGGTATCCTATAATTCTCGTAGTATACTAGTACCCCTACCTGGAAATCCATTTCTTCCATTTGAGAAAAATCATATATAATAGCGTCGTCGACGGCTGAATGATTTGTGTCTTCGTCGGAATCGTCATAGTATTCCTGGTACAGTTGGAGAATAGTGACGTTGGGCGGGTGGCAGTACCGTCTTCCATTTTCCTGCTCTGCAGGAATGAATCGAGGGTCTGCTGATATGTGCGATGGCAGCGCAGATCTTAAAATCATGCCACTTATTGTCATGCCCAACAGCAACATTACTTTCAATGATTTCTCCCATTTCGTAGAGTCGTTTTCTTCTAGATCTTCGAAAATAAAGTTAGTCGACGACCTTTCGTTACCGATATTTGAGGGATGCGTCCGCTATTATTCGATGATTTTGGCATTCGAAAAAATGGCGGTGCTTCCCTCAAATTTCGGTGGAGGGAAGTTTTCGGCAGGTACCTCAATGGTTAAGCTGGGCTCAAGGGATGTCTAATTTAGGTTGATATACTTCATATTCTAAGTGTCAGCACATCTTGTATTTTTTTGCATGGACCAATATTCTTTGGTACTTTTGGCATTATTTACAGTTTTCCTTATTCTAACACTATTCCATTGCATTCAATTTTTAATATCGGAGATGCAGGAAATACACTTTTTCCTTTACCAAAACTTTGAAAAACAACACACAGTACCTATAGGTCTACCAACCTGCGATGCGGTTTTGGTGTTTGTACCTCTCCCCTCATACGTATACAGTCCAGTTTTCCTAGCTGCCTGCCAAGGACCAAAGTAAAATAGTTTTCACTTACCAAAAAATATATTGGGTACGGTTTTTCTTCTTAGATGAATTGTTGACATTCTTGCCTCGTGTTTATAGCGAATGAAACGCTGGCTATTTAAGAGTCATGGTCGCTATTTTTCAATTAAACCAGCGTTTGAGAGAGTATAGTATCATAACACTCTCTGTTCTTAAACTTTTACCTGACTGCCCTAGTCATTATTGCCGGTATGAAGATACTGCGGGTATTTTTACCCCAATCATTGCGGATTGCTTGGTTCACCCAATCACCCAAAATGATGTTACGTCTTTAAATCATATTTTAATGCAAATTATGATTATGCTTACCATCAATGTTGTTCATATCTAATCAGTTTTAATAAGGCGTTATATATACTTTTAGTACATTGTCATTTATATACCTACACATATTTTAATAATTAAATGAATACCTATGTATTTCTAAGGAAAATAATTTTTAATCCCACCCACAGTTTTACCGCAATATTTTGATAATGTATTGGTTTTATTTGGAATACTGATGAATGCCGCTCAAATTGATATGGTATGCTAAGTATAAGAGAAACAAGTGTAACCGTGACCCGGCACTCCAGCTAGTTTATTTTGAAATATCATGTAGTTGGTAGGTACTTGTGATAGTATGTTCAGTGTGCTTTTACAATTATACCTAGTGTATGGGCATTTTAAAATCTTTTTTGTGCGTTTCTTCGGGATAGTCAGCTCTCTTGAGTTATAGTAAATTTCTCGTGGTTCTTATTGGTGTTCATTTATTTGGAATGGTTTGGTGGCGGCCTGCGGCTATACCTCCCCCTTTGGGTTTGTACTTACTTTCGATTTTTGAATCGTTCATTTCATCAAAAGATTGGGTCACTGTTTGCTTACATTGTACTTGTACCTATGCTGCAAGTCAAAAAATAATCTCTGTGCAATACTTTTCTAGGATGAACAGCTAGTGTTCTCTAAAATTGAAAAACTTAATCAATATTTTAAGAATTTTAGTAAATTTAAAAAAGTTTTGTTTGAATTTTTACCTCGAGACTAAAATACAACTACATAATTTAAAAAAAAAGTATATATTTTTTGATGCAAGGAGCGCCTATTATGCGTGTTTTAGGATCCTTCCAATTTTGTAACAACCGGCGCGCGATGGCGTGTGCCGATTGGGTTTTCAACCTACCTATACCTATATATTATTATCTTTCACCCCTTTTGAATTTTCGAGCTATTTTAGTGGGAATTTCTACTTAATTCCAAAAATTGTTGATTATTCTTGTCGAAAAATATTGGCAAGACCGATTTAAGCACCTCAACCTATCGGACCAAAATTTTATTTTTAAATCTTTTTAAGTGATAAGGATTGACAATCTTGATTTCAGAATACAAATAAAAAGCCGCTTAGCAGTCTCTTGGCAGAATTAAAAATTTGTCACGACATGATAAAAAATAATTGTCTCACTTAAATTGTTTAATTATTGCAACTGCCTGAAATTAACAGCAGTAACCTATATGTTCCTAGTTTGTCAGATAGGTACTATCAAACAAAGTTTTCCTCTGAGTGCTTGTTTTCACTGTATTGCCCTGAAGCGGAAAAGGGAAGTGCTAGGTCAAATGTCGATAATCAACACTTGGTTGGATGATAGAATTCAAGTTAATTATGAGATGTCTAATGGTGTGGTGTCTATTATGCTCTTATCTTCTTGCTGACCGGAGCTAAGCAAGCGTTGAATGATAAATAGGACCTTGTCCTTGCTTGCATGTATTTCTCGTACCTTCTTATATATAGGTACCAAAAAATATATATATATTTCTTTTCTTGCAGGAGATTCTGTAGCAGGATGTGGGGATGTTATGACAGGGGATAGTTTTGAGGATGGATCATTTTTCAGATTGTATTACCCTACCAGCCTTGATAAAAAACAGGTGTGTGCACATTATTTTCTATAGAAGCTCATAGGTGTATGTTAAGTTAGTTGAAAACATTATTGGCTTCAACGTAAGTCTATTGTGGCTCTTACCCTAAACCAGTTCATCTGAATCAATTATTGCCAGTAAATGGGTTCGCGATACGTCGTAATGAGAACTGACGACGATTTTGGTATGTAGGTACGCTCCTATATAAGAGGCTGGCTGTAAACTATGAATGTTTACTTTTTGCTCCACATGTACACAAATTAAGCGTCTTCGCATAGTGATAGATTTTCAAAGTCTGTGGACTCTTTCTTGGCGGTTCATTTGAATTTTTCCTTCAGATTCTGATCATATTTGCATCCCAACGTATTGGGAATCCCTTTACTGAACGCTTTGTTGATAGGTTTCCAGGTAGGGTTCCAGGTGGAGATCACCCATCCAGGTCAGAGTCAAGCTCAATGCCATCAACTTCATTTTCCTAATCCAGATTAACCTTGACCAGTATGGAGGACAAATCTAGTGATAGTGGTGATCGAGCTTGAAGATGAGTCCCATATTAAATGCCGGAGGCAGCTACTATACAGGTTTACTCTAACTAACAGTCTAGCATAGAACGCTTTGTTGCTTGGTGTCTGGGTAGGTAGAGTATAAATCCCCCAAATATTGGACACCACAATATCTATTTGTCTTAGCTTCGAATTTTAAAATATTGACGCTTCGGGTTGTCAAAATATTCTATGAAAGTTTCGTACCTTTACATAAACTTATTCTTGTCGATATGTGTATGTTCAATAGAAAATTTCTGCCTGTCAAACGGGTTTTGGTATCCCAATAACAATTACGGAATAGTTGCTACTTATATGATTCAATAAAATAAATACTCGTATGTAGTATCAAAGTAAATGGTTGCTATTTGTTCGAGTTTTAATTACAAGGGATTCAATCTAGTATTGAGAACCGGGGGTATCCCATATTAGGCGACCCCTTCAAAAAATGAGAAAGTGCGAGTTTTACTTTCTCTCCCTTGACTTTACCATTTTTTGTATGGCCTCAGCTGCTAGGACAATCGACTTAACTATATACAGACTATACTGTAGCCAAGTCAAGCTCACTACTACCAACTGGTTTTTTATCTAATCCTCACTAACCTTGGGCAGTTATGAAGGACAGGTCTGGTGATGGAGCTCATTGAAGATGAGTCCCATGCGAGGTTCCAGGACAGCCGCAGTGTACAGGTTCACCCTGACCAACTGCGGTATGTGTGCCTCCGCCAAACCCTAGACCTTGCACCTGGGACTAAATCAGGCTCCTAACAATACAAATACCTACTTAATCTTGAATATATACCTATTATTATACTTCACCAACACCAAACCACATTAGCCAATCTCTCGTACGAATAGATAACAGTTTTTCACATGATCAACCAACTCCTTTTGCCATTCTCTCATACTCCGATTATGCAATGTAAGTAGAATTCATTTGATCGGCAAACTTCATGGTCATCGTATAGATTGATTAACATTGGAAAAAATACCCACAATGCATTGATATTGTGGAGATGTGGTCGGCAGGTGCCAGTAGTATTTTCTGTGCACCTGTGCTACTGTTTGCATCTGTTGTTTTAACTCAGAATATTGCCATTACATAATTGCAAACTCAATTCTAGATGAATTTATATGAGAGTTGAATTGGGATACCCACTCACCATGCACCTATTATGCTTTATGGTCACGGTCAAGGGTTCTCATATAAAAACCAGAATAACTACCTACCGTCATCACTTGAGCAAACCCTAAAAGCCTAACAATCACCTGCCCAAAGTCAGAAGCACCCCCCCCCCCC
>Ga0194135_10001063_pt1 | contig 16084 bp, 9 predicted proteins | sample LitLau_LLRF_2013_FD_134024 | JGI IMG/M metagenome (GOLD analysis project Ga0194135, IMG submission 134024) | Freshwater sediment microbial communities in response to fracking from North America - Little Laurel Run_MetaG_LLRF_2013 (version 2) | ecosystem: Environmental > Aquatic > Freshwater >...
CCGTCAACCGCTGCTGCCGTCCCACCTCCTCGTCCTCCACCAACCCCTCCTGCTGCCGTCCCTGCTGCTGCTGCTTCCGCAGCGCAGCAAGAAAATTCTTCGGTAGTTTGGAAGGTCGGCGATGGAGCTCCGAACCTAGAGCAGCAAGCTGGAGCTGAAGAAGCCCCAGCCGTCCTGAACCTGGAGAAGGAGGAGGAGGAAGAAGAAGAAGATCTTCCACCCAATCCAGCCGTTTGGGACGACGAGGCTGGAGCTTTCTTCGTCGATGTTCCCCTGTCACCTGAAATGCCCAACCTCACCCCCCAAGTTCCTCGTCGAACCCAACGCACGCGTCACCCCAACCCTCGATACTTCCCCTAATCACTCCCTCTCATTTCTCTCTCTATCTCTCTCAATAAACGTGGACTTTCCCCCACATTCATGCGTCAACCCTCGATACTTCCCCTAATCACTCCCTCTCATTTCTCTCTCTATCTCTCTCAATAAACGTGGACTTTCCCCCACATTCATGCGTCAACGAGGAAATAAATTGCACTTATTTATTACTCCTTTCAAAGCATCCAGTGTTCCCATTCGCTTGTCATGGATCCTACTGAGGCCCATCTAAATACTCAGATGTTCGTCGGTGTGCCCCGGCATTCAGACATTCTATTTTGGCTGCTCGTCTGTAGCATGTTCGTCAAAGTTGTTCACTACTTTGGTTGATCTGTTCTTCCATATAAGGATCCATCATTTGCATTCCTTTGAGATTTTGTGGGATATGAATCCGATGGACTTGCTTCACAATGAAGCTGTAAGTTTCATTAAGAACAAATCTTATCAACCATCTAATAAACTGTTAACTTGTGTTAAAATTATTTTCGTCTCGTCGCAGTTCCTCTCGTCTTTGCCGCTACGATTCACTATACGATAAGTTTTCTCCAACGCTGCTAGGCTTCTGATCCCCTTAAGGGCTTTAGTGGAATCTGAAGCGTCAAGTGTAACGTCCATTCACACTTCAGATGAGTCTACTGACGACGACAAGGGTAATAGTACCTACTTTCTCATGTTGTTTTTGTACATCATAATTAGAAGTGAAGGTCAACTTTTAAATTTAGCAATTCTATTTTGCATCGAAAATATTTTTGTTATGTCACTTCAGAATCTAGCTCAGAATCTAACGGAAGTGATCTGTTCATACCCGTCCCGGTACCTCGTCTAGTTTGCCTCGTTGACGACGATTACGATGCCGATGTCAAAGAATAATCAGAATAATTTGTTGCGTTCATTTACTACCATGAAATAAATTCCTCCGTGTTCCTCTCTTATCTCTTGCTGTTTCCTGCCTTGTTTGTACTTATACTTCGACTTGTCCATTCATCATCTTACTTAAGATATGTCTCAATATTTATTTAACCCCATAAGACTAAGCTTCATTACGAAATAAGAACTAAATCCTGAGTTTTGTACGTAAATATACGTCAGTGTAAGATTACTGCGCATCACCTGACAGTTTAGCGGATGTTTTATTCATAGTTACTATTGTATTGAGTACGGTTCACTTAAATAAATCTTAATCACCTGCATAGTCCTAAAGCATATCTATTGACATATAGATGCTATGGGGGAAATAGATGCTTTAGCATCACAATCTTTGTTGTTTTTAGATCAAAAAGACGATAAAATATAAGTGCCGTATCTTCCTCTCGTTATATTCTAGTTTTTTACAGTATAAGGCATTAATAAATTCCAAATTTGGTGTTTGGCAAACAACAAATGCTGGATTAAAATTTATTATCCTTATAAATGATAAATTATCAATGTCTCTGGTATTAAGGTATGCATTTGATTATTTGGTGTTTCAATTGCAGTTGTGATCTTTTTTCTTCTGGGGGAATGGATCTTTAGGTGAATTGGGTGAAGTGCTTATTACCTTCAGTCTTTTTTACCTTCGTACAACCGACGAGACCGGTGCCATTGTGAACTTTCTTTTCTCTCATGCAGACCATCTATCGCTTTCCCTGTTATTGTACTGGCACTCTATCATTTCAATCGTTATAGGACTCTTCACAAGGAATTCAATATTAGCTTCTTTATCGTCTTTGTATATCAAATAACATTGTAATGGGTATCTACGTACAACTACAAATAAAAATCAATTCGAATTTTATCTAAACTGGGTGACTGCTGACATTGGAGTCTTTACTTGCATGTACATGGACTGCACAATCAGAGTCTGCTTTGCATGAGATCTTTCACGGGCTCACACATTACATAGAAAGCGCAAACTCCACTCCAACCTGAAAATTATTGTTATTAAGCTATTAGTGTATTAAACTATTTCTGCTTCTGAATTTCCTTTCGTTGTTAACGCTTCGCTCGTTCTTGTTTGTGCTCCAACTTGGATTGCTTCTTCGATTTCGAAAAAAATTCAAACATTCGATTATCAATAGAACACTATTATTTTTAAACAGAAGTACAACTATCAATATTTGGTACCTCTTTCAAGCATCCCGCGCAGTGTCCAGGGTTTGGCTGCTTCACATACAAAATCCTCTCATGTCCTGTGTAGTTACAAAAATTAGATTCGACGACCACCCGCATAATTTTTTCAGTGCTTTCTACACATTTTGTGGTGTATACTTTTCACAACCATACGTTTCTCGGAAATAGTGTGAAAGCAATTGACTTGACTCTGGGACTGATTACTCCATAGCAAAACCAATCTGAAACGATGTCTATAATCGTTGTTCCATCACATAGATTTGCTTCTTCAGTCCTATTATAATGAGAGACCTGTTTCTTGTTGGATGGGCTGATGCAATCATAGGTTAAGTTTTGTGTGAAGGCAAATTTTCTCAATTCAAATAGAGCTTCTTAACTACTCCGAAGCAAGTCAGGTCTTAACCATAATGATGTAGAATACTGAAATAGTTACTGAAAAAATTGTAACTGAGTACTCACGAAGTTGTTGAATCGGTCACAGTTAAACTTTCCAATTTACATTTGATTTTGGCAGAAAACCAGGCCAGGGTTCTCGAACTCGCAACCGACATTCAAATTAAATCGTATAAAAATTTGCAACGCTGTTGAATACGCTTGAAAATCCACTCTTCTTTCTATGACACGGACATCACGACCTTCTTCGCAGGAACTCAGTTCATAATCATATTAACAGTTACAGGTGAATGCGGTGTAACTTTAAGCAGTTGTCTCGCTTTAAAATGCATAACTAAAAAACAGAATTAATATTTTTCTAGTTTTTTTTTCAAATATTAAACAAGATTGACTGTCCAGCCATTAAAAAACATTTGATGAAAAATAACTGGAAGCAAAGAATATCCGGGGAACTACAGTGGTGGCTAGAAAAGTATAAAAACTATTGGACTCCAGCTTTCTTTGGCTTTCTTTGCATCAAAACGTTAAGATGGCCCTAATTAAGAAATTATTTCTTTTAAAGAAAAATTTATATTAACATTTAGATCTTAACCACCCATGTTTTATCGGCTTACCGAGCTGTAATAAGAAGAAACATTTTTTAAGCCCTACTCGGCCAGAAACACTTAATATTTACTTACATATAATTCACATATAATAGTCTCCAGTATACGAAGAAAACGAGCGAGTCAAAGTATGATATGTGAGACAAAGAAAACTACTACTTCAACTACATTGCCACTTATACCACTTTTAACAGCAATAGCAATAATATAACCCGACAACTAAAATACACCCGGAGAGTACAAGCACTTGAACCAATCCGGGTACTTTATAACTCTCACAAATAAACACTACAAATCTCCAACCATAGAGTTGAAGATCTTTTCACATTACGGGCAGTAGAATACAAAGGTTGGGGACGCCGACTGGATCAATAATGTATTCACTCCACGTTAAAACCGATAAACAAAATCGAACGATAAGCAATGAAGAAACTGTAAAATTGGATGCTTCATAGTAAGTTGCAAAAGTTAGGTCGTTTAATAACTACTTCAATGTAATCATGATGTTTTGGAATATTTGCAGTTGATGAGTTATATCTTCACTTTTGATATCGCTATTATCTTATGTCAAAGTTTTTAGGTATGTTATCCATCGTAAACATTTCACACAAACAGCCGGGACGCGAATTTCTGTGTCACTGGTTTTGATTTTGTAATTATTAGATTAGTCCAACGGTTTATGGCCCCATGGGTTTAGGCTGATGAAATCCGGAAAGCAGTTTAATTGTCACGGAAAAAAACATAGCACATAGGCCTACTTGAAGTAACCGGAATAAGTAGTTTCCAGTTTTAAGCTTTCGTATTCGTATCAATATGCAAATTGGTTAAAATCGTCAAGCGGATTAACAAATAATTGGAATAGTGATCAGCATCGACAAGGTTCGAGAGCGCTAAGAATAAGTCAGTTATTTTCATTCGAATGAAAAGGGAAAGTGGTTCTTTAAATTAATTCGAGTCAATTGAAGTAAAATAGTGTGCAAACTTGCCTGTGTAAATTTGAGTTCATTACAAAATTTCGTTTCAGAAAGTACAGTTTGCATTACGCAATGCATTTGTGACAGTATTTGTAACATAGTGGCTTTTAGAGCCATGCATGATATTGGTGTCTGTAATCATTGACTCCATGTATAGATAAACTGATTCCTTCTATTGATAGTTTAAGCTTTTTAACAAAAGTTTAGAAACTTTTATTTCTGGGGGACATTCTGTAGTGACAATTGTTTGTTTCCATACAAGTTTCTATTGCAAACTCATGACGTCAGTGTTACTTTCAAGCATCGAAGCTATCTCAGGCCCAGAGCATGCCTAAGTGCATGAATACGGAGAATGAAAAATATGTATTTGTGTATGTGTGGCCTTTAAAGATCTGAAAAAAACACTATTATGCATTGAATATATACATTAATAGAAATTATTACTTTTATACGTGGCGCATTGTCGTTACATGCCAAAATAAGTCGTTTATATTCTAAGAATCATGTGTAACAGTTAATGCAATATGTCGAATAATAAGGTATGAGAAGTTTGCAAAAAAACGAAAGCATTAAAGTTTTTACTGTGAGTCCGATACTGATGACAAAATATGATTTATTATTGAAACAATAATCGATATCATGGAAACAAGTAACAGTTGGGAAATATGTCATAATATTACTGTGGACTCATGTTTTGAATTTCATGAACAAACTGTTCATTTCTATGAACTGTTTGTTAAATTTTCTGGATGTCGGCAGTTGAAGAAGACCTTACCATACGAGCGGAGAATTCCGTGCACCATGTCTGGCCTTCTTCAAGACATTATCCCGAACCTCGAGTAGTTCATGCAGCAACTTTCTTCCAGAGATGTTATTTTGCTGAGACAGTTTCTGCAAAGACATTTTTATTTTAGTCGAAACAGCATCAAACTATAATTTAACTTGGTAGGCTAAAAATAACAAGTTTAAGGGCTATCACCGCCTTTGCAGCAGCAGAGATATTGCGGATGTTTTCAAGTCGTTCCCCATTTACTCCTTAAATACGTAGACTTTTCTCATACATCTGAAGAGGCCCACCATAAAGCCCCCCTGCGTTCTCTAAAAGGCCAAATGTCTTGTCATTTCTTGGACGAATTTCGCCCACTGCAAAAATGAAAACCGAGTTACAAAATTGCAAAAATTTAAACTTAAACTTCTGTATTAAAAAGTTACAGAAATGCAGATTTTCTTCTCAACTCCTCTTTTGCTTGGAGCTCCGCCATCCGTGCCCTGAAAAGGGCTTCCTTCTTCTCCGGATGTTCCGCAAGAAATTGGTTGTGAGTGGCTTTGCGGGCCTCGCGAGAAAGATGCAATTTGCATTGCCACTGCTTGTGAAAAGAATTTCCGTAATGAACACATCCGTTTGCTGGAAATTTTGCTGCCATTTCAAACTACGATTATTTTAGAATGTAATAACTACAGTTGATTCTTTTACTTGACGAAATCAGTATCACTTCTCCAAAGTTTTAAGGATAAATGAAAGGGTATCAGCTACTCGTATAACAAATAAACAAAGAGCTCTTAATCTATTATTCTACTTGTAACCCTGAAGGCTTGAAGAAAGCTAAATTCAATATATATGACTCATTGTGTACGGGGCGTTCCCCCAAGGTCTCTTCAAAAGGCATCAGTCTGTTAGACTGGTTTGTCTTGAATTCTCTTCTAAGATTAATCCTCGTAATATTTGTCGAAATTCAATAAAAATGGCAGTTTCTGCAAACGCTCTGGATGCAAAAGCATTCTTTTGCTGGCTTACAGCAATAACTGCCAGCGCATTCACAATTAAATTTTGGATTGCCTCATCGTCACTGCACTAAAGCACTGTAAATGTATGACTGTCTTCGATTTCCTTGGGAGTCGTCTTTGTGGGCGTCATTGTTTCTTTATAAAAGTCTCAGGTAAGCCAGATGTAATTTATTATGTAGTATTCAGAAAGTTCCTTTCACTTTTTTACTTTCCTATACGCATTTCTAAAATTCGTTTCATTTTATTTAATTCATTTCAAATCCATGAGGGGATTTACTGTTATCTTATTTCTTTCGCCTTCTTCCTCTAAGTCTTCTTCCATCGTTGGAAATGAGAAGTCCTTTTTAGAGCCAGAGCACAAAAAGGATCTGCAAGTATCGGATTTTTCGCTAACCTGAACTTGACAACTAAACATTTGTATTTGGAGTGTTTTCTGTTGCATCACGTGCTTGTTCGAAAATTGCAGCTGGATTCTAGGAAGTCACTGAAAGTTTTACAGGGCCAACAACGAGCTTGTCTTTACAAGACGCAGCGTTTCTTTAACTGTCCCAAATGATGTATTCTCCTTCTGTAATATTGGGCCACATGGAATTTGTAAGCGACATTTAGGGATATGTACAAACGATTTTTCAGGACTATATATAAAGAATGCATATTACTTGACTAAATTTATTTCGAATTTATTGGAATCAAAATATATTTATCCATATTTAAAAATATTTTCCAATCGAATTATCGCTGCAAAGCTTCGGATCAGGGTTGAGAAAAGGGGCGTAAATCCTTTCCGATCGTACCTTTGAACTATTACGATGCCTGACCTAAAGACTAAGGCGATAGAACTTAGTAATATTAAAGAAAAGGCTAAAGCAGTTACAAATTTTAAGACTTTGAATTTAATTCCTACTCAATGATTCACAATGACAGACGAGATAATTTACACACATTACAGGTCGACTGCCGGAGAATGAATGACGAATTTTACTCCTGGAGAAAGCTCTTCGGTTAATTCCCTCGGTGAAAGTCGAAGAAGTTTCGATGCCAATTACTACTATTACATTTGATTAATCTTCTCACACGAATGATGTTGCAGATTCCAAAAAATAGACTTCTGGAGATGTACAACAGCCTCATCATATTTAAGAGACCAAAAGAATGTTGTTAATGTAGAGGAAAACACGTGGATACTCTTTCAGGCCTGTTTCAGTACGATTCAAATTCCACACGAAATGGACTCATGTGCAATTCAGATAATTTAATGTCAAAATGCGAGACTTCAATGAGAACGTATGTATAATAAGATAAAACAAAACTCAAGTTTTGCGATGGTCCATTATATTTAATTAATTAACTTTGAAGAGCATACAGAAATAATTATTCAGATTATACTATACCCGATACGGATATCCAAATCATGCAATAAAACATCAATGTAAGGTTCAAGCATCGGAATCAAGTGATCGTGGAGATGGATAAAAGTACATAAGCTGAAACGGCGTCGTTGACAGATGTTGTGGTTCAAAGCGTCTTGGAATATTTTAAGCCGATTTTGCAGGACAAGAAAACGTAATGCAGCAAAGCAAAATGCCATTCATCTTCAACATTTAAGTAACCATCACCCTAGTCTTACAAACACAGCTTTGAACTATGTTAGGCACTCTGAATGAAGATCTCTCCAAAACCTCTCTATCCTGTAAAGAAACTTTTAGAATGCATTTCGAAATGCAAACTGAATCTAATTCACATTGTCTTTGCATCTCGAGATGTATACTGTCTCTTTACAAAACTACATAATTCTCCCACAGTTGTGCAGTCGGTGGGGGCTGGAATGATGCGTGTTCATTTAAGTGGAGGCCGGAATGATGGGGACCTATTTTGTGGGGCCTAGAATGGCCCAAAGTAATGGGGGCGGGTTTTTTTGGGGTGGATTGACCTCGTGGGGGTAATGCTACTTACTTTCATCTTTCTTGAGTTCAACAGTTTTTTCGACAGCTGTCACCGACTTACAACTGAGCTTGGAAGATGTTGGAGCCTCTGAAACTCGTTAGGTAGACGATGAACTAGACAGAAAACCTCAAAAAATAAAAACATTGAGTGAGAGAGAGAGATCGATATTAGTATAGGCTAATGCTACTTAATTTTATCCTTTTTGAGTTCAAGAGATTTTTCGACAGTTGTCACCGACTTAGACCTTGGAAGCTTGTTGAGGTTTATGTGGAATCTCCAGGGATTGAAAGTTGTCCTCGCTGGAGTTGGAGCTTCGGAAGCTCCTGGAGCTTCGGAAACCCCTGTAGCTTCTGAAGCGTATATGGAACCACTTGACGCTGCTGAAACAAAAATATAAATTTGTGAGAGGAGATTTTAGCTTAAGATTGTGGGCAGTTACTATTATCTTTATTTTGGAAAGCTTTTTGAGACTTCTGCAGATCTTCCAGCGGTTTGAAAGTCGCTTTCGATGGAACTGGAACGTCTAAAGTCGACTTTGGTGGAATTGGCACGTCTAAAGTCGCGTTATTAATTGAACATACAGTTTTCGATATTCCTAAATGCAAAATAACAAAATACAAAAAGCCGAAGATCTTACTTGCGTGATCACTATATCCATTACTTTCCTCGAGGAGGGGGACGGGATTTTTCCCACCCTTAATTTACCGGCACTGAGACGATATACGAGCATTGAGAGCCACTCGTTGTGTTCTTTGTCCACGCAGTGAAATCTTCCTTTTGATTTGACAAAAGCACACCCTCCCCGAAAGCACTGAATGCATGAGTGAAGCATGTCACAGTTGTAATTACTAGCTATAATAATCCTACATAAGTGGAGAGAACGAGCCAATTTAAAGTATTCATTTCGAAATTATTTCGAACTAACGAGAAAAGTTATGAGAATAATGAACATTATAACCACAAGCTGACTGTGACTTCTTCTTTTGGACCTTCGACTGTGAGAAATGATTAACTGAACTTTTCTCATGATTCATCATGACACAATTTCAACTTATGTTTGTTCACGGAGGTCACTTAAAAACCCTCCTGGTGTCACATATCATTTCTTCTTCTAAATTCGTTAGCGTTATTTAGTTAGAGTTTCAAGACTTAACTAGTTTATAATGAGAAATCTAAAATATGAATCATTGGTTGTTTTCGAGACGGGTTACAGAGCTGAAAAAGCAAATCTGTTGTAGAGTGGCAGACTTTCCTGTACGTCAACATTTGAGAGTTGATGTTTCTTTTATATTCACCATTTTTATGCACATATTGGATATATTTTATGGTGGTCTCACAAGCTACATTAACTATCACTTTACACAATGAACAATTACGTAGATCAAGACGTGTCTTTCTACACGTCATTTTCATTGTGTCGAATGTATAGCCGCACGCTCTGCATACAAACTGTTGATATATTTAGCAGGCAAAGAGTAACAATGACTAACTGTATCCAAAATGGTTTTCCTACTATAAGGAAGCTCCATTGAGATAAAATCAGGCAAGAGAGAGTGTGTTTACGGGAAGAAAGATAGAGAAGGAATGACAATACTTTACTTCCTTTTACATTTTCAGTAAAACATAGGAATTCTGAAAACCGAAGGGTGAGAAAGATGATAAGAAACCCATCTTATTGAAATTTTTTGTTAGTCATTTTGTTATTCTTAGGGTCTCAACAGAGTGACTAATTGTAACGTGAGAAATATATTTATGCTATCCTAGTCTAAACATTTGGGTATGAGTTTATTCTTTTACTCGTTCCTGGAGTCAAACAATAATCATGTTAGCTTCATTCTTGTTCTGGACCTTTCGTATCAATCGAACATTTGTAATAATTTTTACTCCATAGAAATGTCTGACTGTGAGGGTTGGGGAAGTTGTAAAGTATGCCTTTTTGCAACCTGTTTGTTCGCCTCAATGGAATCAAAGGAGTCTGCTTGCGTCCCTTCACAGTTCCCTTACTTGGAGAACAAAGACATTGTGGTTCTTTTGTACAAAGGAGATGAGGATTTGTGTCCTCACTTCTTCCCATCAAACAATAGAACAACTAGTTTGGGAGCCTCTTTAGACATCGGTATTAACGATAAATGTTTTCATAACATCAAATAGAGAGCCTTTAACTAATTAATAATGTCATCGCCTGTCTCAATGATATAGGACTGCTGCTCATAGTACTTTTTACTATCCTTCTATTTGGGTCAGCAGCAATAGCCGTGCGTTATCGCACTACACTATTCAGATGTGGAAGAGCAGAAGGGGAGCAGAAGTGGAGCAGAGAACTTCTCTTGTTTCTAATGCTGTGGAACAGCAGGAAGGTTTGGAGATGATAAATCTCAACTCCGGTGATAGATATTAAAATCAGAGCATTTAATTAATTAGCTCAATGATTGACATTGACGGAGGGGAGAGAGAGATTTATTACACCGGAGGACGAATGGTAAGTGCTGTGGCATCTGTCCTTCCTCCTCATGTTAACACATAATACCCAGGTTTCACCCGCTACGGCCCTAACCGGGTAACTCCGCCTTTTAGGAGTGGGGGACCAATCAAAGAGGGGCTTGGCTTCTCCTACACCACGTTCATCAATGCACCAATACTTCTGCTACCGTGTTTCCCGGATTAAAACCTTTTCACAATTAGAACCGCAATTATTACTAACCTGTCTCTTTTGCATGGTTGAAAAATTAAACGCACACCACAGTATGTAAGCCCCCCCGAATTTAGTTTTTTTATAAATAGTCCCATCGAGGACCTTTTGATTGTTCATGTATGATCTAACAGCATTACTATAAAGCTACTAGAAAACACAGATCTACTGTTACTGACAAATGTTTAAAGATCATAAACATCAAGCCATACAAAATGTCACCAGACAGAGAATTCAAAATGAAATACTTCTAATGAAAGGACACTAGGAAAGGAATGGAAAGTAAAAAGTAAATATGCTGATTCACCTCGCATCAACGTACCTTTTGACATGGAGACTTTGAACGACTACTACGCTTCCATGGCTAGTTAGCCCTAGCTAGCTAGCTACCCAGCTAGCTGTATTCCGGTTACAATTATCTCGATAACCACACATGATATCGAGATGTGGTCTTTTGCAACTTATCAGGGACCCTTTGGAGATGATAAATTTTGAATATCGTTAAAATCGGTTGGTCCCTTAAGGGTCCAAAAGGGCCCTTAATTTTAAATTATGGGAAATTCAAAATTCTTTCTTTTGCAAGTTATCAGGAACCCCTTCAGCATGTAAACGCTTTAATATGACGAATATTGGTAGGTTTCTAAAGGGTCCAAAAGGGCCCTTAATTTTAAATTATAGGAAATTCAAAATTCTTTCTTTTGCAATATATCAGGGACCCCCTCAACATTTAAACGCTTTAATATGACGAATATTGGTAGGTCCCTTAAGGGTCCAAAAGGACCCTTAATTTTAATTTATGGGAATTTCGAAATAATTCTTTTTTAAACTTATCAGGGACCCTTCCAGCATATAGATCTTCACATAGAACGTTGCACAGTTTACGTAAACGTTTTACGTACACGATTTTCAATCCCTCGTTATACCCGTTTGCCACGGTTTATTGTATTCGAATTCTTTTCCCAAGTTATCCTGTATGATTTCGTACTGTCAATGGCCAGCTAACTCTGGTTGATTTTCCTACGAGAAGTACCCAAAACTTTTGAAGGGGTGATCATGATAACGACACCCCCTACTGAAGGTCATTCCTTATAGAAAACATTGAGATAAGAATGTTTTATATGCAACTTTGACCTGCGAGGTTATCCAAGGTCAGGTTCAGAGGTCAAAGTTAGGGTCACCCCTAAACACCCTAAAATTAATAAAATAACACTTGCATGTTGTAGACCTGTACTAGACAAGTAAATGGTACCATTACAGTGTTATCCTACGAGGTCAAATGCGGTCATGGGGTCAAGATTTTCATAAGGGACCAATTTATTAATTGACAAGTATAAATAAAAGTAGATATACAGGTACATATTATAGCGTTAACTCAAGATGGATGAGAAAGGAACGACTGTTGCAAGAACGACTGGTTAATCTTCTGAGGTCAAGGGTCAGGCAATTAACAAGCAAAGAACTTCAATTTTGCGTTAATCATGATCATCTTTTATGTGATACTTCTTGTGTCGTGGCGTGTATTATATTATTAATTGGTATCGTGAAATCGGTTCGTTCTATAAAAACACAATTATTTCTCTCATTTCAATCACAATTTTATCTCAACGATCAACCATAAATGTCTTACCGTTAATATATTCTGTAAGATTATGGGGAGTATACTATATAATATATGCTTGCAATTGTATATTGTATTTGTGGAGATGATAACTATAGAGAATTTTTGCTTCTCAATTGATAAATAAACATTGAAAACTTAAATGTTCACTGAGAAACTTTTCAGCTCAATTTAAAGCGTGTATAGTTTGGTTTAATTTCAAATCCCGTTCGAGTAGTTGTACGACCAAAGAATCGAAAATTCTAGATTAAACATAACAAACTTCTAAAAAGTCTAAAAGCTACCAGAAAGTTTTGAGTGATAGAACTATAGAAGAAATAATAGACAATGCTTACCTATATTTTTCTTCGATATCTCTTAATTGAAGCGTATGTTTAATCCATTAACATAACAAACCGAAATCGGCACAGTAAATAGTGCTATCAACTGATAATACTGTACTAATATTTTGCGTATATATTGACAGAAAACGAAATGTTTACAGCAAGTGTAGACTCTAAGAACATTAGTTTTTTAATCAATTGACAATCATGTGTTGACAATTATGCATATTGCATATACTCCTTGCATGCGTAGTTGCGCCTTCATAACATAACTTAGTTGCGTCCAGTCACAAATACTGGCTGAGGTCACTTTAATATATACGGCGATAAGACTTTAACTCCAAACACCAACTTGTATGAAAGAATATAGATGAATAAGTGAGCAATATATACGTTCTCTAACACAGGACTACATATAAGCTTATTGGGACCGACATCAAGTAAACTACTAACTCAACCTTAACTAATCAATGCCATTCAGCAGTATATCATTAACTCTTAAGTTGACCATAAGAATATCCTAACCACACTAAAAAACACAAACTTTGTTATGCATCAAGTTAAAAGATGTTAAATAAAACTAATGAGAATTTGGACTCCAGTGTGTTTATAAAATTATTTATCAGCTTTGCCGCTTCAAGTTTATTATTAATACTTCTCTTGATTCTGTTCATTAATGATACTACTGCTCAATATAAATATATTTCAATAAACCTGTTGATTCAAAATAACGGCTATAATGAATTTCTTCATCCGCATTTACAAGTTCACATTGTTACTTCTGCAATTAGTGCTTGGTTATTCAACGAGAATAACAGGTAGAGTAAAAATAATTATAAATCTGCTATTTTTTCTGTATCCTCTTTATTGTGTTACTCATGGAAAACTAGTTAGTCTTTTTTGTACTAAATGAGAAATAACACGTAAATAAAGATCATCAATCAATCAATCAATCAGTATTAAAACTCGTTCAATAGCTGCTTGTGTAAGTAATCTTTTGTAAATCCTTTTTTACACTACAGCTCGTACAGACTGCGGAAAAGCATCTTACTCACTCGAAGATTCCGTTAGGATAACCCAAAAACCAATTCCTTGGGGAGCTTTCATAACCAGAATTTCTGATCCTTCAGAATCACCCCAGTATGTTCCTGTTCCAGCGATCATAATTTCCTCAACTGTTGTTCTGACGCGTAAAGCTTTCTACTTAATTATTATTAATCCCATTCAAAAATTTTTAATTAATGCTTAATCCTCAATTTTGTAGATGCTCATTATTTCTACCAAAAGTTTTACGGCTACCTTGATATTCTTAAGAAACAAAAATCCTATAACGTAACAGTCGGCTCGACTGAGTTTAATTCCTCAACAACCTATGGTCAAAAAATACATGTAATTTAATTGAAATATATCTCTTAAACATAAATATCTGTTACAAACAATTAATACCCACGCTTTAATTGTGTAATTCCCAGGTGTCTCATATTTCTCTGCATTACAAATTCCGTTTCGGAGATGTATGGCACAACACTGTGAATGACTACATTTTGTTTCATCTCTCAAGTCCAATTGGATTCTCTCAAATGGTTCAACCCATTTGTCTTCCATCTTTAGAAGCAAATCAGGAAATGTTGAATGATGAATTTGACTCTCTATTAACATTTGGCTGGGCGGGTAGAAGAATTCCTTATTTACGAGGCTTGGAGTTTAAAAAGTTCACTAGAGAAAGATGCCAACACTATTGGACACAAAGATACTTGCCTGGAAAAATGGGAAATGCATTTTGTGCCTCTGTAGTTAAATGTAAGTGGAAAGTTAAGCAGTTTTTAACTGTCGCACTAAATTAATTTTTAAAACTGAGCCTTTTTCAATATTCAGCGAATCTCAACGCAAACTGTATTCACTTTGACATTGGATCTTTTTACAGAAGAAATGGGACTTACTTTCTTGCAGGCTTGTCTTTCAATTTTTTCAGCAACAATAACAAATGCCCCGTAGGATCTGTCTATTATTTCAGCTCCTTTACAAATGAAACGCTTTCTTGGATTCATGACAGCGTCAAGTAAATCGCTTTCTGATGAGGATCAAATTGAATTTCTAATTTCTTATCTGTGTATGGCAAGTCTTAATTAAAATCATGCCTATTGTTTTAGGTGTGGCATTAATAGGTTTGCCTGTTTCTCTGGTGGAAAGTGTCTTCCCAGAGAATCCCTTTGCAATGGCAATCCTGACTGCCAAGACTCTTCAGATGAGAATGACGCGTACTGCAACAATCATGTTCCTTGTGACAAGGCAGATGAATTTCAGTGCAAAAAATACAGCAAATGCATTCCAAAGATTAAATTGCAAGACGGTTATCCAGATTGTCCAGGTGGAGAAGATGAAGAACTGGTGCCACTGGTAAACTCAACTGGAGGCTCTGAGAATTGGGAGAGTGACAGACAAGTACCAATTGTATTTGTCCTTAGTTCTAGCAGTAAGCCACATCTTGAAATGACCACTGTGAATCCAGAGGAGGAATCCAACTCCAGTGTTGGAAACAAAAGTCTAAACGAGCAAACGATCGACCAAAATTATTTCAATTTCATTCAAAAGAACTTATTAGGCTCAAATCATTCAAATCAGAAATCTAACTTGTCTAACAAGTCGAGCATCTTGACAAATTCTGATTTCAATGAGCCCTCAAATTGGACTGTTGAGGGTAAGTCACTCTTGGAATTCCGGAAATATTTCTAACAATATAAAACTAAAACTAACAGTTTACTCTTCTACTCATTTTTAATTAAGCTACAATATCAACTACAATTTTGGTAGTTACTGTATCTTTGGTTGGAATCATTCCGTTATGTTGGCTCATTAGGAAACGACAACTGAATCAGGTTACCACTTCCTCCTTCTATCTTTGTGATGTAAACTTTTCTGATTTTAGTCTTTCAATGTTTCAAAATCAGCGTTTAGTTATCGAAGCCAATTATTCAGTAGACAAACAAAATCACGACGACGACGACGGTATTCAGCTACAAATCTAAATGCTGAAAAATGCGATGAAGCAGACTCTTTTGAAATCCAGAAGGTAGAAAAAGAAACAGCTGGAGTATTATCGCGTGAGGTCACTGAGGATGATGAATCCCTTCTTAAAGCCATCGTCGATGATTCCAATTAGATTTATTTACAGTATAAAGAACACTCATATAACAAAATGCCTTAATGTTTTCATTTATTATTTATGGGATTTATTTAACCCGATCTTTACATAGGCACTCCATCCATTA
>Ga0194135_10001064_pt1 | contig 16081 bp, 11 predicted proteins | sample LitLau_LLRF_2013_FD_134024 | JGI IMG/M metagenome (GOLD analysis project Ga0194135, IMG submission 134024) | Freshwater sediment microbial communities in response to fracking from North America - Little Laurel Run_MetaG_LLRF_2013 (version 2) | ecosystem: Environmental > Aquatic > Freshwater >...
CTTTTCAGGCTAGTATAGCTTTTCTCGCACTTTGAACTTGTACGCAGTTTTAATTGTGACTTCTCCTCCGTATGGGTGTCGTAAATATGGTCCAAAATGTTTCCTCGGGTGTTGAAACTTACCGGAATGGTTTTATACCGAAAGTTAAAAAGTTATGGAGCGTGTTGTCAAAACGTAATGTTTGTTAAATTAAATTATGCCTCGAGAACGTAAATTACGTTGTAAGTTGTAATTCCTTACTACATTGATTCGAATGTTTCTACTTCAGCTATTTAAATAAAACCGGCTCCAAATTTTTTCACAAATCACAAAAACAAGAATACCTGGAAAGAAACAAATTCCAATCTATCAACAACACGAACTCCTCCCAATCTTCCAAATGCTAAGTCGCGCGATACTTCGCTTAATTACGTTGCCCCAACTGCACATTTGTACCTAAAAATTGTCAAAAAGTTTAAGATAAGACCTGTTTGAAGCAACATAAGTGTCTACTTCCTAATCCCAGGAATTAACGTCCTCGCATTGAGAATTTCACATGTTCTGGTTGAGAATTCGTTACAATCTAAATCCAAATTAAGATGGATTCTCAATTTCAACACCTTCTAGGAAGACTTCAGATCTGAACCTGTATATTTGTGTAAAAAACTTGTTATCCCAATACCGGCGTGAAGACATTTGATAGCAAAGATAAATAGCATAGGGGAAATTCAAAGTTATGATATCAACAGTAATTTATTTTAACGTTGACATACATTGCATATTCGTAGAGTGAATGTTGTTGAACTGAGTTTTAATAACCAGGTATCTGCTTTAATTTGATTGAAATAAAATTCTGCACTAGTTTGCATTAGGAACTCTTTTTGAATACTTTGAAACTACATTAAAGGTCAGAGTCATCGTATTCTGTTTTAGCTGTCTCTTTAAAATAGCAAAATTTAAGTTAATGATTTCCGGTTTTAATTCATCAAAAAAACTTACTATCAATTCTTCTGTTCATACCTAAATGCTTTGGCAGACTGTGTCAAAAATTTGAACATCCTTTTACAATCATATTGATGAATCCAAAATCTGCTCTTTAGTACAAAATCAAACTAGTTATTTACACAAAATCGGCTTAAAGATACTTCAAATCACAAAAAGAACATAATTCAAAAAAATTCCAAGTAGGTTACACATAATTACTTCTGGTGCAATGAACAAAATTGTCTGCTTGTGTTAATACTGACAATATCATCGGGGCAATCCAATACCTTTTCGTTTTGTAACCGACAGAGAAATAACAGAGAGCTGAAATGTATTTATATTTGTTTGCTTTCTACTTTTAAGTGCTTCTGTACTATTCTTGTGCATTTCAGGCTAGCGAAAGTACAGCAAAGCGCACAATGATCTTTATTTTTTCTCTTTGTCGGAAAAAGGTTTATCTATGTATTTAATACGTGCATGGGTATTACCCTACACTATTTGCAAATTCTTTGTTTTTGTATTTCGGAATTCATATATTTCGGAAGGACAGGCCTTTAACATTTCTCTAAATTTTTCACTACAGCACCCTGTGCTAAACTTCTCAGTATATAGTGCAAACCATATGAAACGCGAGTCCAACAACATCGGGTGCTTTTATCTTAACATCGAGCGTGTGACCTCAAAGCGCCCCCTTACAAGTTTTCGCTTCAACCTGACTCTCCTATTTACCTGGCGAAACTTCATTTTTCGTGTAAACCCCTTTCGAATCAATTGGCGTAACTGTGAGTATTTTAGCTTAAAGTTACAGGTTAGCATAATCACTATCAGCCTTTCTAACACGAGTTGAATTGTTGCTATCATAATGAATGCGAGACATAAAATAAATAAAGCCTGCAAAGATGACGACATTCTCAAAGCTTTAACTGAATCTGTTTTTTGAGCTACTTCATTTCCGTGCAATAATCTAGTTCCAATTATTCGCTTGCTGTATTGTGAAAGCGTGTGATTCTTTCGCAGAAATCCATACAATCCAGTTTCAAAGAAAGCTGAGATATATTTTAATATTCTTGATTTGGCAAACCCAAGAAATTCCAACTGAATTGTACTGCTAGTCAGCGAGTCTTTTCCTCTGTAAAATTGCAAATTGGGATAAGTTTTTGTAAGATACTCGAACTCTGCCGACACGTCTTCTTCATATCCAACGAATACCGATCGTTCACACGTTGTGAGTTCACGTTCGATTAGAATATCAATCTTACTGGCCGCAGATAAAGACATGGTTCTATTAAATAAAGCAGCATTGTTATCAAGATCACGGGGATAGTGTCTGTGCCTTGGTGAAATGAAGCTTATCATGGCAGCTCTCTTGTTGAACTTTGGATTTGAAATAAATGTTGAAGGAAATCTAGACACGAAACGATTCAAGTCATAAATATGATTAAAAATTTCGTAGCGAAATGGATTTTGTATATTAACTCTTTGGTGATTGACGAAAGAAACGATTGGTCTAGAAAAGAAGGAGAAACATTTTTCGTCTGTAAACTTCTTCAGGTGACTATGAAAGTCAATTGGCACATTATTGTGTGTTCCATAAGAATTCACTATAGTGAAGCCGTCGAAAGCCTCATTCCTCAGTGCATTGTCATCTCTCCCCATCAGATCGCGTGAAATAGACGCGTAAGAAAAATTCCGATACCAGAAAAACATTATATTATTCACTTCCTCTAAAAGGTTGTCAGGGTTATATTTATTACAAAATAAGCTGTCAAAATATTCATACTTTTCACCAGAAAGAGGGGCATTCAATTTAAGAATTACGAGACTAGAAAAACTACTCGTGAAAATGACGGTAAAGAGCCTCCAAATTCCTGTAACCATATTGAACCTGAAGTCTTTAGTCAAAGTTTCAGGAACTGTATATGAATCTTCAGTTAAAGTGGAAACGAAGTAGAAAAATGGGGAAAACTTAATACTTGATTTATATTTCCACCTGACATACACATAAATCACTGACGATATCAAGGATACTGTGAATCCCAATGTTACCCACAGTTCCGGTGCAAAGGGTGACAAGAACAAATTTAACTCTAGAAACGGATGAGATCGGTAGCACGTTAGATATTTTACTTCCAAGGAGTAAAGGTGAATTATCTCGCTGATATAACTTCGGTAATCTTGGAATCCAAGCATATCGGGGATCAATGGTGGATTAATCAAGATTGAAAATACATTAAACTTTGTCTCATAAGGCCACCCGCTGTCTGGCTTGGTTATTGTGAAATTAGTGCTGGAAATAATCTCCCCTAAAATCTTTAAATTGAGATTGACTGATTGGATTTCAGCCATTTTATGTTTCAGTACGGGCTTGTTATTCACAAACAAGTTCACCACGTTTGAAGATTGAAAACTAAGTGAATAAAATGAAATCAATTCAATTGGGTGTCTGTAATGAGCACAGATTAAATTTGTAAACATAATTTTAGATTCATGCGAGTGAAAGCAAATCGTAAATGAGGTTAATTGGGATTTATTTGATGTGGGAAAAATTATAACCAATCTATAGAAGTCAACTGGAAAGGATTCAAAAAAGTCTGAAGACTTTGTGTCCAAGTTGTTAAACTGATGAAATCCGTGATATGTAATTAGAAGTGTGAATATTTGACGCATGCAGTATCGATGGTTTGAATCAAGAATCGTTTGCTCCAACGTTTCTCGAATAACTTGTTTCTCATGATTGAAACTAACCACGTAGTATTTTGGTCTGTTGTAAAATAGTATTGATAGCTGGCACTTTGACTTGGCGTCTTGTATTTTATTTCCGTAAGATGTATACATGTAAAACAATGAAGAACCCGACATCTTTGAGTAGTCGACGGTGTCGTACCATTTCCATTCCTCTCTGTAGATAAGTAAGCAAGGTTTTGATACAGAACTAAAGTCTGAAGAGTCAAGTTGATTAGTTACTATTTTTAAGTAGCAATCGTTTTGTAAGTCAAGTACGATGCGCTCAAAATTAAATTGAGAGCTAAAACTAGGACTTTGAGTTGAAATAATTCCCTTTTACACAAAAAGTAAACCGTATATTTTAAATAACGAAGAATTCATGTTGTTATATGGCAGGGGGTTTTTATGGAGATTTTCCTGGTATTACAATTCACTGTAGAGCTTTAAATACTTAAAAAAGAGAAATTCGAGTCTTTCCCGACTTGTTTTACTTTAAGGCGACTCACAAATGGAATTCTATGAATATTTTAATATTTTAATGATGGTCAAAGACGCAAACATTGGCTGCAAAATAAGTTGGTGGTGAGAGGAGCTTAAACAAACAAGTTATGTTGATCGGGAACAAGAAATCAATTGTCGAGGAAAAACAGCTAAATAATTAATTCACCTTATTTCTACCGCTTGGTTTAGAGTTTTAGAGCATATGTGTTCTAAAGTCAAATACGACTACAGTTAACCGAGTTAATAATTTAAGATGTCTGGAAGGTTTTGTGTTTGACCTGAATGAAATTAAATATTCAAAACCTGTTTAAAGTGTGGACTTAGATTTAGAATCTGAGATGCTTGGTATAATTAAAAGAAGATTCATTTTCATGATTTTAACCTCATTACAAGAAATTTTTTTTAAACTTAAACTAACCGTTTGCTGCAATATATTTCTAATAAACTTATTTTAAACTTTTTTTAATTAACTTTGTCTATACTGTCTAGTTTAGAGCTGCGTTTACGTATCACAAAGAGTGCTACAACTTCAATTCGAATAATTTATGTGATGTCTAGCATGTTTTGCATTGGGCTTTGAATATAAAATGAAAACACTGCAAATTCCATTACTGAACATTTCGATCCTGAATATAGCGCATATACTGTTGTTGAAGGGGAGAAATCATTGATCTTCTATTCAAACAAAAAAATAAGGAACACTAAAAATCAAATACGTACCTGTAAGCCGCAAAAGAAAGACCGAATTTGCTCACAATGGTCCTTAAAGATCTTGAAAGAACGTTATTCTTATTCCTTATACTAGTCTACCAATATCATTATTCTTATTGGGATAATTATGCTAAAGGGCATACTATTATATTGAACCTAATGTCTTGAAAGGGCTCTATTGTCCGTAACTTTCATGAATAGATCAAAAAGTCGCAACGCCTACATCGTTTATGGAATGGCAATGTAAAAGCTTTAAATCATTTAACTACTTTTTCAAAGAGCGCCTCGGAATCAATAAACATATCATTAAGGCCTTAGTCAAAAATAACTTTAATACCTTCAGTATCCACGCGTCATGGGGTGACTGTTTACATTTCGGAATTTTACAATGACATAAAAATGGTGGGATTTTCAAATCTAAAACTTAATTAAATTAAAATCCTCAAGCTTCTGAACCATGGAAAATAAATGTTACAAAAATAATACAACTATCTTATTTCACGTCCATCTAATAATACAATATATATCCTCAATCAAATTTCACATATCTGCTCGCAAATAAATTGAAAACATGTTGCGAGTTAACATGTTGGGTCCTCTGGAGACTTCAAGAATATTAAATACTACGTATACGTATGGGTTTTTGCGTATGATTATTTAATTTCTGTATATTTTTTGTGACAATAAACTGTAGCTTTATTGAAAATGTAACACGAACCACAAATCTCAAAATTCGAATTGTATAATTTCAGTCATTAATAGCATTGAAAGTATTTCTATTATCAATAGCTGCGGAAGTAATGCAAGACAATATTCCTTGGCATTAATTTTCTATGTAGAAACTCTCCTCTTTGTCTCCGTCCAGCATTAATTCGTGAACTGGTATCAGCTGCCTGGCTTTCTGCTGTTTTTGAATTCAAAATTCGCAATCGGCGTGAATTTATTTCTGCTTCATCCGGATCTGAATTATGTTTAGTCTTGCATATAACATTATTCTTTTGCATGCCAATGATATGTTATTTGTGGCATTTTCTGGTTTATGGGAACTTTTAAAAACACAACTAATGTATAACGCCAGTGTGTGCTTACATTCGAATTCCCATAGTGGACTCCTTCCTGATGGTTTCTCAAGTTGTGTCTCGCGATAGGTTGCCGGGACTTTGGAATTTATCCGTGTAATTCCTGCAAAGAAGACAACCAGAAAACCCAACAGCAGAGCTTTACCATTAAAATTCAATGATGAGTTTTAAGAAACGTAGGCAAGACCAATATTATTGAGAACACCTGCCGGTACAGTTATTAGAACTGGAATAGTCTCTTTGTTAGGCTTGAATATATACACTCAATTTGGTCTCGTTTACAGATGAACAATACGAACATTGCGAAGAAAACAATTTTTGATAATTACAATCATGTGCCAGAAATATTAAGCAGAGATGCACTAGCTATTAAGATTAAGACTAATCTATTTACTCCGGATTTATTGATTGTGTCTCTTAAAAACGTAATAGTATGGAGATCTTTAGAATCCAATGGTTCTTTACGCTTATCTTATACTCTTGAAAACTTCCCAGTAGCAACGTATTTTTATGTAATTCTATGTTGACACCGTTTGCATTGTACATCCTAATAATTCTATTTTGCAGAAATTGAGAAATTGACAAATAAATACAAATGAATGTTTACCGGTTGCAGAAACATACAGTTATCAGATCATTTTTCGTTAACATCTTACGTTAGATTTGGATCTTTACTGCTAGTGGTACTTTTAATCAACTTTCTTCTTAAAATCGGCGTAAAACACGAACAACCAGACAGATGAAAAGAGCCTTACGCTACAATTAGGTGCTAGAATTAATCATATTTTATTCTTCAACTCGTCAAGGTTTCCTGTGATTTAGTGTGCTCCTTGCGATTTAAACCACATGGCACACACACGGTTGTCAAACAAGTGTATTGTGTTACGTTATAGTACAGGAATTTAGCGCTATGCCTCCAGAACGTAAACTACATTGCAGTTAGTAATTCAATAATGCACTGATATGCTTCTTAGTGAAAAGACTTCAATATATTAGTTTAATATTCCTTCACCAAATGTTGTTGGGCACATGCATCTGACATCGACGTTTATGTCAAATGAACTATCCGAACAAAACCGACTTACAAATTTTTCAAATCACAAGAGTAAGAATATACTTGGAAAGGGCTTCGTGGCCTGCCTACTTCAAGAATACTTATCTAACTAAAACTACACCAATTTTATAAGTAATGTACAATTTTATTCTTAATGCACAGTGCATAAAAATTGGTTGTTTTTAAACGACGCTAAAGTTCAGAATCATTAAATTCCACAGAAATATCTTTCTATAAATATTTCTGCAGTAAGAGCATACTTTAAAAGAAAAATTTTGACTAGGTAATACATAATTACTTCATTCACACGCAAATTTTATACGTATATGGGGATTTAGTATGTTCGATCATCTCGGATTCTGAGCGTGTCTGCGATGATTGGTGGGTCAATCTAGATTGTTAATACTTTACGCTTAATCTCATCCGGCCACTCGTTTACTGACTTGTTTATTGTGAAATTAGTGCTGGAAATTATCTCCCCTAATATTTTCAAATTGGGATAGACCGGTTCGACTTGGTCCATCTTATCCTGAAGTACGGGTTTGTGATTCATAGACAATTTCACTACGTTTGAGGATTCAAAACTAATAGAGTAAAATAGAATTAGGTCGATTGAGTGTCGTTGGTGGGCACACATTAAATTTGTAAACATAGTGTGAGAATCAAGCGAGTGAAAACAAATCGTAAATGAGGTTTATTGGGATTCGTTTGTTGTGGGAAAAAATTACAACAAATCTATAGAACTCCGTTGGAAAGGATTGAAAAAAGGCTGGACTTTGTACCCACGTTGTGAAACGGAGTATATCCATGGTACGTAATTAGAAGCGGGAATGTGGAATCGATGACTTGAATCCAGAATAGTTTGCGTCAATGTGTACCGAATAACTTGTTTCTCATGATTGAAATTTTTGTACTTTATTTTGTTTTCGGTAAAAAACACTCCGAGATTTTGTTTCACAAAAACTTACTCGGAAATAATTCAAAATTATTTAAACCGAAATTATTTATGACAGGTATAATTCGCGGTTTTGTGCTCCATACAAGTTTAGAATGTATTGCAAAGGATTTCAGTTAACATGAAGCACTTTTAAATAATTTATTTTGAATGAATGCATGTAAATGAACATGATTGGAAAGTTAAGTGTTTGAAACTTTAATTCTTTGTGTGCCTGCAGTCTAGAGGCAACAGAATGTTTTCTTAAATAAAAATTCAAGATTGACTCTCATATTCGTGATCTCCACATTGTTTTTGGGGCAAGTGTAGGGCGCACTCATCTTCTGATAGGTGCAACTGTGACTCTGTTGTTGGACTTTCAGTTCTTGCGATTAGTTTTATTAGTTGTATCTCAAAAGTAATATGCACAAACAATTATTTAAGCATAAAGTCGTCAAATTTTTTTGCAATATAATTGTACAGTCAACAGAGCTATCTTTTGAACTTAACACTCTTGCACAAATGTAATCAATCAATTACAAACCAAATTTCATGTGTCTAATAGTATACAAATTTAAACCTAGTAATAAAAGTCTTCTATTACATGAGAACGCTTCATGTGTAGAGAAAGTGCGTGATAAGTTCTGAAAGTTATTTTACTCAAATCCTGCACGAGTTCACACTATTCACTCACTTTGATTGAATACTTTTAAACGAGTACAAGTTTAAAGTCAGGATAATCATATTCCACTTTAAATTACTGAAGAAACATTGAAAATGGCAAAATTTGAGCTACTGATTTTAAGTTTTAATTTATCAAACTTATGACACTGGTTTCACCATACCTACGTTCCACTGTAATATTAAATAAACTATTTACACAAAATCGGCTAAAAGATACCTCAAATCTCAGAAATAAGAACATTGCTGACAAAAATTCCAAATAGGTTATATGGGTTATACATAATCACATATTCACGTGCAATGTGAACTAAAAGATTACGCAGTAACTTGCTGTATAATTTCTTTTTTTTCTCTTTGTCGAAAAAAGATTTTGTAAGTATTTTTTACGTAAATGGGGATTACCCCACATTAAACTTCACTACTTGTATGTGTTTTGTTTTAGTGTATGGTCAACCTAACCTAAAATTTTCCCCTTTTCAGTCGTTTTCACTACATTTTACACCAATTTACTACTTGGGCTATGGTAGCTATTTTCAAGTCCTAATCCTAATCTCAATATAAAACTGTTTGCTTCAATGCGCCTCCCTTACAAGATTCCGCTTAACCTGCTTGACTCTCCTCTTCACCTGTCCAAACGTTATTTTCCATATCAACCCCATTCGAAACAATTGGAGTAATGTTATTTTTAGATTCTGCGTAAGTATCGTCAATGTCATGTTTTCTACCACAAGTTCAATTGTTGCTAACAAAATGAATACGAGACATAAAATAAATAAAGCCTGCAAAGATGACGTCATTCTCAAAGCTTTCACTGAATCTGTTTTCTGAGCTTCCTCATTTCCATGCAATAATCGAGTTCCAATTACTCGTTTGCTGTATTGTGAAAGCGTGTGATTCTTTCGCAAAAATCCATACAGTCCAGTTTCAATAAAAGCAGAGATATATTTCAATATTCTTGATTTCGCAAACCCAACAAATTCCAACTGATTTGTACTGCTAGCCAGCGTGTCTTTTCCTCTGTAAAATTGCATTTTGGGATATGTTTTCGTAAGATATTTGAATTCAACCGTAACGTCTTCGTCGTATCCAACGAATACCGATCGTTCACAAATTGTAAGTTCACGTTCGATTTGCATATTAATTTTGTTGATTATTGTACCATAAGGTGCAATGTTAACTAAAACGCCAGGATTAACTCTGGGATAATATCTTTGCTTAGGCGAAAGAAAGCTTTAAATAGAAGCTCTACTTTTCAGGTTTGCATTTGAATCAAATAGTAAAGGAAATCTGGACACGACACGATTCAAATCATAATTATGATTGAAAATTTCGTAGCGAAATGGATTTTGTATATTAACTCCATTGTGAGCCACGAAAGAGAGACCTGGTTTAGAAAAGAACGAGAAGCATTTTGCCTCCGTAAACTTCTTGAGGTGACTATGAAAATTTTATTAAACCTGTAATTAAATTTTATTTTAAATAAATTGTCTTTAGAAGATCGTCGTAAAGGTTAAATTAAATAAGGTTCCTTTAAAGTTAGCATAACTACTTAACTTTCTACTACTAGTAGTTTTAGGTTTTCGTTTTTAGTTTTTGCTTTCAGTTTTTGGTTTTCGTTTTTAGTTTTAGCTTTCAGTTTTTGGTTTTCGTTTTTAGCTTTAGCTTTCAGTTTTTGGTTTTCGTTTTTGGTTTTAGCTTTCAGGTTTTGGTTTTCGTTTTTAGTTTTAGCTTTCAGTTTTTGGTTTTGGTTTTTAGTTTTTGCTTTCAGTTTTCGTTTGAGGTTTTAGTTTTTAGTTTTAGGTTTTCGTTTTTAGTTTTAGGTTTTCGTTCTTAGCTTTAGGTTTTTGTTTTTAGTTTAGGTTTCCGTTTTCGTTTTAGGTTTTAGTTTTTAGTTTCAGATTTTTGTTTTCGGTTTTTTTTTTACATTTAGGTTTTAGGTTTAGGTTTTACGTCTACCTTACTTCTCTTTAGAAGCTGCATGGTGCTCTTGAAATTAAAAATAAGCTGGTTTGAACCTTCGTGTGTTTAACAAATAAATACTCACTATTTAGTCATACCTCCCTGAAATTGATGCTAATGATAGCTTCAATTCTAGCGTCGAAACGATTTTTTATCTTATTTTTGACTTTTGATCGCCAAGATCAACATCATTTTGGAAATTGAAGGTTATGATATTAACAGTAATTTATTTTAACATTGACATAAATTGCATATACTGTGGGAGTCCTGTAAGAAGTCCCTTCGCGGGGTATTCCAGCCGTTGAGGATCCGTTACGTAGGAATGTGCGTACTTTGTCACTACTTGGCCGTCAAATTTTATTTAATTTAAATAAATGTCAACACTCACACACACAACTTAAAAAATACTTTTTCTCATGTCAAAACAAAAAATCTAACTAAACTAAGGCTTCTCCCGCTTCATCTTCAAGTACCCCAACCGCTCCTCGATGCGAGCAAAGAGCGAAGCGAGAGTTGGTGATGATGATGATGAGAGTAAAGTGAGTTGGGAAAGATGAGAATAGACGCCGGAGAAAAATATAATTGTGTTTGTAGTGGTGTTGACAGTTAAAAAAGTATTTTTTAAAGTAAAGTTTCAGTAGTGACAAAGTACGCACATTCCTACGTAACGGATCCTCAACGGCTGGAATACCCCGCGAAGGGACTTCTTACAGGACTCCCACAGTAATTCACATTTGATTTGGTTATCAGTCTTTCATTTTGATTGAAACAATTTTGTAAGCGTTTTGTGTACAAAGAAATCGTCAAGCACTTTCATTACTGGACAAGATTCAGCCACATACATGGTCAACACTTGTTCAACGCGTCTCTATAAGATCTTAAGAGATTTCTTAAACCATAACTTTTCGTCAGGAATTTTATTGCCGGATGTACAGGATAGCTGGATGTACGGAGACATGTATTATTACCTTACGTTTTTATAAGACACTGACTGTTTTATCATGATGCGAAAAACCAATTTCTGGTATTACTCTATTTGAATTTCGAATTTTTCTTAATTTACTCGTATATTTATCTTGATAAGTGTACTTATCATGAGTACTTTATTTTTTGGTAAAAATTTTTCAGTTCCTATAAATCTACATCTTAACACAAAGCAGAAAGTGAACGAAAAGCATACTTGCAGCCAGGGATTCTGTAAGATATCGGTCTTATTGCAAGACGACATCAGTAAACATTATTGGCCCGGTGGATCTGAAATACAGTTCATCTTATTTTAGAAATCGTTTTTTGATTTGTCGTCGTAGCCACACAAAAGAACGGGGAGCAACGAAACACTAAATATTGCTAGAGAAGGTTAGGGAGTAAAAAACACTTCCAAAAGACAATCATGATGTGTCCAATTCTCCAATTGTGCAAGACAATGGTAAATAAGTCAGAAAACAACAGCTTAGCAATAAAATTCATCATTATCATATATGCAACCTAATTTGCTTCAAAATTATCGCCAACGAATCTTGTGAATTACTCAACGGTATCCTTTCTGACATAAGAGCATCTTGAGTGGACTTTGCAATTCTCCTATAAATAATAAAATGCTTCTGAAAATGAACATGAAACAAATCAACCGACTTACTCATGTAAAATATTTTTAAATTTTTAGACAATGTTCCATCTTCGTTAGTTGAATCTACCCGTTTATACCCTATATATCATCTACAAATTAAATCTGAACTCGAGCAAGTTTGCAAATTTGACTGAGAAATCAATCTATAAGAATTTCTGCGACATGGAGGAAGATCTGGTTATTCAGTTTTTGATTCATAAGATGGATCTCTTGATTACCTGGACAAAACTCACATTGTGTACACCTAAAGCCGCAAATAAGCCCATAAGCTTATGGAATACACTTAAGTTACAGGTAGTTCTTTTTTTGCGTTATCCATTGCTAGATGAATTTCGACTGGGTCAGCGTGAGCTGAGCAACTTGATTTAGGAGTAACTGGGAAAGAAATTTGATGGCTTGAATTGTGAAAATAAAGCAGTTTAAAAACCTCCAATCAAGTTTTATCCTATTTTCGAAAATCTGAACAATCAGAAAAATCAACCTTAGCTTTTTCCTAACAAATTAATCCTAATGCTTCCATGTAGACTTCAAACGACGATCGTAATTGATCTTACTTTCAAGACAACGAGGTGATGGAAATAATATTCCGTACATATTTACTCTGATTCCTGAGAACGAAGACAACGAAAGGATTCGTAAGATGATTGATATTTGTTAGCTAAGTTTTACCTTTTTTAACCGGGTTGTTATATAATTGTTCTTATCGCTAGTTTTCAATAATTACATTTGACTCTGTGTATTTTATTTTCTTATGTCGGGAAATCGAGCAAATAGCCAATTAAACTTAACGAGTTTTATGGCTTATTTGGATATGGTTAATAGTTACAATCTAATTTCATCTTGGTATCAAGCTGGAATATAGCCTTTGATTTTAAATAGTTGATTTCTTATAAGAGCCACAGGGGCAATCTGTGTGTTTCAGTGTGTTAGAGACGTCCTAAGCTTCCTAACGATACCACACACGGTAATGCTGATGGTATCTAAGCGTGTGACCTTGCGTGACCTAAGTGACCCTGATGACCTGCAGTGCTAATCTTCGAACTGAATCTAGTATTATGTGCCCTAAATATGTATTCAAAAGCACTTTCGAACTTACGCTTTCCAGTGATGCCTCACTTGATATTTGGGGTTTTAAGGTCATAGGTCATGACTTAAAGGTCATAGGGTCAATTTAATGGTTTTAATGTGTTAGAGAAGTCCTAAGATTTCTAACGGTACCACACATGGCTATACTTGGGGTTTCTAAGCCCGTGACCTTACGTGACCTGAGTGACCCTGATGACCTGCAGTACCAATCTTTGAACGTAAGCTAGTATTAAGTGCTCTGAACATGTATGCAAAAGCATTTTTTAAATAAGCTTTCCAATGATTCCTCATTTGATATATGAGGCTTTAAGGTCATAGGTCATGACCTAAAGGTCACAGGGTCAATCTGCTTGTCACACTGTTTTAGAAAACTTCCAAGCTTTCTAACGATACCACATACGGGTATGCTAGTGGTATCTTAGCTCGTGACCTTGCGTGACCTGAGTGTCCCTGATGACCTGCAGTGCTAATCTCCGAACTGAATCTAGTATTATGTGCCCTCTAGCCCTCCTGTAATTAAGCTCAATGGAGTGTGATTTCAGATTTAATCCAGGCAGAAATTATGTCCTGGGAATAAACTCGAAAGCATTGGAGACGTTTGGTCAACTTGTTCCATTTTTATTTGCACCTTCGGTGCAGGCAAGTTTTTTAGCTTTTGAAAATGTTGAGTTGAAAGTGTTGAGTTGAGTTTTGAAAAACTCGTTGAGATATAGAGATATGATTATTCACAATATTATGCAAGAAATGCATAATTCTGTCGTCTTCATCGAATAAAGATTGTGAAAACCTAAAGCCGCTGGATATCTGTTGAGGTGAAGGAATAAATGTATACTACAGATTTCCGAAGACTAGGCTGGCGATATGCAAGGTTGGAAATGAATTATTTGCACTTCCTTTGTTGTGAACGTGATTCTGATTTTGGACCACTTGGCTAAACTTGTGTGGCCCAGTTAAGCTGGGAAGAAAATACACATGGTGACTGCTTAGCAGATACGTAGTTGCACTGATGCTAATGCTACCAGACTACTTGAAACCATTCGAGGGTGGGTTCATGTATGGTACCATTTAACGGTTGTTCGCAGTTCTAAGTACCTCAGGAGAATAAGGTAGAATATGACGAATCCTTTTTTACACCTAGTTTATACTAGGTACACGAACAACCTTCCTCCGAACAACCTTCCTGCGATCGACCTGCCGCGACTGATCTGCCACGAATAACTTGCCTTGAGATCCACTTGCCTTGCATATTACCTGCCTGGCAACTCACCTGCCTTGTGTTTAACCTACCTCACGATCCACCTGCCTAGTAAATAACCTGCCTCGCGACTTACCTGCCTTACGAAGATACAGATTACTATTGACCTACCGAAATAAAATTGCTGTTTAAAAAACCTACGCCAAGCAGATCATTTAAGCCCAGGTATTGTTGGAGTCATAGGTGCAAATAAGGTAGACAGACATTATTGAATCCAGACCGAGAACTTAAGTGCTTCTTTACAATTATTGTTGCTATGAATCAATTGTGTCGCATATCTCCAACACCAACTCCAACACCTGGGCTAAAATGCACTTATAAGCTATTTGAAATTTGTGATCTGAGATTTGTGTATTTTGAAGTCTTATTATCCTCATTACTGGTTAAATCTCATTTTATTGACCGCTTCCAATTTGTATGCATTAAAAATGTAATTATCTGACTATTGCAAAAGGAAAATAATTGCTATATGTTTATTGTACATGAGGTTTTGTTTTATTACTAGTGCCAGTAGTGCCCAATATAATTTTCTGCACAGCATTGTCCCCAAACGAGTTCATTGTCTTACGTAAAAATTGATTACATCAAGTAATTATGTGACAGAATTAATTTAAATTCAAATCAAAACCGTTGAAATAAAACTGAATGGAATTAAAATATTTCTCATGAACCAACCAATACTTCTACATTCCAATCTGTCATTAAGTCATTAATTTTAACTAGCCTTTGACTTGTTTTGGCATTGCAGTGTAATAATTTTACCTGCTCTTGTCTTGATTATCTCTAGAAAGAAGAACAACAGAAAATTTTTTTCCTCTCACCTTTCTAAGCCAATTAAAATTTATGCAATTTTTAACTTGATTTCATCGTTCAAATCATGTAATCCTCAACATACGGTTGTCACTGAAAGTGACAACCTTGGCTGTTAGTTAAATGATACAATCAAAAATAAAACGCATTTGCATAAAATGGATTATATTAAAACTAATTTAGTGAAAAAGACATCCAATTGGAGCCTTGGAGCCATGTCAATCCACAATTGTTCAGAAATGATTTCAGTAATGCCATACGTGGATCATCGCCGACTTCCTCATATCTGTGCCTATATTAAAACTACATTAGAGCCAATCAGTGTGTCGTTTGAAATCGGTGTTAAAACTACGTAAATTCATTTCATACACCTTACTGTTGAGCTACCGTAAATTAAACTTTTATTAACTTCTATTTACTTTTAACTTCTTTCAAGTATTCGTACAAGCATGTCTGGTTGTATCAAATGGCGTCTTTGATAGAATAAATAGGAACATTTAATTAGAATCTCCACAAAATTCAAAATTGTGAAACACCAAAGCCAATTCTACACAATTCCAAAGCCACAAATGTAACCTAGGTAATTTCCTTGAAAATTTTTGCCAACGGATTTCATGAATTACAGTTTGTTTAAAAATAGAAAGACCGTAAACGGCCATTTTTTCATGGCCAGGTTAGTTGGACATCGCTAGGC